>ERZ827104.455-NODE-455-length-44608-cov-3.600970_pt1 | contig 44608 bp, 30 predicted proteins | sample MGYA00519781_ERZ827104 | MGnify/ENA primary metagenome ERZ827104 (study PRJEB31778, sample SAMEA3449257) | human gut metagenome | biome: human gut; feature: human-associated habitat; material: faeces | place: United Kingdom | collected 2010/2012 ...
TCCTGATTATCTGCGGTTCAAATTCGGCTTTCCTGTCTCGCGGAACGGCTATTTCCACTTCGCCCGCACTTGTTTTAACGGTCTTTACGCTATGACCGTTTCGGCTGTTGTCAGTGTCTTTATTCCGGTATTCGTACTTGGTGAACTTTGCGATTTTGTTTTACCAAAGAACCTGACTTATACGGTTATAATTTTTACTCCCTGTGCGCGCAGAACTGAAAGCATATGCGCGTCGGCTTCGCTGTCTGTTATTACGGCGGTTATATCGTCCAGAGAGCCGAATTTAGCAAGACTGTATGCTCCGAATTTTGTTGAGTCGCAAAGCAGAAAACGCTGGTTTGCCATTGCAATAAGGCTCTGCTTTACTTTAGCCTGCTCAAGGTCCGGAGTGCAGATATTGCCCGATGTTGTAACAGCGTTTGCCGCAATAAAAACTTTATCAACATTGAACATAGCAAGAATACTATTCGTTATTGCTCCTGTTGTGCAGGAAAATCCCTTTCTCAAAGCCCCACCTGCGATTATCACGGATATGCCGGGATGGGCTTCGAGTAGAGCAGCAATTTTAGTATCGGTAGTAATTACCGTAATGTTCTGTTTTGCAGATAATAGTTCGGCGAGACAGTAGGTTGTGGTTCCGGTGTCAAGCGCTATGGTATCGCCGTTTTCTATGAGTGACAGCGCGTACTGCGCTATCGCCTGCTTCTGCTCGGCTCTCGTGCGGATTTTTTCTGACGAGGTAGGCTCAAATCCTGCTTTTGGACAGGTTATCGCTCCGCCGTGTGTACGTTTTAAAAGTCCTTTTTTTTCAAGCTGGTTAAGGTCGTTGCGTATGGTGGCTGAGGAAACAGAAAATTGCTCGCAAAGATCGTTGACAAGCAGCTTGTTCTGCGCTTTGAGCATAGATAGTATTTTGTCCTGCCGCTCCTCGGCAAAAATAAGTTCAGTTGCCATATTACTCTCCTTGTAAATCGGAAATCGCAAAAATCCTGTAACGTCCTTCGTTCCATGAGTAATTAAGCGATCGTATTTGTATTTTTATATGCGACTTTCCGCGTGTCAGCCTTTCCGGAATTAAGAATGAGTCTTCAAGCAGACTGTAATACTCGTTATGATCCGGATAAAGCCATATGCGTTCAGTTACTTTTTCGCCGTCAATATAAACCTCGGCTGCCGCAGGACCTGTTTTTTGCAATGAAACTCTTTTAAGAACCAATCCGGCATTATCGGCCGGAATATCAGCGTAAAATTCGGTGCGGCTCATACCCGTCGATATTTTGAAGCTGACATAGTTTTCATGGATTCCGTTTTCAAACCGGTCGGTAACATCGCATATTTTCCCGTCAGAAATATAATACTCGCTGTCGGGTGTTATTTCAAGCACGAATTTTTCTTTTTCCTCCGGAATACAGTAGCAGAAAATTTGTCCGGAATGGTATCCGCCTCCGTCATTCTGACATCCGTGCTCAAGCTCAAACCTCAGTCCGCTTTTGAAATAGCAGCAGTCGGTGAAGGTCAGACGTGTTTCCGACCATGTGTTATTGGAGTCGGGAACACCGTTATAACAGGAAAAGGGATTGCACTGCGGCGGACATACAAAGCCCCAGCCATAGCTGCCCCAGCTTTCGCTTCCGTCACTCTGTACCGAGGGAGTAGAGAGCGAGTCAATGAAAATCCTCACGTCGCCCTCGCAGCCGCACTCAATGTCCTCACCGGAAATCGTACCGTAAACCATCTGTCCGCAGCCTCTTATATCGGCTATTACCGAATTTGCTCCGGAGGTGTTGGCGGTTTTGAAATAATATGGGGAAGAGGTGAAGTATCCGGTCTTTCCTTTTTCATATACCTCCGAGAAATTAAGCCTGACGGCAGCCTCGGCTATGCTTATATCAGAGCTGCCGCGGTTTTCGAGAATGATTTTTACGTTCTCAAAATATGGCATCGGGAACCGGTTAGAGAAAAACGCCGAATTGCCTGAAATATCGCAGGTAAGAAGAGCAGTATCGAGTCTTGCCGGTGTTTTTCCGTATTCACATCCGAAAAATGTGCCGAATGGCGCGCATACACGCTCCTTGCCATCGAAAGATATTCTGATAAAAATATCCGAAAGCACAGAAGCATCGTAATTGTTTTCTTTGACGGAAATGTCGCAGAGTGCCGCCTGTCCTGTCTCGGAAAATATTTCTTCCTGTGCGCCCGATTTCAGAATTCTGTTAAAGACGGTCTCCTCGCGTTCGGCATGAAGCGAAAGGGGTGCAAGATATTTCTGTAAAATTGCTTTGCAGCTTTCGTTTGGGTCAAATACGGATAGTCCATCCGAGGAGCTGTAAAGGTGCATTATAACGTGCCCCCAGCCGCCTTGACCGAGCGCCTTATCCGCTCCCTCGAGCTTAATACTGCTTGTCACCTTGCAGTGAGAGAGAAATTCCATAGGCACAAAGCTGCGCACTACCCATATGGGTCCTCTTCCGTTGTCATCTGGGCCAACAAATTTATCGGCGAGTGGCTTAAGAAAAGGCGGCTTGGTGCCGAATTCTGCCGGAGTTATTTCAAATGACGGTTCGGGATTGCGGTCAAAATAAAAACGGAAGACCGGAACCTCGCTGGTAGGATAGCGGTGCTGGGTAAAGTTAAAAATACATCCGGGACCGTCTGCCTCCGCAAGCACCCATTCGCCTTTTTCATCTTGGTACATTCCCCAGTCCCAATCGGCGTTGTCTCCGGTTTTTGAGATACTTCCAAAATATTTTACTTCTCCGCCTTGATCGATACATGGGAGAGAAGCGAGATTTTCAAGGCGTGCTTTGCCTCTTGAGTAAGTAGTTTTTATATTCATAATCGATCATTCCTTATGAGTTGAGAGGTTGAGTGCCCGTATGCTCATTCCGTCGGTACGGTTTACCTTTACTGTGCGTTTATAACCTGCGGGCAGAAAAATGAAATTGCGTTTTGCGGTAAAAACCGTATCGTTCGATATATTTTCTATAAAAACTCCCACCGCAGGAAAAGCGGAGGTGTTTTCCATTAAGGCGCAGTCATTTCCGGCAGTCAGAGTCACGGAAGCCGCCGGCAGTTTATTCATAAAGCCGGTATCGTTCCTGTAATTCTGTATATAGAAGGTATCGTCCGCAAGGACGCCGTCAACATAAAGCTCGGTATAAAGAAATCTTATGTCTTCCTTTATTCCGTCTGTCTTGAATGAACCCGCGGCGTTAACCTGAGAATCGGGCTTAAGGCTGTACTCGGCTTTTTTAAGCAGTGCAAGGGATCGGTCATAGGCGCTTACCATTACGGTGCAGTCTTTTCCGGAGGCGGAAAGCGTATCGTCAAGAAGTATTACCGGATAGCTTTGCGCCGCGTCCACGGATTCAATAAGAAGCATGGCGTGGAGGGGTTCAAAGGCATCTTTGATGATATAGTACGGTATTTTAGGCACACCGTAATAATCGACGGTCGACCATGAGCAGGCGGGATATACATCGGTCAGCTTGTAATAACATACTCCGGCGGCTTTAGGACTGTCGGCGCGCTGTGCTTCAAGCGTGTGTCTTATGGCAACACCCTGCGCTATCTGCGTGGCAAAGATAAAGTCATGCAGAGTATTTATTTCGCAAAATTCCTTTGCGCGGTTAAGAAGGTGATCCATATCGTTATAGCTTTCGGGCCATAAAAATTCATTGAAGCGGGGAGTATGATAATTGAAGCAGGTTTTCGCGTTTCGGTCTATCGGCAGATTAAGCTCTTCAGTCGGAATATATCTTGCCACGCTTTCATAGTTCGGGGCTGACGCCATACCGAATTCACCGATGAAAGGCGCACGCAGCCTGAGTGAAATGTCCATTTCACCCATAAGCCAGAAGGTGTCGTAATTGTGGAGAGAGCCGGCATAGGGCGATGTACGGTGAAACGGCCGCGTTCCGTCAAGCTCAAAGGCGAGACGCGCCATTTCCCTTACCGATGGCTCGTCTGTCGCCGAAAGCTCGTTGCCACCCGCCCAGCGTACAAGGCTCGGATGGTTGCGCAGCCTTATGGTGTGTATACGTGCGGTTTCCGTAAGCGCGTCGGCAGGCTGTGTTTTGGGAGAATCCCAGCAGGTCGGCCATTCCTGCTGCACCATAAGACCGAGCTCATCGCATTTCTTATAAAAATAATCGCTTTCCGGCAGGCCGCCGCCCCAGGCACGCAGAAGCTGAAGATTCTGATGCTTCGCAAGCGAGAGAAAACGGTCGTATCTTTCCTCGGTGCAGCGCAGCAAAGCATCGGTGGTACACCAGTTGGTGCCTTTTATGAAAATGTATTTTCCGTTTATAAAGCAGCGCCAGTTGTAGCTTTCGGGGTCAGGCTCGCCACTTATCGGGCGCATCTCAATCTGACGTATTCCGGTTATGTCCTCAGTAACAATGGGATATGAGTCTTCGGGTATTACTGCTGTTGTAAAGCGGTAAAGCGGCTGGCTTCCATATCCGTTCGGCCACCAAAGCTTATGATTTTTTACGGTAAGAGTGAAATGCAGCTGCTGCCCCGCCTTGCATTCGAACGGAGCTTCGAAATACTGATCTGTGCCTTCAAAATTATAAGGAGATACCTTAAGCCTTACAGTGCCCTTTCCACTCGAAAAGGCTTTAATGCACAGTCCTATTTTTCCGTCACTGTAATCCTCTGTAAGAATAAAGGGGCGCTCAAAATCACACAGCGGAACATCTCTTAAAAAGACATCTGCCCATATGCCGCGCGACGGTATGCAGGCATAATGCCAGCCGTAAACGCAGTTTACGACAACCCCGTTTTTCCAGCCATCGTCATAGTCGGCGTATTCGGAATATTTTTTCGGGTCGGCAGGGGAGTTTTCGATTTTAACCGTCAGTACATTGTGCTTTTCAAGCAGATGCCCTACCTTGAAATCCGGGCCTCCAAACATTCCAGTATGCTCGCCTAATAATACGCCGTTTAAATAGAATAGCGCCTTATGGCATACGCCGTCAAAATGGAGACACGGATTTGCCATTCCTCCGTCGTAATCAAATTCTTTTTTGAACCACCAGATTTTATAAGCGGCCTCTCTCGCGTATTTATCGTTTTTACCGAACATCGGGTCTGGTATTTTTCCGTCTTCAAAAAGTGCGGTCTGTACCGTGCAGGGGATTTGAGCGGTTACTGCGCGGGAAAAATCAGGCTGGCTGTCGCCGCCTTCGGACATAAGCCAGCTTCCGTTCAAGGAATGCTCCGCATAGCCGTTTTCGGGCATTTCCGCGCTTCCTGACCGTGACATTTCCGCAGGCACGGCCTCAAAAGGCGACGGGGAAGGGTTAAATGCCCTTTTTTCCGCAAGATCAAGAGATATTTTTTTCATACAATTCTCCGTTCCGCTGCCTGCCGCAAAGTCCTGGCGACAAGCGCGCTTAAAATAAACCACCGCATAAATTGTCTGAATGCGGCGGTTTGTATATCAGAGCTGAGCTTTAAGCTCTTCAATTATTTTAACGCCCGCGCTGGTGCCTATGCGTTCTGCGCCCGCTTCAATCATGGCAAGAGCGTCAGCGAGATTTCGTACACCGCCTGCGGCTTTTACTTTTACTGCGTCGCCGACAACCGATTTCATCAGTTTTACGTCTTCGACAGTAGCTCCGACCGGAATTCCGGGCTCCGGAGTTCCGAAGCCTGTGCTGGTCTTGATAAAGGTTGGACGTACTTTAAGAGCAATATTGCATAGAGTGACTTTCTCATCGTTTGTAAGATAGCAGTTCTCGAAAATTACCTTTGATATTTTTCCGTGCTTGCTGCATACATCTACAATCTGACGCATTTCATCCTCTATATATTCAAGGTCTCCGCTTTTGAGCTTTACGAGGTTTACAACATAGTCGATTTCGTCAGCGCCCTCGGCAATCGCACGCTCGGTTTCAAAAACCTTGTCTTCAATGGTGGTCTGTCCGAGCGGGAAGCCTATCGCAGCTCCTACGTGAACGCTGCTGTTTTTAAGAACCTCACGGCAGAATTTTACCGGGGCGGAATTTATCGCAATCATGGCAAAGCCGTAGCGGTCGCTTTCCTCACAGAATTCCTTTAAGCGCTGTTCGGTAACATAAGGCTTTAAAAGGGTCTGGTCGAAGTATTTTGCAAGCTGTTCGGGTGTGAATTTTGTTTTCATTTTATATTTCTCCTTATTCAAATATATTTATGGGAATATCAAGTATTTTAGCGACATTTACAAGGCTTTCGACGCAGTCGCCGTAAACTCCGTGTATGTGGTTGCAGGGGAAGTTGCTGATAAAGTAGTCTGCCGGAACCTTAAGGCGCGCGAACGCGGCAGGCCAGGCCGGAGTGGTAGTACTTCCGAGTGCCAGCATTTTTTCGTGGTCAAAGTTGACAAATTCGGCAGGAACTATCGTAAGATAATATTTTCCGTTTTTCCTGGCGAGACGCGCGAGTGTTACTTTTCCTTCTTTTGCGAAGTGATGTACCGAAGCGCCTCCGGCGGGATAATAATCGGTTTCAGGCAGTAAATCCACGTTTTTGAGATTTTCTTTCGGATCATACGAGGCTCCCGCGAAGAAAGTCGCGTGAGTGCCGGAATTTGAGAAAAACCATATGTCGTTTTCCTTGTCGTAATGGCGGACATCGGCGAAAAGCACCGGAGAACCGGTAAGATGCTTGAATATCTGCATAGTGAGGGCGCCGTCCATATCGCTTTCGGTAGCGGCGACTGTCGGTTCCTTCGGTCCGTTCCAGTCATACGGGTCGTTAAGCAGGGCTTCCGCGATATCCATTGTGCAGTAACGGTCGGTAAGGTCGCCGTGCGCCTTTATGCCTATGAAATCGAGCCGGCGGTCGGCTATTATATCACGCAGACCTATGTATGAGCGTATCTGTGTACGCAGCTTTTCGGGGGTAAGACCCTTGCCGTCATAGGCTATGTTGCCTACATTTTCGGTCAGCCAGTTAAAGGCTTTCTCAACCTCTTCGGGGTCGGCCTTGTCGCCGGCGCGTATAATGTCGTCCTGCTCAATGTTCTCAATATCTATGCCGAATTCTTTCTGCCACTGCTCGAGGTTGGCGACGGCGGTATACATTCCGAGCGGACGTCCGCCGAAATTACCGAAGGTAAGACCCTTAAGGCGGGTAACTGCCGCTGCGGCTTTAAGAAACGAAACCATTTTTTCAAGCACTTCTGGGTCGTTTACATCGCCCCAGAGGCGGGAGTATTTAACACCTATCTGGTCAAGAGAACCGGCGGCGGCAAGCATTCCCACCATTCCGCACTCAGACGGATGTAGGTTAGAGAAAAGAAGATAAGGACCCGGAGCAAAATTCTGCGCTGCAACAGTGTACTGCGGGTAGCACCAGATAGTATAATTAAAGATTGTCACCTCAACAGAGCTCTCGCGAAGCCTGATGCCTTCTTCCTTGGCTACGGTATTGCTGTTTATTATTCGTGTGCCCTCAACGACCTCAAAAAGACCTGTTTTTGTGAGCGCTTGTGCAATTTCAAGCTGCTTTTTGAAATTGAGCTGCTCATATTCCGCATGCAGATAGTTTCTGCCGTCGGACATTGTAAGCAGTCCTACTTTGATTTTCTTCATTTAAGGTTCTCCTTTACAAAATTTGCCGCAGCCGCAGCGAGTAAGTCCATGCGCTGTTCATCGGCGTTATTGCTTAAATCACGGAAAACTCGAATATCGCTTCCGACTTGACCGCCGGGCTTCAAAAACGGCTCCATCACAACGGCACCGCCGTAATTTATATCGGCAAGCGCGGTAAATATCTCGTTCCACGGCATTCTTCCGGTTCCGGGCGTTTTGCGGTTGCATTCGCCTATATGGAAATGTCCGAGCAGGTCGCCGGCCGAACGGATAGCGTCGCCTATGCTGTCTTCCTCGATGTTCATATGGAAGGTGTCAAGCAGAAGCTTTGTATTGGGACTTCCCAACTCTTTTACATATTCTATTCCTTCCGCCGCGCAGTTGAGTAGACACTGCTCAAAGCGGTTTACTATTTCAAGACAGTAGTTTATGCCGTAATCTTCCGCCTTTTTCATAAGCTCACTTAGCGAAGCGAGGGAACGCTCGCGCATTTTACGTTTAGTATCAATGTCCGGCACACCCTTCATAGGCCAGCTCGCATAAATTATTCCGCCTATCGTTCTACCGCCCATTTCTTTCATGCAGTCTAATATTTTTTTCATGTACTCAATGCCGTTTCTGCGTGTGGTCTCGTCAAGTGACGAAAGGTCATACTGTGACGGCAGACCTATGCAGTAGGTGAGAGTGATTCCCTCGTCGGCCGCTGTTTTAGCGAGCCAGTCCCGCTCTGCTGCCGACATTTCCACAATGCCGCCCGCTGAAACCTCAAGTATATCAAAGCCGAGATTTTTTATCTTTTTTACATAAGGCACAAAATTCGCGCTCCATTCCTTTTCCCAGTAGGCATAATAAATTCCGACAGGGTTTTTCATTTTAAAAGCTCCGTTCTGCCGCCGTTGTTTTTCAGGCGCTTCAGGCGGCATGAAGCGTCAAACAGGCAGTATATATACTGCGTTAACGGATTCCGGATATGTAATCGCCGTAACCGTCGGCGAGAAGTAAATATTTTTTCGCTTTTGAAACATAGTATGCGGTTTTGGAAGCGTCGGGCAGGTATTTGCGCGCGGCGATGTCGGGCTTAAATATCTCATGAAGCGGTTCGGTTCTGAATCCAGCTGCGTGCGCTGCAAGCAGCGCCATGGCGCTTGCTGCCGATTCTGTCTTTTCCGGCACCGCATATGTAATACCGAGTATATCGGCCTTTGTCTGAGCAAATATACGGCTTTTCGCGCCGCCTCCTACGCCTATGACCTCCGGCTCTCCCAAAATACATCCGGATTTTTTGAGTATATCGTAGTATCTTTTGTATTCGAACGCGACGGATTCCATCACCGCGCGGTGCATAGCGGTTTTGGAAGTATCCGCTCCCAGTCCCAAAAAGGCGCCGGACATACGGTCATCAATCGGGAAGGTCCTTCCGCCGAAATGCGGGATAAAGAACAGGTCGCCTGATGACGGTAGGTTTTCAGCTTCAGCGTCAAGCGTGCGCAGACTTTTTCCGGCAATTCCGGAAAACCATTCAAGGCAGATCCCTCCGCCTGTTATATACGAAAGCGGAAGAAAAAGTCCGTCGCAAATGCTTCTTGAGAACATCAGTGTATTATAGACTGTGTCAGGGACAAATTTATCCGTGCAGCAGGCGAATACCGAAGCGGTTCCGGCGACATCGTAGGCAAGCCCCGTTCGGGTTATTCCCGCTCCGAGACTTGACGCCGCAGTATCTCCGCTTCCGGCGATTACGGTAACCCCGTCAGGGAGTCCGCACTTTTCGGCGAAATAAGAGGTTACTGTTCCTATCTTCTTTTCCGGTGAAACGATTTCGGGCATTTTGTCCTTATCAACTCCGAAATCCGAAAGCATAGCGGTGTTGAAGGTGCAGCCGGAATTGTCGGAAAACATATTGAAATGCAAAAAGGTGTAATCCATGAAAGCGCTGTCCGCGTCCAGCCCGCAGAGTACTCCGGAGACGTACGCGTTAGGCTGTATAAATTTATGTATCCTTGAGTATGCCTCGGGCTCCTCATTTTTCCACCAGAGTATTTTTGAGGCATGTGAGTGTATAAACTGTCCTCCGCTGTACTTTACCGCTTCATCTCCGGCTTTTTCCTGCAAAAGGCGGGTGTATCCGGCACAGCGTGTGTCAAGCCACGAATCAAGCGGCGTTACGGGGGAAAAGCCCTTGTCTATTCCCATTATACCCGCCATCTGAGCGTCTATCGAGAGCGCTTTTATTCCGCGGCTTGCCTCTCCGGCGCGGTCTGTAAGCTCGAATATTACGGTCAGAACGGAATTGAGTATGTCTTCGGGGTTTTCATATACGGTATTCGCGTCCGGTCGTATCAGCTTAGAGGGACAAAACGCCTCGCAGACTGACGAGCCGTCAGAACGGCAGAGCAGACCCTTTGTTCCTTGGGTCCCTATGTCTATACCGATAAACAGAGGTTCGTACATCTGATGCACCTCAATCAAAAGTTATAATATTTTTAAGTCCTTCCGCTTTTGCCGCTTTTTCAACGGCTGTTTTGATTTCGGTAAGCGGGAAATGAGCGGTAACAAGCGGACTTACATCAAGCACGCCGCCTGAAATATATCTGAGTGTGCGGCGGTACTGTGTAAGGCTTGCGCGTGTGGTTCCGGAAAGGGTAAGCTGCTTGTAGTGAACAAGGTTTGTGTCTATTCCCACCGGCTCTTTTGCGGCAGGAACGCCGCCGAAGAATATAACTCTGCCCTCGGGAGCGGCGATTCTTAACGCTGCCGACTGTACCGACGGAACAGGGCAGGCGGTTATAACAGCATCTGCTCCCCTGCCGCCGGTAAGCTCCGGCAATTCCTTTTCAGGGTCGCCCTTTATAATATTTATGGCAGGATAAATGCGTTTGGCCTCTTCAAGTCTTTCGGTACATACATCGTTCAGATAAACAACAGCGCCTGCCATAAGCGCGAGGGCGCAGTGCATAATGCCTATGGGTCCGGCGCCTATTACAAGCACTCTGTCGCCCGGTCTTATATCAGCACGCTCAAAGCCGTTGCATACACAGGAAAGCGGCTCGTTTACGGCGCCGTCATCAAAAGTGACGCCGTCTTCAAGTATGCAGACGTTTCCGCTTTTTACCGCCTGCGCGGGAATAATACAGTACTCGGCGAAGCCGCCGTCAAGATTTATTCCGAGCGCCTTGTAATCGGGGCAGAGGTGACTGTTGCCGCTTACGCACATATCACATATTCCGCAGCCCATATTCGGAGCCACGCTGACACGCATGCCTTTCTCGTATCCTGTGACACCGTCGCCTGTTTCTTCGATTATACCGGCAATTTCGTGGCCTAGTATTCTCGGGTGCTGCTCATCTACTCCGGCAGCGCCGTTTTTAATCATACGCACGTCGGTTCCGCACACGGCTGCGGCCTTCACCTTTAAAAGTATTTCACCTGTCTGCGGTACCGGAACGGGTATTTCTTCAATGCGTATATCATCTACGCCGTACATTTTTGCAGCTAACATTTTTATACTCCTTATTATATCAGACGGTCTTCACGGATTTCAACTATTCTCTTTTCCCTGATGGAAAGATTTCCGGCATTTACCGTAAGCACAGCCATCTTTCCGTCGTATGCGGTGACCTTCGGAACGGTGTGGTTCAAAACCGCATCGGCAAAGGCGCAGTCCTCGGCGTGATACGCGTCTCTGAAAAGATATTTCCAGCTGTTTATGTATTCGCTGCTTTTGTGCATATCGCTTCTGCAGAGAGTAACGGAATTTTCGCGGGTATTTCCGAGATAAATGCAGCCCTTTGTTCCGAGTATCTCGCAGCGGGCATCATATCCGTACAGAACGCCCTGCGCTCCGTCTATAATACCTTGACAGCCGTTTGTGAATGAGGCGTTGAGCACAACATTATCGTAAAAATCCGGAAAATCCTTTTTCGCGTCGGGACAGCGGTAGTTTCCGCCTATTGCGTAAACGGTTTTAAAGTCGGCTCCGGTAAACCAGCGGAGGGAATCTATATCGTGGCTGCAAACCTCGGCGAGAGGGCCGTTGCTTTTGCTTATATCGTACATCCATGGTTTCGGAATGCTCGGACCGCGCGTATTTGAGCGCACCATTACGACATCGCCTATTTCACCGGCGTCCACCATTTCTTTTGCAGCCGCGAAGGAAGCGTCAAATCTGCGCATAAAAGCTATCTGTAAAGTTACTCCGTTTTCTTTTGCCGTCTTGTCCATAATATCGCATTCCTCAACCGACATGGCCATCGGCTTTTCGCAAAGAATATGCTTTCCTGCCTTTGCCGCGGCGCATACGATTTCACAGTGATATTTTGTAGGCGTGGCGACAATTACAGCGTCTATATTATCAAGCGCGAGAACATCTTTATAATCTGTATAGTAATTATCAAGTTCAAGTTCTTCCGCCGCAGCCTTAGCCGCCTCCACTACCGGGTCGCATACCGCTGCAATTACGGCTCCGGGAACGGAACCCCTGAAATTATGCGCGTGTATCATGCCGGCTCTGCCTGAGCCGATGAGCGCAACACCTATTTTGTTTTTGACCATTTACCGTCGTCCTTTCTACGAAATGAAGTAATGTAATTTAATATAAAACGAGAGTTTTTTATTTATTTTCGTTTCGTTTCGTTTATCATTATATCATCTTTATGTACATTGTCAAGCATTATCTTTTGATTTTATATATTTTTTCTTAAAGGTTAAAAATTCGGTAAATTCAATTATTTTATTTGTAAAAATAAATTATTTTAGTAAAATTGACCTATTGGGATGAAAAGATGATAAAAAGATTAAAAAAACGAAAGCAAACAATAATTATGCCCGTTAAAATTAAAAAAGAACAATTGATCCGGCGAAAAATAAAATAAAGAAGGTATATTATGAAAAACATTAAATGGCGGTCAAGACTTACGGTTCTTTTACTTTCTGCAATGCTGCTGATAGGTTGTGTACCTTTCGTATCTGCCCAGGAAGGCGGCTTTGTTTCAGAAAATCTGCTAGAGAGCAAGGTTGACCTTGAAAATTCAACGGGAATGTATCTTTATAAGCAGACACGTAAATATGGGGATACAACATCACAAGGAATTGAAGCCAACGGTGTTGTTGCCGGTCTTGTTGACGGTGATACAAATGTTTCGCATGATTTTTATGCGTTAAGTCTTACCGATTCACGCTGGGTCGGCGTGCGCTATGCTCTGAGCGAAGCCTCGTTTGCTTCTCATATAACACTTTACGCCGGTGATAAAAATACGGAGAACGAGGAAGGTCCGGTATACCTTAATGATTACTATGACGTATACGCTTCTGAAACACTTGAGGATTTGTTCTTTGCGGAAAATATGGTCGGAAACACGGTTCGGTGCACAGGCGGTGCGGTAGAACTTGAAGTCGGCCGCACGGTTAAATATGTGGCGATAGTATTCGACGCGGGAACATCGAACCAGGGTAATGCGAGACCCCGTGAAATACAGCTCTGGAGCGGCGATGAAAGCACGGCTCCGGTAATGGCGAATCATCTGCGCGATACCATAAAGAACGGAATGCCGGTGCTTGTTGAAGCCAAACCGGTCAATATTGACCGGACGAACGGCGCAGTCACCGATTATCCCTCAAACAACGCAAAGGTTCAAAGCGTTATCAATGATGACAATGTCGGCCATACGGATATGTATACCACTGCAGGATATGATTTTGGCATACAGATTACGCTTCTCGCGTCCGCCGACATCAGAAATATTATAATAGACGCCGGCATATGGAATTTTGATGAGGTATACGATATCTACGCTTCCGATAATATAGAAACTCTTTATGACAAGGCTTCACGCATTGCCGAGGGCGTCGAGTGTAGGAATTATACAGGCGCTAATGTAAAGGTATCTGTAAAGGCGAAATATATAGCCATTGTAGTTACGAAGCACAACGGAGTCCGCATCAGAAGAATCAAGGTCATAGGCGAGAAAATGCCGGATGATACATTTGTTACCGAAAACGTCCTTTCAAGTAAAATAAGCGAGGTAAAAGGCGTTAACCAGTGGTCAAATACCGGAACAGTACAGGATTATGAAATAGCGGCGGATAAGCTCGCCAAGTTTACTGACGGGGACAATGTGCACCATGTTGACCTTTCCGCTACTCCCACATGGACCCCTCCGAGATATATAGGCGCCCAGTTTACACTTGATGCCACCTATTATATCGGCGCAGTCAACCTTTACGCGGAGTATCCGAATCTTACAGGAACATACAGCGTTTACGCCTCCGAAGAGCTTGGAACACTCTATGACCCGTCAAACAAGGTTATAAACGGCGCGCTTGCGACCGGCAATATTATAACCGTAGCCGCGAACAGAAATGTAAAATATATCGCCGTTCTCTGCGAAAGCTGCAACGGAAACCCGCGCTTTAAGGAAATAGAGGCGTGGACCGGAGACCCATCTGACACCTTTGTTTCGGAAAATGCACTTACAAATCATCTCACATCTGCAGAACCTATGGTACAGTATCTGTCAAACGGGAATGCGCTGAATGAAAAAGTTATCAGAGACGATATACTCGCTAAATTCACGGACGGTGACAATGAGACCCATAGTGATCTTCAGAATACCATGGAATGGGAGCCGGCAAGATATATCGGAGCGCAGTTTACTCTTGACGGCAAATATTTTATAGGCGAAATAAAGCTTTACGCTTCGATAGGCGCCGACTATCCGGAAACTTACAGCATTTACGCTTCGGATTCGCTTGACACGCTTTATGACGCGGTAAACCGTGTTGCCGAGAGCGCCCGGACTACCGGAAATGTAATAACGGCTGAAATCAATTCGGAAATACAGTATATCGGCTTCTTCTGCGAGAGCTGCACCGGAAACCCGCGTTTCAAGGAGATAGAGGCATGGACTGCCGACCCGAACGAAGCGCCTAAGCCTGAGGATACCTCCAAAAAGGTGCTCACAATCGGAAACAGCTTCGCGCAAAACGCTTCTACCTATGCTACGGAAATCGCATATGCCAACGGCGAGAAACTGACCTTCGGCTATCTTATGTTCCCTTCATGCACTATTGATATGCACTATGAGGCCGCCGCGGCGGATCGTCACATTTTCAGATTCAAGGTGACAACTCCCGACAATATGCGGGGAACGCTTCTCAAGGATTATCCGGCCGATCAGAACTTTGACCAGGATCTTCCCGAAACAGCCGCAAGCATCAAAGAGGCGCTTGAGTACACAGATTGGGATATAATCGTATTCCAGCAGGAGAGCGCGTCCGCACGCGATATCGGCACATTCGGAAACCTCGGCAATCTTATAGAATATGTGCGCGGAATCTGTCCTGACGCCGGTCTTATGTTCCACGAGGTATGGCGCTGGGGCGAATGGGGCGAGGATCAGTTCGACCTTATAAAATCCAACAGTGAGACGGTAGCCGCTCAGTACGGTCTTGAGATAATACCGAGCGGACTCGCCTTTGAGTACGCGAGAGACGCACTCGGAAGCGATATAATCGTAAACGAGAACGACGGACATTATCAGCACGCAAACACATATGGTATGTATATCGCGGGCTGCGCGTATGTCGGAGCAATATTCGATATCGAGGTTTCACCCAACACATTCGCAAATCATCCTTATGTAAACGATAACGGCAAAGTGACTCTCCTTACAAAAGCTGCGAATGACGCTGTCGCATATTACAGCGTGGTGCGCGGCGATGTGAACGGAGACGGAAAGGTAAATACTCTTGACCTTGCCGAGCTTAGAAAGGTACTGCTCGGAGCTTCCGAAACAGCCGAAGCCGGAGCCGACGCGAACGCCGACGGCGCTGTTGACCTGCTCGACCTTATAAGAATAAAGAAAATATTAAGCAGTCAGACAGTCGCCTGATTACAGCATATTAAGACTGCCGCCGCATCTGAATGATGCGGCGGCTTTTTACAAGGAGTGTAAGATGAGGAAAATAATATCATTTATAACTGCGCTGCTCTGCGCGGTTTCCGCTTTGAAAACGGTTACGATCTCATCTTCCGGAATGACCGGTTTGTCGGTTTCGGGAAATGACCTGAAGCTGGACGGAAGAACAGTGTCGCTTAACGGAGTGAATATTCCGCAATTCTCCTGGAGTGCCTACGGTGACGGTTCGGCGGTGCCCGGCATGTCCGACGCTGACAGGGCGCTTTCGCAAGTGCTTGATGTTTGGAAATGTCCGATAGTTCGTCTTGCGATCGATCCGGATATTTATGTAAGCGGCGGAATAGGCAAAGGGTCAGGACAGACGGTCTGCCGTTCTGCCGAAGAATATCAGGCGCTTATTGACAGATTTATTACAAGCCTTACCGATGTGGGAACAGTGGTTGTTCTTGACTGTCACGCCTATGCCGGAGTATATCAGTCGGTAACCGATTTTTGGAAGATTGCCGCGAAAAAATACGACGAAAACGAGCTTGTAATATACGGGCTGCTGAATGAGCCGATAAGCGACTGGTTGACATGGTACGAAGGCGGGAAAGTCGCGCTGCCTGACGGTACTGTCGAAGAGAGCATAGGCATACCGGCGCTGATTGATATTGTAAGGGAGCTTTCTGATAATGTTGTGGCGGTAGGCGGTATAGACTGGGCGTTTGATCTGTCCGGAATAGCATCCGAGGCGTTTGAGAAGCAGGCCGAGTCTCGCGCCGCAGCACTCGGTATGAGCAAGGAACAATATACCGCCGAATATTCTCTTTCGGTCGGGCGACGCAGGGGCAGAGGAATTATGCTTGATACGCATATCTATTCAAATAAGCCTAAAGACTGGTCATCGGCGGTAAGCGCGGCGGCAAAGGAATATCCGGTGCTTGTAGGCGAGTATAATCCGTATTTCAGAAGCGGTATTCTAAACGAACTTACGGCAGAGGAAAAAGCTTTTTTGCAGAAAATTTTTCATTGGGTAAACGTAAACGGATTTTCAAGCACTTCATGGAGTCTCGGCGCGGAGCCGTTTCTTACCGACTATGCGGGAAATTTTACCGCGATAGGCACGGCTGTAATTGAGTTCATAAAAACCGGAAAATGGAGCTGCAAGCAGGAAGAAAATCTTTTATATCAGCATTTTGGGTCGGTGCACGGAATTTCGGCGACGGAATCGGACGGAAAAATCAGGTATAACAATATGTTTGCCGATCAGGCATATTTGAACGGTGAAAAACTCGGCAGCGGTGTTTATGACTTTATTATAGACGGGGATACCTCTTCCCACTGCGATATATATCAGTGGTACGGAAATTATATGGGCGCAGAGTTTGAGCTGGACGATATTTATCCCTGCCATGAACTGCGTATGACATCCGGACTTGACGGCTATCCCGACAAGTACCGCATTTATGCTTCGGATACTCTTGAGAACCTTTACAGCGACGAAAGCGTAATAGAGAATTTTGAAACAGAGCATGACGGAACGGTTGCGTATGAAATAGACCGTCCGGTTAAATATGTGGCGTTTCTGGCTTCAGGATATGTAAGGATAAAGGAAATATCCTTAAGCGGGGTTCATTACGGCGATGTTGACGGCAACGAAATACTTTCCGTAGCTGACGCTGTGGCATTGCGGAAACATTTGCTTGGCACCGGAGAAGTAAAAATACTTTCAAGGCTTGATATAAACCGTGACGGCAGCTTGGATTTGCTTGATATGATAGCAATTAAAAAGAAACTAATTGAATAAAAAATGAAAGCCCTCTCCGGTTTCGGAAAGGGCTTTTGTACTGTCAAAAAAACGGCGAAAATTTTCTGTCCGCAGGTGCGTCGGTAATGGCTTTGTCACAATATTATTTCCATGTGTGCATATTTGTATGTGTTGAACGGTATTTGGAGGGCGGCACACCGTATTTTTTTTTAAAAATAGTAATAAAATGGCTGAGAGATGAAAAGCCCAGCTGAACGGATATGGAAAGTATATCATGGTCTGTGTTGGAAAGAAGATTTGCTGCGTACTGAAGCCGCAGGTCGGTTATGTACTGGGAAGGCGATATGCCGAAGGTCTTTTTCATAATTCTGCACAGATGTCCGTGGCTGAAGCCTGAATGTCTTAAGAGGGCGGGGAGACCCTCTTCAATATTTTCAGGGGTATGCATTTGAATAAGAACGGAATTGAGCCATGTCTCAACGCGGCTTTGGGACTGGCGATCATATTCAATAATAAATTCGGAGAAGACATCGCATAAAAGAGAACGAAGCAACGCTATAAGGGAATTTTTATCGTTGCATATATTGAGAAGATGATGCTTTTTTTTTAATGCGGATACCCTGGGCGCCGGAAGGGAAATTGTTGGCGGCATTTCTGTGGTATACAAATCATTCATTACCGGATTGCTGAAATACCGTGAAACACTATCATAATAAACTGTTCTGAAGCTGACGTTTATCATATTGCAGCCCTTATCGCCGTTAAGGTCGTATTTGTGACAGTCGGAAGGTCTTATGAAAACCATATCTCCGGTTTTGAGCTCTTGCTTTATGCCGTTAACTTCATGCGTAATTGCTCCGGAGGTTATAATAAAATACTCGCAGTAATTATGGTCGTGCATTTCGGTGAGTACGGTATTATTATCAAGAAAACGATATGCTATGCCTATATCCATATCCATATAATCGCTATCAAAAATTGTCGAAACCATGATATACACCCTTACAAAAATATCGATAATTTAATAATTGCTTTATTTAAGTGGATTATTTGCTTTTATAATAACGCATAGCAGCAAAAAAATCAACAGCAAATTTCACTCTTGATGAAAAAAGTGTTGAATAAAATTGGTGAAAATGCTAAATTCGTATAACTTAAACCACTTAAAAAGAAAAAAAATAAAAAAATCTCGATTTTTTAACATCATTATTTTGATTTATTGATATATGATAAAAAACAGATAGTGTCGGATTGCCGTATGTGTTAAAATTAAAATCAAGATAGAAGGGTATTTATTGAAAAATACCAAAAGCCCGGGGGTAAGGATTATGTTCAACGAAAGCATGAAAAAGGTTTTTGCCGATTATGAGAATACAGTGGCGAAAAAAAACGAAAAATCGGATTTTTACAACGGGGTGTTTTGCAGATATAAAAAACCTGTGCTGACAAGGGAGCATATACCGCCTTTCTGGAAGTATGATTTTAATCTCAGTAACAATCCGTTTTTTATGGAAAGACTGGGAGTTAACGCAGTCTTCAATGCCGGAGCTCTTTATTTGAACGGTAAATATTATCTTGTTGCAAGGGTTGAGGGCAATGACCGTAAATCGTTCTTTGCCGTTGCCGAGAGCGACAGCCCCACTGAAGGCTTCCGCTTCCGTGATTATCCGGTCAGGCTGCCTGATACCTGTGCGGAGGAGACCAACGTTTACGATATGCGTCTTACAGCTCATGAGGACGGATACATATACGGAGTTTTCTGCAGCGAAAGCAAGGAGAAGGAAAAAGCCGACCTTTCTGCCGCGGCGGCTCAGGCAGGTATTGTAAGGACGAAAGATCTCGAAAACTGGGAAAGACTTCCTAATCTTATTTCAAAATCAAAGTATCAGCGCAACTGCGTGCTTCACCCCGAATTTATAAACGGTAAATACGCATTTTATACCCGCCCTCAGGACGATTTTATAGACGCCGGCTCAGGCGGCGGAATCTGTATCGGGCTGTGTGACGATATAACCGCTCCGAGGGTTGACAATGAGGTGCTGTTAAGTCCGAGAAGATATCACACCGTAACCGAGTCAAAGAACGGGGCCGGAGCGGTTCCGATAAAGACGGACAGGGGCTGGATACATATTGCGCACGGCGTGCGTAACACTGCGGCGGGGCTGAGATACGTGATTTATGCCTTTGCGACCGCGCTTGACGATCCGTTTAAAGTGATAGCCGAGCCGGGCGGATTCCTTATAGCACCGAGAGGGGACGAAAGAGTTGGAGACGTTTCAAACGTGCTTTTCACTAACGGGGCGGTCGTAAACGAAAAGAACGAGGTATACATTTATTATGCATCTTCGGATACGAGAACTCATGTGGCTTCAACAACGGTTGACAGGCTTTGTGATTATGTGTTTTCAACTCCGTCGGATGCAATGCGCTCAGCTGACTGCGTTAAGCAGCGCTGTGAACTGATAAGAAAAAATCTTGCTATAAAGGAAGAGTGGAAATGAGCAGAGCTTTTACGCCTTACAGAAATGAAAACCGGGACATGGAGCTGCATGTTGAGGGGAATAAGATATATGACCGTACAGGCAGACAAGTAATGCTTACCGGAGTAAACTGCGCTTCGCTTGAATGGTTGTCAAATCCGGAAAAGCTGGTAACTACCGTAAATTACGCGCTTGACGAATGGCATGCCAATATAATCCGTCTTCCGCTTTCGCAGGACCGCTGGTTCGGGTTCGGCGGAGACCAGCAGGGAACAGACGAGAGCGGCGACCGTTACCGCTCGATAGTCGATGAGATAATAACAAATGTGGCGAAAAGAAAAAAATATCTTATAATAGACCTTCACCGCAGCAACTGCGGCTCATGGGGAGAGTTTATAAGCGGCAATATGCCTGATATGAACAGCCTTGTTTTCTGGAAGGATATTGCCTGCCGCTACGGAAACCATCCAAATGTGCTTTTCGGAATTTTCAACGAACCCTTCAAGGTTTCGTGGGACTGCTGGAGAGACGGCGGCGAGGTCACTGTGGAATACGCCCCGCAGAATATAGGAAATCAGATAATGCGTGACGAATCCGGCGAGCCGGTGCTTGAAAAGATAACCTATTACGCGCCGGGTCTTCAGAAAATGGTTGATACTGTACGCGCGGTCGGAGCGAAGAACATCGCGATTGTCGCAGGTCTTGACTGGGGATACGAGCTTGACGGCGTTGACCGCGGCTATACCATCAACGACAGGGGCGGAAACGGCATAATGCTTGACTCGCACGAGTATCCGTGGAAAGAGCTTGATAACTGGGACAAACTTGTCGACGTGGTAAACGACAGATATCCGATACTTATAGGCGAATGCGGACATTACGGTGAAAATGTCAAGGTCTATGAGGGTCCGCAGCGTGAAACGAGCGACAAATGGGTTCCCCGCCTGCTTGACTGGGTCGAGAAAAACGGATACCATATTACTGCGTGGGATTTTCACGACACCGCCGGTCCTTCACTGATAAAAAGTCTTGATACCTTTGAACCGACCGAGTTCTGGGGAAAATATTTCAAGGATTTCCTTAAAAAACGAAACGGCTGATATGAATTGTTTTCTTGAAAGGTGATGATTGCTCTATGATGACGGCAAGGCTAAGGCGTGTCTTCGCCGCTGCTACGGCTGCGGCTCTGGCGGCGGGATGTATGGGCTTTTCCGCTTCGGCGGAGGAGAGAGCAGGAAATGCCCCGGCAGCCTCCGAGACTTCCGTTGTTACCGCGTCCGAAGGTGTCACACCCGATTATGACGAGTATCTTGAGATATATGCTTCCGAAGACCGTCCGGACGCTGCGGTAAGCGCCGGCACGAAAGCACTTTCGGACGGTGCCGTATTGGAAACGGCGGACGGCACGGAAGGAGCGTTGCTGTCTTCCGAACATAGAACGGTGCAGTTTGCCGTAAATGTTGAAAAGCCGGGCCTTTACAATATCCTTATCAATTATTATGCTATGAAGGGAAGAATAAAGGATATTGTTTTCTCGCTTGAAATTGACGGAAAGGCTCCGTTCAGCGAGGCGGAAGGCATATCTCTTTCCCGTGTGTGGAAGGATTCGGGCGAAATAGGGGAGGACTCAAACGGCAATCAGTTAAGACCCTCACAGGAAGAGGTTTCACGCTGGAACAGCACGCTGCTTGCCAACAGCGACGGATACTATGAGGACCCATATCTGTTCCTCTTTTCAGAGGCTGGGGAGCATACCGTGACATTCGGTTATTCCGAGGAAAGCATGCTCATATCCGGAATATCGCTGACAGCGGAGCGTGAGCTTGCAAGCTATTCGGAATACAGCAGTTCTGCCGAGGAAGTGCCTGACACGGTTTATCTTCTTTACGAAGCTGAAGAATCATATGAAAAGTCTTCGTCAATGCTGTATCCGACATCTGACCGTTCAAGTCCGGCAACCAGTCCGAGTCATTACTCAAAAATGCGCTACAACACTATCGGACAGTCAAACTGGTCGCATCAGGGACAGTGGATAAGCTGGAAGGTGACCGTCCCGCAGGACGGCTGGTACCGTATTACGCTGAGGGCACGTCAGAATTACCAGCAGGGAATAAACTCATACCGCACTCTTAAAATCGACGGTGAAATACCGTTTGAGGAAGCAAAAAATATTATGTTCCCTTACGATCTCGGCTGGACGAAGACGGTTGGAGACGAAAGCGGTGAGCCTTACCTCTTTTATATGAGCGAGGGAGAGCACGAGCTTTCGCTTGAGGTTTCAGCGGGACCAATGGGTACAGTGCTGAAAAATCTGTCCGACAGCGTGCTTGAGCTTAACGCTATATACAGAAGCATCATAATGGTTACGGGCACCACACCGGATAAATACCGCACATATTATCTTGAGGAATCGGTTCCCGGGCTTATGGACGATATCAAGTCCGTAAGGGAAACGCTTGAAAGCCTTTATACGGAAATAGAGAAAATAACCGGAACAGGCGGCTCGCAGGCGTCGGTTGTAAAGGAAATGAGCGTAATGCTCACCGAGTTTGAGAATAAGCCGCTTTCCATACCGACCCGTGTCGGCGCCTTCAAGGATACGATAGAGTCGCTCGGATCGGTTATACTGACATTAAGCGAACAGCCGCTTGAGCTTGATTACATAATTGTTTCGGGCGACAGCACGCTGCCGGATGTCGAGGCGGGATTTATAGAAAGCCTTGTATACGGCGTAAAAGGCTTTATCGCCTCATTCACTGAGGATTACAATTCGGTAGGCTCCGCCAACGAGAGTGACGGCGCAGGTGTCAATCTCACGGTCTGGGTATCTAACGGACGCGATCAGGCGCAGATACTCAAAAACCTTATAGATAACCACTTTACTCCCGACACCGGAATCGGTGTGTCAATGAGCATAGTTTCGACGATGGACGGTACGACCTCCTCGCCGCTGGTTCAGGCGACACTCGCGGGCAAGGGTCCCGATGTCGCGCTCTTTACACCGCGCGATACGCCGGTAAACCTTGCGATGCGCGGAGCGCTGGCGGACCTGTCGGCTATGGACGGCTTTGATGATATTTATGACAGGTTTTACGAGTCCGCATGGATACCTTATCAGTATGAGGGAGGCACCTACGGAGTTCCCGAATCACAGAACTTCGATATGCTGTTCTACCGTGATGATATCTTCAATGAACTCGGACTTGAGCCTCCCGAGACATGGGACGAATTTTACGCGATTATAGAGCTTCTTCAGAAAAATAACCTTGAGGTCGGAGTTCAGGAAACAAACGCCGCAAACGCCGGTATTTCTCTCGGAATCGGTTTCTTTGAGAAGCTGCTGCTCCAGAACGGAGGAACGTACTATTCCGATGACCTGACTGAGACGGCGTTCAATACGCAAGCGGCGTACAATGCTTTCACCGACTGGACTGAGCTTTATCTCGATTACGGCCTTGAACGCTCGTTCGACTTCTTCAACCGCTTCCGTACCGGAGAAATGCCGATAGGCATAATGAGCTTTGTGACATATAACCAGCTTTATTCCGCGGCTCCCGAAATCAGGGGACTGTGGAAAATGACACTGGTTCCCGGAACGCCTGATGAGAACGGCAACATAGTTCGCACCGAAACGGCTTCGGGCACCGCCGCAATAATGCTTGACGACTGCAAGTACAAAGAAGAAGCATGGGAATTTATAAAATGGTGGACCGACGCGCCGGCGCAGAGCTCATACGGCAGCGAGCTTGAAGCGTCGCTCGGCGTCGCGGCAAGGTACGATACCGCGAATATCGAGGCGTTTGACAGCATCGGCTGGACAGAGGAAGAGGCCGCGGCTATCAAGGCGCAGTGGGAATGGGTCACAAATGTTCCGCAGATACCGGGTAACTATTTTATTTCCCGCTGTCTGACAAACGCGTTCCGCACCGTGGTGGATGAGAACGAAAATCCCGTCCGTTCACTCAACATTTACAATAAAGATATGAATGCCGAGATCACGCGCAAGCGTGAGGAATTCGGACTTGATTAAGGAGGAAAGGAAATGGGTTTAAAACGCAGGACACGCGACGCCTACGAGGTGCCGCTCGGCAGGAAAATATACAAATCCCGGGCAAGCTATGTGCTTATGGCGCCGTTTCTTATACTGTTTCTTGTGTTTGTTGTCATTCCGATACTTTCTTCGGTATTCCTGAGCTTTACCTCCTTCAATATGCTTCAGATACCCAAATTTGTCGGTTTCGACAATTATATCAGAATGTTTCTTGAAGACGATGTATTCGTAAAGGCGCTCAGAAACACGGTGGTCTTCGCCATTATTACCGGACCGCTCGGCTATGTTCTGAGCTTTGTGGTCGCCTGGCTGATAAATGAGCTTAACCGCGGACTGCGCTGGTTTCTGACGCTTGTAATGTATGCCCCGACTCTTGCCGGAAATATATATTACATCTGGACATACATATTCAGCGGCGACTCCAAGGGACTTGTCAACAGCTCACTTATTCAGATAGGCATAATAACCGACCCTATACAGTGGCTGACCGATTCAAACTACAATGTCAGCGTTGTTCTTATAGTAATAATATGGATGAGTCTCGGCAGCGGCTTTCTCGCTTTTGTCGCAGGCTTCAACGCGCTTGACAGAAGCTATTTTGAGGCGGCGGCGATAGACGGGGTTAAAAACCGTTTTCAGGAGCTGTGGTATGTAACGATACCGCAGATGACCCCGCAGCTGCTTTTCGGCGCTGTAATGTCGATTTCCGGCGCTTTCGCCGTCGGTTACGCGAACTCTGCGATAACCGGATTCCCAAGCTCAAATTATTCCACACACACACTGCTGCTGCATATGCTCGATTACGGAACGATCCGTTTTGAAATGGGATACGCTTCAGCGATAGCCGTAGTGCTTTTCGGTCTTATGCTGGTCACATGGATAGTAATAAAGAAAGCACTTTCAAAAATATCTTAAACGGGAGGCGGGAGAATGTCTTTGAAACTGATGCGTAAAAGAGGAAAGTCAGGCGTCAGGCTTTCCCGCTCCGCCGGCGGTACAGCGGCAATATTTCTTTTTCTTATAGTAATAGGCGTATTTATGGCTCTGCCGATAGTTTACTCACTTGTGCAGTCAATAAAGCCTATGGAGGAGATTTTCGCGTATCCGCCGAAGTTTTTTGTAAAAAATCCGACCTTTGACAACTATATACAGGTCTATCAGCTTTGCCAGAACCTCTGGGTCCCGCTTTCAAGGTATGTTTTCAACAGCCTGTTTATATCGGTGCTGGGAACGGTTGTTTATGTTTTTATAGCCTCGGCTACGGCGTTTCCGCTGTCAAAGCATAAATTCCCGGGCAAAGCGGTAATCACTGCCGTTATCATCTGGGCGCTGCTTTTCCGCTCAGAGGTCACGGGAGTAGCGCAGTATATAATCATTTCGGGGCTTGGTATGATAGATACCTATTGGTCAATGCTCCTTCCTCCGCTTGCCGGAACCTTCGGTGTCTTCCTTATGATGCAGTTTATGGAAAGCGCTATTCCGGATTCTGTGCTTGAGGCGGCGAGAATAGACGGAGCCAGCGAGTACAGGATTTTCTACGGCATCGCGATGCCGGCGGTAAAACCCGCGTGGCTCACACTTGTTATATTCACGTTCCAGTCATTCTGGAACGCTACCGGAGTTTCCTATATTTATGACGAAAGCCTCAAAACCCTGCCTTCGGTACTCGGAAATATAGCTTCGGGAGGAATTGCGAGAACCGGAGCGACCTCTGCTGTTGCGGTAATACTTCTCGTACCGCCGATAGTAATATTCATTATTTCGCAGAGCAGCATGACCGAGACTATGGCGCATACGGGACTGAAATAAAGGGAGGAAAAACAATGAGAAAACTTATATCGTTCGCAGCCGCGATTGCGGTTTTGCTTTCAATTTGTCTTGTCCTGGTTTCGGCTGAAGGGGAGGGTGCCGCCGACGGCACCCTCCATACCGAGGGGAACCAGCTTGTTGATGCTTCAGGCGCGGCGGTAAGGCTTATCGGACTTAATGTTCCGTATATGTCCTGGTCTGATAACTGTGAAACCGAGGTTATGAACGCGGTAGATATTTCGATAAACGGATGGAAAGGAAACGCTGTTCGTCTGGCAGTGGTACCTTCTTTCTGGTTCGGGAAGAACAGTGAAAGATACCGCGCGCTTGCTGATAAGGTTATAGAAACCGTTTCGGCGGCGGGCAAATACGTGATTTTCGATAACCATTCGTTTTATCTTCCCGACGATGACGATATTGCTTTCTGGAAAGATGCCGCAAACCGCTATAAGGATCATCCTTATGTAGTGTTCGAGCTTTTCAACGAACCTGCCGGCTGCACCTGGCAGCAGTACTTCGAGGGCGGAACGATCCATTACACCGGTCTTAACGACTGGGGCGAGGAGGCCGACGTAACGGTCGATTCGTGCGGTGTTCCGGAGCTTTTCAAAACCGTAAGAGCCGAGGGAGCGAAAAATATCTGCATTGTTCCGGGCATAAACTGGAGCTTTGATCTGAGCTTCTGCACCGAGAAAAACTTCAGAGAGTTCGCGAAAAGCGTTGCCGAGGAGCAGTCGCCCGACGATATCGACGGCTTTGTCGAGGAATATGTCGAAAAGTACTTTATAAAGGAAACCGACGGAAACGGCATAATGTATTCAACACACCCGTATCCCACAAAGCCGAGCGACTGGGACCAGTACCTGCTCGATACCATTCTTGAATATCCTACGCTTGTCGGCGAATGCGGACCGACCGAGAAGGAAAACGGATTTATACGTACTCTTTCTGATAATGATAAATCCTATCTTGACACACTCACCGATTACGTTGACAAATATGAGCTGAATATAACTCCGTGGGCGTGGGGCGCGTGGCCTTATCTAAATCAGGAGCCTTCTGATAAGCTGTCGGCGTTCGGTACTTATATGAAAAAATATTTTGAGGAAAGCAACGCGCAGAAGGCGGTGACGCTTTACAGCGGCGTTGACTATACGGATAACTCACTTACGCTTGAGGCGGGAAAATATACGGGCGAAAAATTAAAGTCAATGGGCTTTGATATTTCGTCGATAAAATCAGCTTCCTGCAAGTCCGACTATTACCAGTATACCGTTACTCTTTACGAGAGCAGTGATTTGACCGGAAAGGAATATACCTTTGTGCCGGACGCCGCTAATGTGGGTTCCGATATAAGCGGATTTAACGCCGGCTCAATGAAGATAGTAAGAACCGTGCCCGAGAACATTCTTGAGGGACACGCCGAAGTCACGGCCGACGGAAGCGTTGAAAATCAGGAAGCGACAAATCTTATTGACGGTAAAATGGGTACGTTCTGGAAAAACGTAAGCAAAACTCCTACCGAGATAATAATTTCGCTTGATGATGTATACGCGATAAACCGCATAAATCTGGCGCATGCTTCAGAGGCCTCCATGATGTCGGTTTACAATGCTTCCGATTACACGGTTTCGGTAAGCACCGACGGAAAAACCTTTACAAGAATTATAGATGTGACCGACAATTCGCTCGGTCTTTGCGAGTACAATTTTGAGCAGGTGCTCGCGTCATACATAAAGATAAAGCTCACAAAAGGCAGCATAGTTGACAGTACGTCGTACTATCTTGCCGAGGTAATGGCATACGGTACTCCTTATACCGGCTCAAGGGAAAATATGAGTATCAGTATCGGCGAATATTCAGCCGGCGGTGATAAAGAGGAGAGCGGAAGCAAAACGCTTCAGATAGTACTTATCACCGTTTCTGGAGGAATAATTGTGCTTTCAGCGGCTGCGGCTGCCGCGATACTCATAATTGCCGCAAGAAAAAAGCGTAAGGCTTGATCAAAGTCTTTGAAAGGGAGGGCATACCGTGAAAAAACGGATAATTACGGCGTTTCTCGCCGCGGCTGCTATGCTGTCATGCGTTCAGCCGGCTAAAGCGGTTACTACCGTACCGTATCTCGGATATGAATATAATACCTCGGAAGAATCAGTGCCCGCTCCGGTAGGCTACGAGCCGCTTGCTTTTTATCTCGGCAGCGACATGGGAACAAACGCGCTAAGTCAGCCGAAGGATATGTGCTTTTATAACAATGAGCTATATATACTTGATTCCGGCAACTCAAGAATAATAGTTACCGACAGGAATATTAAATTTATCCGTTCTATCGGCGAAATAACGATAGACGGCGAAAAGCTCAATTATAAGGACGCGCAGGGTATATATGTGTGTGATGACGGTAATATTCTTATTTCCGATACACAAGGGTGCAGGATAATAGAATGTACGAATTCGGGCGAGGGAGTAAGGCTTTTCACAAAGCCCGACACGCCGATGATCGACGAGGGTCTCGCGTACAATGTAAAAAAGGCGATACGCGATTATAACGGAGTTACCTACGCTCTGGTTGACGGCATAAACTCCGGCGCCGTGACCTATATGGAGGACGGCTCGTTTGCCGGATTTTTCGCGAGCAATGAGGTTGAGCAGACGGCAGAGGTAATACTCAACTATATCTGGCAGAAGTTTATGACCGAAGAGCAGATAATGAATTCGATGAATGCTTCTCCGTCGTCCATAACAAATTTCGATATTGCCGAAAAAGGGTTCCTTTATACGGTCACCCAGTCTTCCGAGGGAGTATCAAGCGTAAGGCTTCTGAACTACAAAGGTTCAAACATCGATACGGAAACCGAGTACGGCGACCTTGAGTGGGACAGAAAAATAAAGGATTCGGTTTCAACCACCTTCTGCGATGTTGATGCCGACAGCGAAAAGTATGTTTACCTGCTTGACTCGTCAAGAGGGAGAGTGTTTGTATATTCGGAGGACGGATATCTGATAACCGTTTTCGGCGGAATGGGGGACCAGCTCGGCACACACCGTTCTCCCATCGCGATAGAGACAAACGGCGACAGGGTCTATGTGCTTGACGATGTACGGGGCGGCATTACGGTTTATGAATCGAACGATTATATGAAAACCGTAAAGACCGCGCTTAACCTTCTGGAGAAGGGAAAATATTCCGAGTCGCGCAGCTATTGGGAAAAGGTGCTTTCCTACAATTCCAACAGCACGGTAGCGTACTACGGCATAGGCCTCGCGCTTGACGAGGCGGGCGAATACAGTGAGGCTTTAAGGTATTTCAAGCTGGCATATGAAAACGAAGCCTATTCGGAAGCGTTCAAGGAAGTCAGAAAGGAATTTATCAAGGATAACTTCATATGGGTCGCTTTTGCTGCCGCTGCGGTTATTGTCGGACTGATTTTCCTCATAAGGTTTATGCACAGGCGCTTCAGACGCAAAAACAGCTATGAAAGGTCTGCGCTTGAGGGCAAATATACGGCGCCGTTCTTTACCATGTTCCACCCGATAGACGGCTTTGAATGTATAAAACAGGAAAAACGGTGGTCTTTGCCGCTTATGTTCGGAATTTTGACGGTGCTTTTCCTGACACTTACCGCCAAGTGGTTTTTGACAGGATTTTCATTCAATACGGACCGCGCGCTTGATTACAATGTTTTTATAACGCTTCTTCAGGCGTTCCTGATAGTCGGCGTTACCGCTATCGCAAACTGGGCGGTATGCACGCTGATAGAAGGAAAGGGTAAGCTGATTGACATAGTTTGTATGCTCACTTACTCGCTTGTTCCGTTTATTATCACACAGCTTGCGGGAATTGTTTTCTCGAATGTCCTTACGCTTGACGAGGGCGCTTTTCTCACCGCGGTCGAGATAATCGGCATTGTCTGGAGCGGAGTGCTTATTTTCACCGGCTTTATGACAATACATCAGTTCAGCTTTGGGAAAACGGTTCTTTCAATAATAATGACCGTAATAGGAATAGCGATAATAATATTCCTTGCGGTGCTTTTCGTAGGTCTGTTACAGCAGGTTATCAGCTTCTTCAAATCCGTATGGTCAGAAGCTGTAATGATGGGCTGATTATATCCGGAGGGAGGAAGGAATGTTGATTAAACGCATTTCGGCTTTAATTCTTTGTCTTGCGCTTGCCTTATCGTTTTCCGTTTTTGCAGAAAATACCAGCGGTTCGGAGAATAATACCGCGGCGGAAGCGGCAGTGCAGAAGGCTGAATCCGAAGGCTATACCGTTGTCGCAGAAGACGGTGGACTGCGGCTTTACGGCGATATGAAAACAGGCGATTTTGCCCTGCTCGACAAATCCTCAGGACGGATATGGTACAGCGGCCAGCGCGATGTGCTTGATGAGAACAGCGAGGCGAGTCAGCTTAATTTCGGCCGTGTCAAGACTGAGATTGTTTCGATGATAGCCCTGAATTATGTTCAGGTCAGCACGATAGCGAGTACGGCGGTTCCGCTTTATCAGAACAGCTACGCTTACTGCGTGGGTGAGGATAATGTCACTGTCGGGAAGACAGACGGCGGTTACCGCGCGTCATATCTGTTTGAGGACCTTGATATCACCGTCCCGGTGCTTGTCGAACTTGCGGACGGCAGGCTCAGAGTCACGGTTGAGGGAGACAAAATAGAAAGCGGAGACGAATATATTATAACATCGATAGCGGTGCTTCCAGGCTTTATGGCGGAAGACGGCAGCCACGATGGCTACCTGTTTGTCCCGTCGGGCAGCGGGGCGCTTGTCCCGTTCGCGACCGGCAGGGGCGAAATAGCCACTTATTCGGAAATGGTTTACGGAGACGACCTCGCGATAGAGCAGGAGGAATACGAGGGAGAAAAGCAGAAAATCTCCGTTCCGGTTTACGGGGTTAAAAGCGGCGATACAGCTGTCACGGCTATCATTGAGTCGGGCGACAGCACCGCCAGGATAAATTCCGAGGCGGATTCTCTTTCGTCTTCTTACACCCGTGTCTATTCGGAATATGTTACCGCTATAATAGACGACACCACGCTTTTTGAGTCGAACTATGAAAATCAGCGTATAATTTACGGCGCTGAGCAGCGTGACAGTCTTGAGGATTATACCGTTTCTTATACTTTCACACACGGCGATAAAGCTGATTACTCGGGAATGGCCGAGGTTTACCGCGATTATCTTGAGCTTGAAAGAAGGGCGGAGAAGCCCTCGCTCAGGGTCACGCTTTACGGAGCGGCGTGGAAAAAGGCTTCTTTTCTCGGGATCCCTTACAGAAAAACAATGGCGCTTACGACCTTTGAAAACGCTGCGGATATAACCGATGAGCTTAAGGAAGCGGGCGCAGAGGTTTCGCTTAAATATATCGGCTGGAATAATGACGGTATAGACAACCGCAAGGCAGCGTCAAAGTTCTCGCCGGTCGGCGCGCTCGGCGGAAAGTCGGGCTTTAAGGAGCTTTACAGTCACCTTGAGGACAGCGGGGTCTCGGCCTGGTTCGATACCGACCTTATGCTGCTTTCAAAATCAGGAAACGGATTTTCGGTTTACTCTGATGTATGCAAATCAATATTTAACACCCGCACACCGATATACGATTATATGCTTTCGGTTTATGTTCCGTACAATGACCGCGATCCTCATTATCTTCTTACTCCGGATAATGTATCGAAGGCGGCGGATAAATTCCTTGATAAATATAAATACGACGGCGGAATATCACTCGGTGATTTGGGAAGCTCGGTTTATTCGGATTTCAAAAACGGCGGTGTAAGACTTGACTGCATCGAGTTCTTCTGCAAAATAATGGAGAAGGCCGGCAGCGGAAACATGCTCGCGCTTACTTCTCCGAATGCTTACGCCTTTAAGTATTGCGATACGATTTTTGAGCTGCCTATGAGCAGCGACGGCAATCTGATTTTCAGCAAGAGCGTTCCGTTTTTGCAGATGGTGCTTCACGGCAGTGTTTCTTACGGCGCGGTTTCGGGCTGTGACCTGCTTGACTGCATTGAATACGGTGCCGACCCGGCATATTACGGCATATACGCCGAATCGGAAACTCTTATCGAAACGGATTATAACCGGCTTTACAGTTCAACCTACACAAACTGGAAAAATGAAGCTGTTGAGCTTTACGCAGAATATGCTAAAATATATACAGAGCTTTATGACTGTGTAATTACGGAGCATTCAAGTGAAAACGGCGTTTCAAAGACCGTTTTTGATAACGGAACCGTTATTTACACCAACCGCGGCAAAAATGAAGTTACGGCAGACGGTGTCACGGTGCCGGCAAACAGATACGCTGTGACAGGAGGTGGCGCAGATGAAAAAGCCTAAGCTGACAATAGAGGGACGCAGGGCAATGACCGGAAGATTCTTTGTACTGCCGTTTTATATAGGCTTCTGTCTGTTCTTTCTGCGTTCCGCGGTAGAGTCGCTGATGTTTGTCTTCAATGACGTAAGCCTGAAGCCTGGCGGCTTCTCAATGGACTGGGCAGGTCTTGACAATCTGAGATACATATTTACGGTAGATCCCGATTTCAATAAAAATCTGGTTTCGGCGATAGGCTCGCTGCTTTATCAGGTACCTGTAATAATAATAGCGGCGCTGTTTTTCGCGATGATACTTAACGCAAAATTCAAGGGCAGAACCTTTGTGCGCGCGGTTTTCTTTCTACCGGTTATTATCGCGTCAGGCGTTATAATGGAGATAATCAACAGCGATACCTTTGCAACCTCGCTGATTACCTCTTCGGAGGGAATGGACACTACGGTAAGCGCAAGCTCGTACGGACTTACAAGCTTGCTTGTGGATATGGGACTTGGAGAAAAGGTCGTCGGATATTTCTCGTATATATCCTCAAACCTCTACGACCTTATGTGGCGTACCGGAATACAGATGATAATATTCCTCGCCGCGCTTCAGTCGATATCGCCGGCACTATACGAGGCATCGTCGATAGAGGGCGCCTCGGCGTGGGAAAACTTCTGGATGGTTACGATACCCATGATTACACCCATGATACTGGTAAACGTGGTTTACACCATAATAGATTCGTTTACCGATTCGGCAAATTCGGTTATGGATCAGATACAGTCGGTATTTTCCGACCAGCAGTATGACAGGGCGGCGGCGATGAGCTGGGTATACTTCCTTATAATCGGTATTATTCTTGGCATTGTACTCTTTATTGCCTCTGCCGGCAGCAGGGCCGAAAGGAGGGCTTCCAGATGAAGGTTCAGAATGCGGAAACTTATATAAAGCGCAACGGTACCGGAATCATATGGAAGATATTCAGATTTCTCCTTCTTGTCGGCATATGCTATATATTCCTTTTTCCGGTAATATATATGCTGAGCGTTGCCGTCAGGGGACCGGATACGGTCAATGACCCGAGCGTGGTCTGGATACCGAGGGAGTTTTCACTTGACAGTATAAAAACGGCAATTGATATTCTCGAATATCCGCGGGCTATAACAACTACACTTATAATTGCGCTTGTCTCTACCGCGGGTTCGGTTATTTCCTGCTCGCTTGCCGGATACGGATTCGCGAGGTTTAAATTTAAGGAAAAAAATATCGCTTTTGCGCTGGTTATGCTTACAATAATAGTTCCTCCTCAGACAACAATTGTTTCTTCCTTTGTGAATTACCGTAATTTTGATTGTTTCGGTATTTTAAAGCTCGCACATTTGATTTTCCCGTCGGTTGACGCGGGTATAAATCTTATAAACACGCCATGGACATTTATCTTGCCGGCATTCTTCGGCGCGGGACTGAGAGCGGGACTTTTTATCTACATATTCCGTCAGTTCTTTGCCGGAATGCCTAAAGACCTTGAGGAAGCGGCGATGATAGACGGCTGCGGAGCTCTCCGTACATTTGTGCAGGTAATGCTTCCGCTTGCGAAATCGGCGTTCATAACCGTTCTTCTGTTCTCATTCGTATGGCATTGGAACGATTATGTTCAGGCGGCGATGTACTTTAACGACAATCAGCCTATTTCGGTTATGCTTAATCAGATGCAGTCGCTTTTGCAGGATGCCAAGCTGTTTAACGTGGTTACCAATACGCCCGACGAGATACGCACGTATCTTCAGGCAGGCTGTCTGCTTACCATTCTGCCGCCGCTTGTGCTGTATATTTTTACCCAGCGCTTCTTTACCGAGAGTATCGAACGCACGGGTATAGTTGGATAAAAAATCAAAAGGAGTAAAATACTATGAAAACAAGAAAAATCATCTCATTTATCACTGCATTTGTTCTTGCCCTGACTCTTACCGCCTGCGGTTCCGGCAGCGGCAGCTCTGATGCCCCTGAAGCTGACAATACCGTTTCACGTTCTGAGGACGGTCTCTGGAACAAAACCTTCGAGGGAGTTACCCTTAAGAGAATTCTCTGGTATGAACCGAGCAAAAGCGAGGAAGAGCTCAAAAAGAAATTTGAGAAAAGAACCGGCGCTACGATAGTTGACGAGGTAGTTGACTATCAGAACTACAATACGAAAATTGCTTCCTCAATAGCCGCTAATGACCCTTATGATATCGGCTATATTTACGGAGCGTTTTTTCCGACCCAGATTATAGCCGGTATGTATCAGCCCATAAACAAGGAATATCTTGCCGCTGAATATATGCTTGATAAATCATCGTCTGAAAGCATAGCCAAGGGTGGCTTTGACCTTGAGAAAATGGATTTCTATAAATGGAACAACAACTATTACGGTTTCAGCTCCTACTGGGATGTTGATATGATGGTTCTTTATTACAGAACCGACCTTTTCAAGGAATCCGGGATTAAGACCCCCAACGAGTATGTTAAGGAGGGCAACTGGAATCTTGATACCTTCTATGAGGTAGCCTCACAGCTCACGAATCCGAGAACCGGAATTTACGGATATTCCGCCGGCGGCGAAAATACCCGCAGCTACGGTGAATTTGTTTCGGCGTTCGGCACCCAGATCGTAGTTTACGACAGCAACGGTGTCCCTTCACAGAACCTCGGATACTCAAAGATACTTGACGGACTTAACTTTATAAAGAAAATGACAACCGGAGCGACATCTGTAATCAACGCCGAAGCAAGCTTCCGCAAGGGCACAGCTGCCATGGCGATAGACGGTCTTTATGAGGCTTCTAAAATGATGAATGACTCAAATGTTCCGAAGGTTGTAAAGAGCAACTGGGATATAGCTCCCATTCCGCTCGCAAAGGGAAATGAAGGCGGCGCCTATCCGACCGACTGGCTCAAGGCTATCGGTGTTGTAAATGGCAGCAAGAACGCCGAGGCGGTTTCCGCGTTTGCTCTCCATATGACTCAGGGCAAGGGCGATAACACCTGGGAAGAGTATCTTGACGATGAACAGATCAAGCGGATCACCCCTTATTATTCAAACATAAATTACGCCAATTATGCTTACGGTACACTCGGTGAGGAATATGTCCAGATGATAGCAAAAATTATCGGCGGTGACGATGTTTCACAGCTTATCAGTGAGTATAAGACCAGCTTCAAGGCGCAGATAGACAAGATAATCAACAAGTAATATGTTTTATATAAAAAAACGCCCCGCGCTTTTTAAGCGCGGGGAAAGCGAAAGGAGAAAGGAAATGCAAAAGCAGTACAGTTACCGCGTTTTATCCTTTATTCTTGCCCTGTTGCTGCTTGCAGCGGCAGTACCCACGGCGCTGTTCGCGTCAGCCGATGAATTTGTGCCCGAGAATGCCTTTCTAACCAAGCTGAAAAGCGCCGAAGGCATACTTATGGGTGCAGCAGACAAATCTGTTTCGGTTAACAGCAGGTTTGACGGCAATGGAGCGCTTGCCGCGTCTACCGACGGCGATACGCAGACAGCGGTTGATGTTTACGGAGCGCTTGACTGGAACCCGCCTAAATATGTAGGAGCAAAATACAGTCTCACAGAGGCTGTTTATGCAGGTGAGATAAAAATTTATTCCGGATTTGACGCGTATACAGAAACTTATGACGTGTACGCGTCGGAAAACGAGGGAGACCTCTTTGAGATTGTGAACAGGGTAGGTTCAGGAATAGTTTGCGGCGACAACGCTAAAGTTATTCCGGTAAATAAGAAAGTAAAATACGTCGCTTTCGTATGCACTGCGTATAATGGCAATATGCGTGTAAAAGAGTTTGAGCTATGGACAGGTGACGAAAGCTCGGTTTCCGGAGAGTTTGTTTCCAAAAATATACTCGCTTTAGATACCGAGAGCGCCGTCGGCGTGCTTATGAATAAGAGCACCGCGGCGGTCACAGCCAACACAAAATTCGATGAAAACGGAGCGATCGCCGCCGCTACCGACGGTGACAGAACCGTTCACACCGATGTATACGGCTGGGATGCCGATAATATGGTCGGTGTGCTTTACACGCTTAACGACACATATTACTGCGGCAGCGCGGTCATATATTCCGGTCTTAACGGCTATCCGGACAGCTGGACGGTTTATGCCTCCGATTCACTTGAAAGCCTTTACAATGATGAAAACCGTTACGCTTATTCGGTAACTGTGGAAAACAATTCGGTCATGGTGGATGTAAACGCTAATATCAGATATATCGCCTTTTTCACCGGCAACGGCGCGCGCGTAAAGGAGCTTGAACTTTGGACGGCGGAAAATCCCGACAAGCCATTCGTTTCCGAAAACGCTTTTGTCACAACCCTTGAAAGCTCTTCCGGAATACTAATGGATGCAGCTGACGGAACTGTTTCGGAAAGCAACAGGTTTGACGGTAATGGAGCGCTCTCTGCGTCGGTTGACGGAGACACCGCGACCGCCGTGGACGTATACGGAGCGCTTGACTGGAACCCGCCAAAATATGTCGGCGCGAAATATGTGCTGACCGAAGCGGTTTACGCCGGAGAAATAAGGATTTATTCCGGATTTGACAATTTAACCGAAACCTATGATGTGTACGCGTCTGAAAACGAGGGAGACCTCTTTGAGGTTGCGAACAGGGTAGGTTCAGGAATAGTTTGCGGCGACGACGCTAAAGTTATTCCGGTAAATAAGAAAGTAAAATACGTCGCTTTCGTATGCACTGCGTATAATGGCAATATGCGTGTAAAAGAGTTTGAGCTATGGACGGCGGAAGATACCGGAGAGCCCGTAATACCGACTGAACCTGTAAAGATTCTTACCGTAGGCAACAGCTTTGCCGAGAACGCCTCGGTTTACGCTGCCGAAATCGCCGCGGCACAGGGGTATGGGCTTACCTTTGGGTATCTGAAGTATCCTTCCTGCACGATAGAGCAGCATTACAATAACGCGGTGAACAATCAGTCGGTTTACAAATTTGAAGTTACCTCCTTGGAAAACGGCTCGGTTGTGAAAAATACCGTGAAGGACGGAATCAAAACCTTTGCTGCCGTTAAAGAAGCCCTTGATTATACCGACTGGGATGTTATTGCGATTCAGCAGGGAAGCACCGCTTCTTACAATTATTCCACCTATGAAAAAGCGGACGATCTTGTGGCTTACATAAAAGAGTCCTGTCCGGACGCCGAGATAGTTCTGCACGAGACATGGAGCTGGGCAACATGGGCAGAGGACTCAAGCAAGGAAAACAACTTCAAGCATATTGAGGACTGCTATCACAAGCTGGCTGAGGAGCTCGGCGGCGTCAGGATAATTCCGACCGGAAGAGCCTTCGAGTTCGCGAGAAAAGAAGGCATATCGGTCAACGATACGGATAATCAGCACGCCAACAGCTACGGTATGTATCTTGCGGGCGCGTGCTATACTGCAGTGCTGTTCGGCGCGGATATATTAAAAAATCCGTTCGGAACGGATCACCCCGCATTTGCTGATGTTGATATGGACACACTCCGTTCGGCAGTTATGAATGCCGTCAGATTTGATTACGACCCCGATACCAACTGGGACTGGGCTGACGATAAAAAAGACGATGAGGATTCGGATTTATCCGACCCTGACTCGGCAAACTTTATAAAGCGTCATCTTAACTCTTATTCTTCTGTTACTCAGGATATAGCGACCGGCGCATTTGCGGAAAACAATCGATTTGAGGCGGCAAATGCGAACGCTTCCAAACTTGCAATTGACGGGGATATTACAAATTATTTTGAAGTGTGGGGTGCGCTTGACTGGGAATATCCGAATAATGTAGGTATTCTTTATAAGCTGGACGGACTTTACAATGTCGACAATATAGTAATTTACGCAGGACTTGAAAACCAGTCCACAAAGTTTGATGTCTATGTTTCGGACTCTGCAGGAACGGTTTACAGCGAGTCCAACCGCATAGCCCATAATGTTGAATGCACATCTCAAAAGGTTGAGGTGCCGGTAAATAAGGAAATATCCTGCGTTGTATTTGTGATTACCGATTATACCGGCTCCGCGCATATAACCGAATTTGATATGACGGGTTTGGACAAAAAGATTGAAATCAAGCCGATAGTCTGGCCGGCGGTACCGGATTCAGGGAATATTTTGGCAGATGCCGAGGCGTCTAAAATAATAGCCCCCGGCGGAGACTATATGGGTTCAAAGAAATTTGAATACAAGCTGATGGATGGTCAAACCGAAACCGATCTTTCGGTACTTACCGACGGAAAAATCGATATGCATTACGATGTCTGGAGCCTGACTGAGAATGACCGCCCCGGCGTGCTTTACGATCTTGGCGCTTATTATGACATAACACATCTCCACGCATGGGCCGGAGCCTTTAATTCCGAAATCATTATAAACAACGGATATAAAATTTACGCTTCCGAAAATCTCGCCGATCTTTTCAAAACCGAAAATCTTGTTTTCGATTACACCAATCAGCGGGATACTACAAACGAAGCAGGTGCAAAGGTTTCACTCAGCAGGATACGTTATGTGGCTTTCCTGCTCACAAGAAGCTCAGATGGCGGCTGGCGTATGCGCGAGTTCGCGGCGTACGGAACAAAATCCGCCGACCAGACCGCGGCGGTCGAGCCTACAAGCATAATTGAGGGTATTGAAGCTGAATATTACGGTGTTGCGACCGATAATCTCGCCGACCCGATATATATGGGCGCCAGCAACTTTATTGCCGCTCTTACAGACGGCTCACGTGACGCAGTTGAATTCTGGGGCGGCTCGGATGTCGGAAATACCAGCTTTGTGTTTATTTACAATCTTTATGCCAACTATGACCTCACCGGAATAGATATTTATGCCTTGGCCGACAGTATCGAGGAGGATTCGGGAATACACAAGGGAATCCGCAGCGCGAGGGTTTACGCGGCGCGTAAGTTCAATGATCTCTTTACCGGTAATCCCCTTGTTATGAAGGAGGATTATACCAATCCCGCCGCGGCGGACGAAAATTCCTATTATTCGGCGGACGCGCTGACTGAATGGAAGGGTGTAAGATATATTGCCTATGTATTTACGATAGGCGATACCCGTTACGGTGCGTGCCGTCTTGAGGAACTCAAAGCGTTCGGTGCGATGAGCGCGGTGCAGGATCCGGAAGAGGAAGAAGTAAAGCTGCCTCAGTATATTGACATTAAGGCGGAAAACGGAGTTGTAGCGAGAATTTTTGCGCTTAATTCTACCGATGACCTTTCAAAGCTCGGAGCCGTTCTTGCGTCGGAACGTTCTGATGATAAGGCGAAACTCGATGAAATAAACGCGGCGCTGTCAGGTTACAAGGCTCATTCGCTGTATTCGGTAACAATTAACGATGCGTCCGGAAACCGGATCGATACCGGAGGCAGAATTATAAGATTGAGCATACCGGAAAGCGAAGAAGGAATAAAAATAGCCTGTGTTGACGATTTCGGCGCTGAAATCGTTTCGAGCAGCACACTCGGCAAGTTTGTAACGGTTGAAACCGAAACCCTACGTTCATATGCCGTCGTCAGCGAAAGCGATGCCGTTTCAGCTGATGCGGCAGGCAAATTAAGCGGTCTGTGGATAGCGGTAATAGTGCTCGGCGCATTAGCGCTCGCCTCTGTTGCATGCGTTGCCGTTGTAGTGGTAAAGACACGCAGATAAAATGAAAGGGGCGCCTCTCAGGCGTCCCTTTTCTGATTTTTTGAGGATTTTTTATGAGGAGTGGCTTATATGTCTGATTTTTTAAATGTTAGCGCCGGAGAAAACGCCAGATTTTTCGGACGTACGATTAAAACGAAAGACGGAATAACATTTTTTAACTGGAGCGGGTCAGGATTTGTTTTTAAATTCAAGGGAACAGCGGCAAAGTGCATATTGCACGCTGGTATTTCAGGCAACGATGTGCCTCAGCCGTCGGACAGAGGATATGTGGGGGTTTATCTTGACAGGCTGCCATATTGTACCGCACGTTTCCCGATAGACCGCCAGATCGGAGAATATATTTTAGTTGAGGGACTTCCTTTTGGCGAGCATACCGTATGCGTTGTAAAAGAAACAGAAGCCGCTTACGGACGCACCGGCGTATCGGAGATACTGATAGACGGTGAAATTCTTCTTCCGCCTCCTCCTTCAAAGTTGAAACTTGAATTTATCGGGGACTCCATAACCTGTGGCTACGGTAATATATGCTCAAATGCCTCACCGGATTTTGTGACGGCTGAGGAGAATTTTTCACAGACCTATGCCGCCGTCGCTGCACGCCTGCTGGATGCGGAAATATCGGTCGTGGCAGCGTCTGGCAATGGTTTTTATCACGATTACGGTTGCAATACACATAATCTTATTCCGGAGCTTTACTGTTATACCGATAAGTTCTTTCACGGCAACCGTGGCATTGTGCCTGAAAAATGGGATTTCAAAAGAGATAAGAAAGATGCCGTGATAATAAAGCTTGGGGCGAACGATTATCAGTTCTGCCGCGGAGCAGATATTCCGGATGAGCAGCGCAGTGAGCACCTGCTTGAGACACGGCGCGCGGAATTTACCGATATAGCAGCGGCTTTTTTCAGAAAGGTATCAAAATGCCGCCCCGGGACACCGATAATATTTATTTATGAAAGCGATATGAAACTAAAAAAAGAACTCCTTGAAGCTGTGAAAAAAGCAAATGCCGGAATACATACAATGGAAATAATGCCGAAAAGACCGTATGAAGGCGTCGGCGCCAACGGACATTTTTCCGTGTTTACCCATGCGAGAGTCGGCGAGCTTCTCGCCGAGGAAATAAGGCGTATAATATGCTGACGGTATCGAAAAACAACAGGGTGCTTTTAAAGGACGGCAAATATTTTCCATATCTTGCCGATACCGCATGGACACTTGTTCAGCGCCTTACAAGAGAAGAAACAGTGTTTTATTTTGATAAGCGGCGAAAGCAGGGATTTAACGCAGTACAGGTCTCTGCTATTTCCGAGCTTGACGGAATAAGAGTGCCTAACAGAGAGGGACAACTGCCTTTTTATGACGAAACGGCAGCAAAGCCTAATTCCGAATATTTTTCTTTTGTGACTTTTCTCGCGGACTGCTGCGAAGAACGTGATATGGTACTTGTCCTTTTGCCGACATGGGGCGATAAATTCAATCGCAAGTGGGGAATAGGCCCTGAAATTTTCACGCCGGAAAACAGCTTTCTGTACGGGAGTTTTCTCGGCAGCCTTATCGGTAAACGTGAAAATGTCATATGGATGTTAGGGGGAGACCGTCCGCTTGAGAACGAAACGCACCGCCGCATAATAGACGAAATGGCGCGCGGTCTTAAAAGCGGGGAAACAGTGGAGCATCTTATGACCTATCATCCCTGCGGTGAGGCGTCGTCGGCGGATTATCTTCGGGACAAATTGTACATAGATTTTCATTCTGTCCAGTCAGGTCATTCCTTTGGCGGGTTTGACAGCGATAAAATGATAAAAAGAACAATGCAAATCACCGGAAAGCCTTGCCTTGATGCCGAATGCTTTTACGAGGATTTTCCGATTGATTTTGATCTTTCGTGGAATTATCGCTTTTGCGACCGTGATATAAGGCGAAGAATGTACCGCAATATGATGTCGGGAGCGTTAGGACATACCTACGGTCATCAGAGCGTATGGTGTTTTAAGGATAAGGCGGACGGCGAGTATATTTACAGCTGGCGTGACGCTCTGGACAGACCGATGGCGGAAACTGTTGGCAACATTAACCGCCTGTCAGAAATCGCCGACCTTTCGTCGGCGGTCCCGTCAGATTTTGCGCACAGGGCTTTAAGCTGTACCGGAAACGGCTATGCGATGGTGTACGTGGAAGATGACAATCCGGTTTTTATCGATCTGAAAAACAGATATAATGTAAAAAAAGCGTTATGGTTCGACCCTGTTTCAGGCAAAACAAGCGAAACCGGAGCAGGTGCAAATCATATGACGGTTTTTTCTCCGTTTGGGCACGACGCCGTGCTTTTACTTTTTTTTATGTCATAATTGCCGAAAAGTTTCGCGTTTATTTTTATTGCAAATTTAAAGTATACTGCGAAATAGACCGCCTTGGGGGTGCGGACATTTTATTGGACTAAATTGTAATCCCCGTTTTGGTTCTGAATTCTGCCGGACTCAATCCGCCGAGAGACAGTTTAATTTGCGTATCCCGATACCAAACAATGTTCGATTAAATTTGCTGCATAAAATTCTCCGGTGTAACACCTTGCCGCGAACATCCATAGAGCATTTGGTCGGCGGCTTTCAACTGCTCAGTAACACCCTCTGACTCAGTCGTCTGCTTTACCGGCCGTTCAAACATTCCCCCAGCCTGCCGGTCAATATCAGCGAGACAGCCATTTAACTTGCCGCTGATTTGCAGATTTTACAAAGCAATTCGTTTGCTGCGGCGGAGATATTTATGGTGACGCTGTCCCAATATGCCGATCGGCTTCTGTTCTTTCCACAATTCGTCATCCCTGACGATAAGGTAATAATCACCGACCGACTCATATTTCAGCCCCGTGCGTTCATCCGTAATGTACTTTTCCATAAAAATTCCTCCTTGCAATTAGCATTGTACCGCAAAGGAGGATAAAATATAAAATGTAATTTCAGACAAAAACTCTGCCGTAGGATTAACTGCGGCAGAGTTTGCTTTTGTATCAGATTTCAGCTCTTGTTACAAAATAGCCTTTGAAAAACAAGGTGTTCGTTCAATACCTGTTTGGTGGAGCAAGGTGCTGTCGAGTTAAGACAGCAAAAAACAACCGGGCACCCCGAAAAAAGGGTTGCCCGGTCGCTTTGCTTACTGTATATGAAATATCCGAGCGATACCGAGTTGGCTGATTTGACAGGATATACGATTGCCAGGATAAAGCAGCTTAAAAGGCTTGATATAAGCTGCGTTTCAATAGACGAACCAAGCGGCGGTGACGCGGACGGAACGCTGCTTATGGATGTATGGACGGTGCTGTGGGCGGACGGATATTTCAATATATCGCGTTATATTGCCGCCGTTATATCGGCTGTGCAGTTTACGGTTGTTTATGCAGTTTCAAATGTGGTATTCCTGCTTCTATTTGCAAAACCGATCGGAAAGGTTTTGGAACGCGTAAAAAAAAAATATCTTTTATAGTATAAAGGGGCTGTCGCAAGAGCGAAAGAGGCGCTTTGTCAATAGTTGGGGTAAAGGGATAAAATGAAAAATGAAATTTTAAACCTTAAAAAGCTTTTATAATAATTTTAAAAAAATCTCCCGTTTTTAAAATCAGTTATTGACTCTGCCCTAAAGGGAAGGTGTATAATGGTAACCGACAAAAAACAGGAGGTTTTTTATGTTTCGCATAGGAGAATTTTCAAAGCTTGCCAAAACAACGGTAAAGACTCTGCGTTACTATGATAAGGTGGGACTGCTAAAGCCGGCGTTTGTTGACAGCGAAACATCTTACAGATATTATTCGGAAGCACAGCTTGAGATTATGCGTGAGATTCTTGCATACAAAGCCGTAGGTATACAAAACAGCGATATATCAAGTATACTAAAAAACGGCAATGCCGACGCAATTCTATCAGCAAAACGTGAACAGCTTGAGGTGCTGATGAAAAGCATAATCGGACAATTGAACGAAATTGACAGAATGCTATGTCAAGCTTCAAAACAGAAATACAGTGCGGAAATTAAAAACATACCGGCCTTCACGGTATACTGCTGTCGGGGATATATACAGTCGCTGTCAGATATACGTTCTTTTATTGACGCCTGCAACAAGGAATTGCACTTAACAAACACAAATGTAAAATTTCCGGTTCCCGATTACTGCTGCGTTATTTATCCGGGTGAAAGCTACCGCGAAACCGATATCTTTATTGAATATGCGCAGTCGACCGACAGAATCGGTATCGACACGGGAGCTATTAAGTTTAAAACCCTTGATTCAATAACGGCAATTAGCGTAACTCACCGCGGCGGATACGAGAGTCTGCGTGATGCATATCTGTTTGCTGTTAAATGGGCGGCGGATAACGGCTTCGAGCTTTGCGGCGAAGCACGTGAACGATACATAAACGGTGCATGGAATAAGGAATTGGAATCCGACTGGTTAACCGAAATACAACTGCCGATAAAGTCAAAGAATAAGTAATATGTATAGTTATATTTTTCTTATTTTATCAATTGTACTCAGCGTATGCAAAAGCGGCATTTATAATAAATTCGCCAAATCGGAAAATCCCGGCATTACGGAAATACTCTCATTTAATGCGCTTTCATACGGTATGGTTACAGCTTTAACGCTGCTGCTCGACGGTTTCGGGAAAATTTCGTTAATTACACTTGTTTGTGCGGCGGCGTATGCAATTGATGTTTTTTCTCTTCAGGCGATTTCAATTGCCGCTATGAAGATCGGACCGATGTCATTAACAACAATGTTTGTACTTTACGGTATGATAATACCGTCTCTTTCGGGACCCGTTTTTTGGGGTGAACCATTCGGAGCAGCACAGGCTGTCGGTGTTGTTTTAATCCTTTTATCCGTATGGCTGCTTTGCGAACCGGACGGAACCCGAAACGCCATGGGGCATAAATGGATTGCAATGGCGGCATGCCAATTATAAGACCATAGAAAAGTTCCTTGTTGAGG
>ERZ827104.471-NODE-471-length-43414-cov-12.568302_pt1 | contig 43414 bp, 41 predicted proteins | sample MGYA00519781_ERZ827104 | MGnify/ENA primary metagenome ERZ827104 (study PRJEB31778, sample SAMEA3449257) | human gut metagenome | biome: human gut; feature: human-associated habitat; material: faeces | place: United Kingdom | collected 2010/2012 ...
TCTTCTGGCCATACCTCACCAACAGGTACTGTATATAAAGCTGTTACAACACCTGTCATACCAGGAATTTGTCTAATATAGTCTAATGTGTTTTTATCATCATAGCCATACCAACGAAATGTCATTTTCATAATCTATTTTCTCCATTTTCTATATATTTTGAAGGAATATCAATTGCATTTATAGACTCTTCATTAATATTCTTTTCTTTTTCCCAAATACGTTCATAGACTTCATCAACCTTATCAAAAAATTTATTTTGACTTATTTTTGGTTCTTCTGGAATATATTTTTTAGGAACTTGATCAATAGTCTTCCAAGTTTCCATAGCTTCTTCCTTAGGCATTCCTAAAGAAATTGCAGCTTTTCTTACAGAATTTACAGCCTGAACCTCTCTTAATTTTTCACCAGATAGTGAATATTTTTTCATACAAGACAAGGTAATTAACCAAGAAATCATTGGTAAAAAGCAAAAACAAATTAAAGCTGAAATTCTAACACCTTGATAATTTGATTTAATAATTGCAGTCAAATCCATATTAGGTGTTGGTTGAGCACCATTTAAACCAGGAATCAATAAAACAGTAAACAAAGACAAAAATGTTGTTGATAATGAAGAAACTACCTTATCTATCAATGAAAATATAGTGCCTAAAATACCAGGAACATATTGACCAGAACGATATGTCTCATAGTCAGAGCAATCCGCTACCATAGGAATACACATCTCACTACAGCAATTATATGCACCATAGCCACAGCCATATAAAATAATCCAAATAACAGTGAATACATTAATTGAAATAGCTCCACCAGTAATTAGTGATAAATGAGTATTAGCATTATTCGGATTCCAAATTAATAGCATTATTGTTAAACCTATATAAAATATAAATGCAATTAAGGTATATTGAACAATAGCTCTTTTTTGTCCTTTTCTTGCGGCAGTTTTTGATCCAAGCAAGAAAAATATTCCCATAAATATAAAGCTTAACGCATATAATGGAATATATAAAGCATTATAATTTCCCATCATTACATGGTAGATTAATGCTGCAACAACATTTGAAGTAGCAATTGTTGATGCTAGTTTATTACAGCCTGATGACACTACTAGCCATCTAATAGGCTTGTTATCTTTTACAACCTTAACATAATCTTTAAATTTCGTTTTTCCTTGGCTAGCATCAATTCCCCAATATTGAGGCTTATCCTTCTCCCAAATAGCCAAAACAGAAAGTAAAGTGTAAATAGCTGATAAAACAATCGCAATTGGAACTAAAATATCATAAAATTTAGGATTATATAAAACTCCAAGTGTACCTTCATCGCTTTTTAGTAAAATTGGTAATAACCCATTTCCTAATAAATTAATCATTACAATTGACATAACCATTCCAACCATATTCCAAATAACAAATTGACTTCTTTGCTTTGCATCTGATGTCAAACATGTTTGTCCTGCTTTTGTACATGCACACTGACAAGTATAACCAATAACATAAATAACATATGTAACTATAAATGCAATCCATCTAAACACGGATGATTGAATTGGTCTAATAACAAAAAACATTAAAATACATGATATGGCAAGTAATAAATTACCAATAACCATAAACACTCTAAATTTACCAAATTTAGTATTAGTCTTATCCATTATTGCTCCGCAAATCGGATCAGTAATACCATCAAATATACGCATAGTTGTAATAATTGTTGAAATAGTAACAGTAATTGCTGCACTAATTGCTGCACTAGCAAAACCAATTAAAAAATTTCCAGATAAATAATAACCTGCATAATAAGAAACAAATGACATTAAAGTTAAGTAAATATTTGTAGCCGCATTATTAAACGGAAACAAGATAATCTGCCATTGTTTAGCTTTATTTTGAACATTGATTTCCATATTTCATCCCTCCATAAGAAAACGCTTTATACTTTTAGTATACTTTTAAACAATACAATTTACAATATCAAAAAATGCTAATGTTTATGACAAATTATGCTATTTATGACAAATTATGCTATAGGAAACTAAAGTTATAAACAATAGCATAAACGACAAAAAAGAGAATTAAAACATCAGTTCTTCCCTTTTTCTTATTAGCTAGTGCTAAAACTTTGGAACTTAATTTGTAATTCCCTACATTCATTCCACATCTTCTATACTAACCGAGCCTAGAGTTTACTACCTTGAATATATATTCTCATAAGTTTCTTCCACTTTTTAATTATTATTACTCTTACTTTATATCTTAACCATTGTCCAGAGTTATCAATAAACATTTTCATACTACCTATACGGAAGTAGTTTATCCAACCTTTAATAATTTGATTAAGCTTAGTAAATGTAATTGCTAGTAGAATTGATACTGCGTGCTTTCGTTTAAGCACCTTTTTAGCCTTATCATAAAGTTTAATCTTTCAGTCATTTCCAGGTTTACATTTTCAACCATTTGTACTTCTCCAAAATGTAAAGCCCAAGAAATTGCTGTTCATTGGTCTTACAATTTTAGTTTTAGTTGCTGAAACTTTAAGAAATAACTTTCTTTCTAGCCAAGAAGTAACTGATTTTATTACACTTTCGGCTGCTACACCACTTCTAACAAAGATATTACAATCATTTGCATATCTAACAAAATGTAGGCCTCTCATCTCTAATTCCTTATCGAATTTATCTAGATAGATATTTGATAGAATTGACGACAATGGTCCACCTTGTGGTATGCCTATTGTTGAAGATAACACAATTTTCTATAACTCCTAATTAAAGGAACTTACGGATTAAATGTAGCGTGTAACTATCATTTGCTTGCTCCCTAAGTATTGAGATTAATTATGATTTACAATGTCAAATTACTTTTCGATATCTAAATCGATTACCCATTCAAATCCATTATTAAGATATTCTAATACCTTATTCATTGCTGTGTGACAGTATTTATTAGGTCTAAAGCCATATGAATAATCACTAAATACATTTTCATATATTGGTGTTAATCTTTGGGCTATTGCCTATTGTATAACCCAACGCCATCTTTATTAGTCAAATCAGGAAGAACTATTGAAAATTGATTATTTTTTGCAAATATAAATGGTTTATACTTCAAATCAACATTCTTATAATCTTCTAATATCTTTTCAAAACCTGTACCTTTATCTTCCATAGCCTTACACATAATAAAAATATCACAAATTCATTCATTTCTTCTTTTTGAAATGAATGAATCCAACTTATATGTTTTTTTCATATCACCAGTTCCAAAAAAAGAGCCAGGTGATGAAATCACAAGTCTGTTTTTAAAAAGAACAACATAAATAGCTGAACCAGATAAAAAATAATCTCTATGAGCCAAAGCGTTTATAATTGCTTCAAAAAGACTTCTTTTTGGAAATGAATCTATATCAACTCTACTTGTATTTTTTTATAAAACCATGATTCATTCTTTGATTTATAAACTCATAAATATACTTATAGCACGAAATTAAATTCCCAGCAAAAGTATTACTAGCGATAATATAATTATCTCCTCTGGTATTTCCATTATAGTTTGAACAAACAAATGTCGTCAATTTATCATTATAATCATTTTTAAATAATAATGATCCATTTTTTAAATAACCATCATCCGTATAGAAAACAATTGCAGCTAACTCTTTTTCTCTTAACACCAATTCAGTATTTTTGTTATAAAATTCTTGCAACATTTTAAAATCATTAAATGAATATTTTTCAGTTGTTTTTCCTATGTCCAATTTAGGAGTATTTCCTTTGATACTCATTTGAATGATCTCTTTTGTAGTAGCTGGTGAAGTAAAACCATCCCTCCTTAAAAAAATCATTGGCATTCCCTGACATTTCAATATAACTGGTTTTACATTTGATTCTAAAATAAAAATTTTTAAAACATATCTTTTTTAACCATTAATATTATATGGAATCAAATCTATACTCACACTAGGTAGAATGTCAAAATGCTCTTTTAATTGATTATAAAAATAGATTTTTCCTTATCGATATCACTAGCATCATATCCAATAAGCTTATTAGTTTTGCCTTCAACACCAAGAAAAATAATACCACAGTACCATTTGCAAAGCCGTCTATTGTTTTTTACAAACCTAAAACATTTTCTTTATCAAGTCTTCATTTACATTCAAACTTATTGTTTTTTACATCGTATTGTGAAAATACATCTTGAAAAATCATAAAGCCACCTCTTAATTAATTTTACTTCAAAGCTACTTCAAAGTGATTTTGAAGTAACTTCAATCTTATTCATTTTTTTCTTTAGATTTAAAAATAAGATTAAAAGCGATAAATTGAAGAACTAATGTAATACAAGTTAAAATTAGTGGTAACATAATATCTACAATTTTATAAAATAAATCCGTACTTGAAAAATTATGATTCATAATCGCCATTATACCAAGTGTTAAGCCCTCTGTTATAACAAATTTAACAATAAATACTACAAGCGACTTAATTGCAGTATCACTTTTTGCTTTAGTATCATAAGTAAATTTAGCATTTGCAAAATAAGTGAATATAGAAGCCACTGTAAAAGCAATTGCGGTAGAAATAAGATGATTTTTGTCATCATAAAATCCAAAAGTCTTAGTATATAACAAATATATTCCTTGATGAAGCAAATAAGCAAGACCGCCAATAATACAAAATGTTAAAAAAGATTTAGTTAAAAAAGTTTTTTTTATTTTAGATAGCATAGTAATACCTTCTTTTTTAGTGATTATAGCACATGTCATAAAAATTAAAAAGGCTTCAAAACTGAAACCTTTAAATTATTATAAACCTAGTGCACCTTTTAACTTATCAGGAAAAGCATATTTAGATGCTGTATTCAATTGACGTGCTAATGCGTTTGCAACACCATTATGATCTAAAATCACCTTTATAGCTGCCACATTTCTCTTTTTATATCCCTTAGCATTTAAAGCCTTAAAAAAATCATCATCAGAATATGTACTAATAAAATCATTTACCATATTCTTAACTGCTTCATTGTTTACATTTTCGCATGAATCAATAAGTTCAATAAGCTCTAATAGCTCAATTGATTTTCTTACATTAACATTTTTAAAATCAACATCAACATTTTCAACAACTAAATTAGCAATATAACGCTTTGTTTTAATTTCAATTGTATTAGTAATAATATCATAAACTTGAACATCATCACTTATAATACCTTTATTTTCAAGCATTTTGCGACCAATTATCATACCATTCTTATCCTTGTTAGTAAAGAATGCTAATAATTTTTCTTGACTTGGTAAGGCATCAAAATCATTCTTTTTTGGTTTATAATATAAGCCTTTAGCAATTTTTCCAATGTATTTCTCTTCATTTAATCTTGCAAGTAACTGATAGAATGTAGCTTCCTTCATATCAACGAAGTGCTTCTCATAAGCCTTTTTAGCAAGAATTAAATCCTCTTCATGTAATGTAGAAATCCATTGTTTAATATCTCTTGTATACATTAGAGAGTTCACCTCACGAGGGAAATTATACTAAATTACGAAATAAAAGTAAAGATTTTTTTGTAAAAAAATGCTAATTTACAAAAAAGAGATGAGCACATCTATGCTCACAACTATTCTTTATTATTTTTTTCATTCTGCTTAGCAATTCTTTCTTTCGCAACCTTCAAATTTGACAAATAAAAGAAAACACAACCAGCAATAGCAATTGCACAAACAATAATTGTAACAAACATTCCTCTAAGAGGTATATTATATTTAGATAAACCAATCCAAGAACCATATACAACTGCAAGAATTATCGTATACATTGGAATAAGAATACAGTTTAATTTGTTAGCCTTTAAATCTTCTAATTTTATTTTTTTCATATTATCATCCTTTATATGATTTACAAAACGACTTAATTACACATTATTCTAACATTTCTCAAACATTAGGTCAATATTTCTAATACAAGTAAATTATATAAACTATGAAATAAACGTGAAATTTGTAATGCAATTTTTACAATTGAATTTACTTTAAATTATATTGAAGCCAAATAACACCATTATTATATTTTCTAACATCCTTTAACAAAAGCTTAAATGGCTTTCTATCCATAGGAATTCCGTCAAACACAGCGGCCATTTTATCACGTCCATCAATTCCTGGTCCAATTAAAATACTAATTTCATCTAAAAGACCTGCATCAAGTAATGATCCGTTTATATGACCTCCTCCTACAACGCCAAGTGTTTTAATACCAAAATTATCATGTAAGATATTTAGTGCATCATTTAGATCAATTTTATGACATCCTGTTACAATATAAGATATTTTTTTGTCAGCTAAATACATTAAATATTCCTTAGAAACATCCTCGCTTAAAATAACAATTAAGGGCTCATAATCAATCTGATTTGTATTCCAGCATAGACTTCCTTTTGTATCAAGAACAACATTATATTTTAAACTTTCTAATGCCTTATAAATGACCTTCTTACCAAAGTGTTCATTATTTGACGCAATATAATCTCCTGATGCATAATGCATTCTAGCAGTTGTTTTTCCAAACATGCATGCATCAAAATTATATTTATTTAAAATTTCATAATATTCCTTTGAGCCTTCAATTTGTTCAGTCATTGCGCAGTCAATTCGCCCATCAACTGACATCATCATATAGCATGTAACGTATGGTTTCATTTTAATCCTTCTTTCTTTATAGATTAATTTTAAACTATAAAGCTTACTTTATAGCAAAATTTTTTTTTAATTTTCATTATAGAAGCTTTCCTTTTCAAGCCACTCAAATGGTTCTTCAAATTTGTAAGCTCTACCGCCTTTTTCACATCAGAATATTTAAATTTTAAGGTATCCGTTTCTCGTGCATGCTGTGATGGTATTGAATCAAAAATTTTATTCAACTGTAATTGTAAATGATAATCTACATCTTCTTCAATAATACCATTTACAGCGGCCAAAATCAGCTTTATAATCTTTTATTAATCCTTCTAAATATTCTCTTGATTCAATATAATTATTTGACTTTAATAATATCATCATTACCATATGAGATAAATAAATCATTATTCTTATTTAAATATAAAGACATTGTATCACATCCTTTATCTATTACAGTATTATTTTATCGTACTTTAAAGCTTATAACTATATTTTTATTAGTAAAAAAATTGGAGCTTTACACTCCAATTAATTAGTTATTATTTTTATAAATAGATTATTAATTTTTAAATAACATCTTAAGCTTGCATACTTTTTTTATCGCCATGTGGAATTGGTTTCCAACCTAAATTCTTAGCAAATAAAGCTTGTAAATCAATTGGAAATTGAATAAAGACGAATAATGGCCATAATAAACAGATTGCTACCTTAAGGAAAAAGTTCATCTTACCAATGCGCTTATGTTCGGCAATAAATAGAATTATTGCCATAATAACCGTTGAAGTATAACTAAATATAAGCGTTCTTATTGCATGAAATAAATAACCATTATTTATAAAAGAAAAACTATTTAAGTCAAAAGCAAATATATTACCAGTCACGTTATTTCCAATAAATACTTGTTTATATACTTCCCAAATAGGCATTGATAAATCAGCTAGAGGAGCACATAATAAGCATATCATTTTAGCAAACCAAGCAAACATTACCGCAATTGTATAAGGAGAACAATTAATCATTGTATCATATAGTGAAAAACCATTCTTTTTATTATGTTTGAATAAGCTTTTAAATAAATCCTTAACACGTGTGAAGAAAACAAGTAAATGTCCTCTACTCCATCTAACTCTTTGACGCCACATAATTTTAAATTTAGTTGGTTGTTCATCATAAAATACAGCTTCATTACAAAATTTAATCTTATTGCCTGCTAGTACCTGATCAGCAGATAATTCCCAGTCTTCGGTTAAAGTTGTATATTTCCAACCATCAGCTACAAGCTTACTATTTACAACGTAGCCGGTTCCTTGAACACGTGTAGAAATACCTAAAACCGTTCTTCCTAGTGATTCAAAACGAGAGCCGATTGCAAAATATACACCATATAAGCCCGCCATAACATTTGAATTAAAATTACGAGAATTTCTAAATGATGTAATAATATATTTTCCATCGTAGAAATTAAAAGCATCATTCATTTTCGTAAAATAATTTTCAGCTACAATATTATCGGCATTAAACAAGAAAAATCCATCATAAGATTGTGTATTATAATTTTTTTCAATAAACTTAAATAAGGCTTTAAAAGCAAATCCCATTGTACATTCATTTGGATTATTATACTCATATACAATCGCACCAGCAGCACGTGCTACTTCGGCTGTTTTATCTGTACAGTTGTGGGCAACAACGAAAATGTCTAGTTTATCCTGAGGATAATCTGATTTTCTAATGCTTTTAATCAAATCAGCAACTGTGTTTTCTTCATTTCTAGCAGGAATAATACATCCGTATCTTCCTTTTTTAGCACTTGTTGGATATTTTTTATTACAAAATAAGCCAACAATGCTTACAATAATAAAATGTAGGACTAAAAGTGATAGAAAAGTAAATATTCCTAAGAAAACATAATTAACAATATTTAAATAATTTGTTATTGATAAATCAAGCATTTTGATGTGCCTCCCATTTTTTTATTTCTTCATATACAAGATTAACGCATGGTTCTGCCCCATAGCGCTTATGATCTTTTAAAGCATTCATTTCATATTTTTTTAATAATTCTGGATTTTCACTAAACATATGGATATATTTTATAATTTTTTTAACATTAGTACATATAATTGCACTTCCAACTACTTTTTCATAATACCTAGCAATTGTTTTTTCAATACCTGTAGATAATGTACTTATAATAGAAGCATGTCCAAAAAAAGTAGGTTCGGCAATGGAATTGCCACCCTTACCAATAAATAAATCGCAGGATGCAATATAATTTAAGACCTTTTCGGTCATTGGAAGAGGAATGAAGGTAATATTTTCATTTACCTTTAAATTACAAAATTTATTATATAGTTCTTCGTTCTTTCCACAAGCAGCTATTATAGTTAGCCTTCTTTCTTCTTTGACTAAAATATTGCATAAAGCTTCCATTTTACCAATACCATAGCCGCCTTCCATAAAGCAGATTGTAAAATTATCCTTAGGCAGTCCTAAGCTTTGTCTATTTAGATATTTATCTAATGGAATTGAAAATACCTCATTGCGGATTAAAAAGGTCGATAGCTTTAAATTATCTTTATTAAAACGATATTTTTTCTTTAATGCCTTATCATATCCTTGCTTATTTCCAATAATAGCTAAATCACTATCATAAGAAAAAGCATGACAAAAGTCACAATCGGGACAATAAATAATACTATATGGTTTATTATGACATTTCCTTGCGTAATAGTTTGTAGCCCAATGAGTAGAAAAAACAATGTCTGCATGATATGATTCCATTTGTTCTATAGCTTTATAATAAACATTTTTATGGCTAAATTTCATCATATACCAGCTTACTAATTTAATTGGTAAAAGTCTATCTATTATAGTTGAAATTCTGCCTTTTATGGGACTGGCAGCAAATTTTCTAACTTTATTACAAAACCATTCTTCATAAGACATTAATTCTTTATCATTTTTTTCTTTGAAGAAATCTGTTTCAATAATATCAAATTCATTTCCATATTTTTTTCTAAATTCCAAAACAAAAGCCTTCATTGGCATGATATGACCTGTGCCTGCTTCAACATATGGAAATAAAATACGCAACTTTCTTGACATAATTAATTCCTCTTGGTAACTACCTTTATAATCTCAATACATAAAAATAAGCCTTTATATAATATATATTTATAATAAAGGCATAACTTAGTAGATGCTGTCTAATTGTAGCATAATATGTAATTTAAATCAAGTAATGGAAATGATTACTATATTAAATCATACATTTTAAAAGGAACCTAATTGGTTCCTTAAATTAAAATTCAATTTTAGCTTCTTTTAATGATGGATGTTTTTTATCCTTTTCAGATAATAGTGGTTCTCCCTTATATGGCCATTCAACTCCAACTTCTGGATCATTCCACATAATTCCACCTTCGTCCTCTGGATGATACAATTCATCACATTTATAACAGAAGGTTGCAGTTTCTGATAATACAACAAAACCATGGGCAAAGCCTCTAGGAATCATAAACTGATTTCCTTTTTCAGCTGATAAAATTACACCTTCCCATTTTCCATATGTAGGAGAACCTTTTCTAAGATCAACACATACATCAAAAACTTCTCCTTCAATACATCTTACAAGCTTTGCTTGAGGATAAGTCTTTTGAAAATGAAGTCCTCTTAAAACACCAGCTTTTGATTTTGACTGATTATCTTGAACAAAATTATAATCAAGACCAGCTGCCTTAAAATCTGATTTCTTATATGTTTCCATAAAATATCCACGATTATCGCCATATTTTTTAGGTTCAATAATCACAACATCTTTAATTGATGTTTCAATAAAATTAAAATTTCCAATTTGTTTACTTGCCATAATTTTTCTCCTTATATGCTTAAAGGGCTTCACAGCCCTTTTAATTATTGATTTGTTTTAATTTTTTTTCTTCTTCAATATATTCTTTAGAAAGAATTTTACGATCAACAATTAAATTAACTACACATGCGACAACAAAACCAGCAAGAACTGATACTGCTAAAGTCATAACAGTACTTAAACCACCATCACTTACAACTTTTGCAGCATCATTATAATAAATATTATAATCTTGAATACAATCTAAATAACAAGCTTTGTATTCAGCTGTATAAGTTTCTAATTGTAACTTAAATTCTTTTAATTTAGCTTCAAATACTTCCCTTTTTTTGTCGTCATAGTAATTTTCATTAGGTGAACCATCAGCTTTTGTTGGCGAAGAAGATTCTAAATATTTATCAAGTATTTCAACTTCTTTTTCAATGTCAATATTTCTTTGAGTTAAAGTTATTATTGAGTCATTGTATGTTGATAAATCAAGAGTTTGTAAAGAAGAATCTTTTGATGCTTTTTCAATCAACGCATCTCTTTGAGCCTTAAGTTCTTTTAATTTCTTCTCATTATATTGAGATTCAAGAACTAAATTATATCTTTGAGTTTCTAAGTTATTTTGATATGCACTTAAGTTCTTAACATATCCGTTCTTTGTAATTTCGTCACTTAATAATTCCAATTTATTATTTTCAAAAAATAATTCAATTTCTTTAATTTTACTTGAAAGATTTACATTATTATAAGCGACATCTCCATAAGATGCAATTAAAGAATTATAGCCTTCTAAAATATAATCTTTTTGACTTGATAAATAGCTTATCTGAGTTGAATAAATATTAGATGATTCAAACAATTTTAAATTTTCATCAAATACAATACTATTAGCTAAAGAATTACTCTTTGCAACTGGATAACTAATTAAATCAGTCATAAAACTCTTAGCAATCTTATAATCAGGGAACAATTTTGCATTGCATGTTAAAGTATAATGCGAGGTTATATACTCTTTTTCATCCTTTGCAGAATCAGTTGTATCAGTCTTCTTAACCGTAATATCCTCTGTAATTGATACCCCATTTTTAGCAATAATATTATCAACATCAATAACTGAATATTTTTCAAGATTTGTTTGCTTGACTTCTTCCATTAAATTAATCAAATCAAGTGTATTAAATGTTTTTCCATTTGAATAATGTCCGTTTGCAATATTAATATCAGAATATTTAAACTTTGCAACATATGTTTTTTTACCTGGATTATATACAACTAAAATTCCTAATAATAATACAACAAATGTAGCAACTGATACTATTAAAAATCTAATTTTATTAAAAAACATTGCCTTAAAAATTTGTCCTAAGGTTATGCCCTCTTCTTCTTGTACTTGCTCAGCCATAATAAATACCTCTTTCTTATGCTAAAATATGTTTAAATTATACATTATTTATTATAATGTGTCAATGTTTTCACCTTGACGTTTATAATGCAAAAATTAATAAATATAAATACTTTCAATTTCCTAATATATTAGTTTACTATGGGAAAATATGCCTTAATCCTGGAATTTTTTGTACAATTTTAACCACTATGAAGCATATTGTCAATATGCTCAGTGTTAGTACTAAATTCATACCAAAATAAGAATATGTATAAAAATACCTTAAAAAATCTCTTATAGCAATATGAAGCACATAAATTCCTAAAGTTGTGGGAGCAACAAAATTAAAGAACGGCATTATTTTCGTCACAATCTGATTATTATTTATCTTGCTTTTAAAAAACAAAAAAACACTAGCACTATAAAGTACACAAGGTGCATCATAATATTCATCAAACCAACTACAACTTTCGTTTTTATGATATGAAATAAATATAGTTGGTACTACCATTGTTAAAAATCCTATAATACCTAATACATATATAATCACTCTATGTTTTTTTACTATTTCATATTTATCAATATAATATCCAATGAATATAAATGATATCCATCCACTGTACGTAAGAGGAAACTTTAAATCATAATTATAATTCAAATTTAAATGATATAACAAATCTGGTAAAAATTGATTAAAAACAAATGTAATAATTATTATATATAAAAAAGCTTTTCTTCTAGATTCTTGAGGGATTAAAGAGATTACAGGTATTGCAAGATATATTCCAATTATTACCACGAAAAACCAAAAGATTGGATTAGTTTTTACAAGAAAAAAATATTCAAAAACAAATTTAAAAGATAAATCATTAATGCTAAATTTTCCTTTAAAGAAGTTTATAATAAAATAGATTATTGACCATATAATTAAAGGTATGATTACCTTTAAAAGCCTTTTCTTAAAAAAAGTTTTAGTGTCATATCTTTCCCTATAATCAATTAATGTCGCACCAGTTATCATAAAAAACACGGGAACAGCACAATATGCAATAGCTCTTATTAGCACTTCAAATACAAAATTTGCATCAGATGTGTAGCCCGTTTCAAATGTGTGTAAAATAACAACGCCTATGCAGGCTAAAACATTTAATATTGAAATGTAATTTTTTTTCATAACTCACCTACTAATTTTTATAAACTTAATTTGTAAATCCATTTGTCTTGAATTGCTAATTCTTTTGGTTTTAAATCCATATAACATAGGCAAATTGAAAATAATGGCATCATCTTATTTGAAAAAAATAATGTATCTACAAATCCACTTATCATAAATGTAGCAAGAATTGAAACAAATACAATCAAATACCAATCAATTCTTTTAATACAATGCCATCCAATATTCACTAAATAAACTAGAAAGCAAATAACACCTATAATACCAGCAGTTGATATTTGGAAAAAATAATTATGATAATTATATACAATTTGTGGTGTTTCACTTAAAATAAATATTCTTTGAGTTCCATAGCCTGTCCCAAGCAACCAATTTTCCTTAAAATGTCTCCATGCAACTGGCCATAATTCTTGTCTACCATTTAAATGATTATCACCATCAGCTCTTTTATCACCAAACAAATCAAATACCCCAGTAAAATATAATGTGGCAAGAATGCATACTCCAACAATTGCTATACCACACATCGTTATAACAAACTTTTTATTTTTACGATTTTTTATGATTATCAAGATAAAAGCTGCACCAACACTTCCAATAAGACCTAGTAGTGACCCTCTTGATGAAAGTAAAATACTTACTAGAGTTGTTCCAATAAGTGGAAAAATAAAATAAAGCTTTTGATACCAAGTTAATTCGTACCATTTTGTTATTAGAATATAGCATGCAAAGATAAAGCTTATATTCATCATTGCACAATAATGATTACTATAATCCCATCCTAAATGAAATAACTTTTTATCAAAAAATAAATCTTTAAATGCATGATTTGGAAGTAATTTGAAAAAATGAATAACAACCATTATGAAAATCACATAAAATATAGCAACAAAGCTATTAGCTAATTCTTCTTTTGAATCATCTGTAATCTTTACGGTTAGCAATACAAAATACATTACAAGCAAATTAATTAAAAATCCACAAGTTGCCGCTAATGTTGTTAATGGTTTTACTGATGTAATCATACTTAAAAGCATTGAAATAGCAAGTAAAATAGTCGTAATAATAAAACTATTTGAAATAGTTATACATAAAACTTCTTTTCTTTTGCAGTAAATAAAATAAAATAATGTAGCAATCAATATTACCCCAACAACACACGCTAAAACAAAACTAAAACTTTTAAAATTCGGCACTTTAGATAAACCACCACCAAGTATAAAAATAACAATACTTGGCAAATAATTAAATCTTGATTTAAATAACATCATCAAACTTAATATTATTCCTACTTCAATATAGGTCCACATACCAATATTAAAGCTAAAATTTAAAATTGTTAAAATACTTATTAATCCTAAAAAATATTTGCTTTCAAAGAAGGTTTTAACTGCATTTTCATATTTATTTAAAATTTTCATCATATTGCACCTACTTAAGAATCTCTTGTATCGTACTTGTTACTGCTAGTGTAATTTCTTCTTCAACATAATAATTTTTTATATTTTTCTTTATGCAATTAACTAAATGCACAAGCTCCATTCTTATTCCTTCTCCATCTGATTGATAATAATATGGTTTATTTTGATTTTTATTTTCAAAACGTGTTTCAAAATATTCAGATTTCCACCATGGAGATGGAATATAAATATATCCTTTTGTACCAGATATTCTCATATCACTTTCCGATTTTACGCCTATACCAAGTGATAGTGTTGCGCATGCATTATCATATTCAATATTAATTTTAGAATATCCACCTTTTATTCCATCAACATCATAGGATTTTGAATAAATATTATGATATTTAAGACCTAAAATTTTAAATACAGGTAAAAGCCCTATTGAAATCCATTCTGTAATACTATTACAAAAGCTAGTTTGCTTCATCCATTCTTTAAATTCAAGACTTGTACAAGTTGCATCTATTGCTTTTACATCGCCTATTATTCCACCTTTAATTAATAAAATTAGTCTTGAAAATGACAATAAAAATGCAGTTTTTATTGAATCAAATAGCACGAGATTATTTTTTCTAGCAAGTGAAAATAATTCTTCACATTCATCTTTTGATAAAGCAATTGGCGATTCACTAATAACATGTTTTCCATTACATAAAGCTTTTTTTATGATATCATATCTTTTTTCTGGCCTTGTTGCGACATAAATAATATCATTTTCCTTTAAAAGCTCATCATATGAAGAAACAACTTTATCAATATTTGAAAAATCAAAGAAAGGTGTTTCATCAAAATAAGTTGAATTAAAAACTAAACCATTAACATATTTAGCATTTTCTTTAAATTTATTAATAGTTATATCAGTCCCAATAGCACCTAATTTATATTCAATACTTTTTCTTATTTGCGTACTTGAAATACCTTCAGTTCGTGGCAAATAAACAACTTTACAATATTCATTTAAATAATCAAAATGACCTTCCCAATCGGAACCAACAGTGAAGATATCAACTCCATAACGCTTAATATCATCAATTTTTTGGCCCATATATTCTTCAGGAAAAACCTCATCGGCAATTCCTAAAGATTTTACAGCCTCAATTCTTTCCATAAGGCTTTGCTCAACATTGATTTTACCACGATTAATATCAAAATTTTCAGTCGTAACACCAACGATTAAATAATCACCTAAAGCTTTAGCTCGCTTTAAAAGATTAATATGTCCTTGATGTAAATGGTCATATGTACCATATGTTATTACTTTCACCATAAAGGATAGCCTCCTTTTATTTATTATCAACTAAATAAAAATATTTTAAAAATTTTTCCATTGATTTTATAGATCCTGTTGATACTCTGATGTAATTTTTTAATAATGCATTAGAATATCCATGTACTAAAACATTATATTGTTCTTCTAATTGCTTCACAACCATTAAAGCATCATGCTTAGGCTTTATAAAAATAAAATTTCCTCTGCAATCTCTACATTCATAACCATTTTCTTTTAAATTAACTAAAATATAGGCTTTACCTTCATCTTGAATTTGAATTAATTCTTTATAAACCTCTGGATGATCTAATAATCTTTCTCCAAATAATAACGCGATAGAGTTTACGTCAAATGTTAACTTACCACGCTTTATATAATCAATAATTTGAGGATTGCTTATTGCAACGCCTAAGCGACATGCTGCTATTGAAAACATTTTTGAGAATGTTCTTAACACAATTACATTTGGTTCCTTTAAAGCATAATCAATAAATGTATTTTTATAAAAATAGTGATATGCTTCATCTACAACCAAAATAGCACCAACCTCTTGCGTTCTTTTAAGTACAAGTCTAAATTCTTCTTCTGTATAAACATTGCCAACAGGATTATTAGGATTAAGCAAAACGACAACTCTTGTATCTAAATCGATAGCATTAATAATATTTTCTATATTAATTGTTAAATCATCATTATACGCTACAGGTTTATGCTTTAATCCTAAAATATTGCAATTTACCCAATACATTTCAAATGATGGCGATACCGTTACAACAAATTTGCCAGCTTCTCCAAATGTTTCAAGAATATATCTAATAGCCATATCTGATCCATTTGTAGCAACAACGTTTTCGTATTGAGCTCCTATAAAGTTTGCATACTTATTTAAAAATTTATCATGCTCTGGATATATCGCTAAAAATTCTGGTGTAATTTCCTTAAGAACACTATCAACAAAATCTTTAGGAAGTCCTTCGGGATTTTCATTCATATCATATCTTAAGCAATTATATCTTTTTTGTCTTGGAAAAACTCTAACTGTATTTTTAATATTTTCATTAACATAGTATTTCATAATCTACCTCTTAATAATCAATTTGTTCAAAAAGCTTTTCAAACTCTTTCTTATCTATATTCCGATATTCTTTATATGATTTATTTAAATCAAAATAACACTCACCATGAATATTTTCACCTTTGACAGTAGGAATAGTCATATAATCATTATATTCTTGCCTCAATACTTCATCATATTTAACCGGAATCATTATTTCAATATCTTCAAACTTATGCATTGTAGTTTCACCAAACCATTCAGATTTCCAAACGTTTTTTTCATATCCAGGCATAAAAGTAATGAGACCAACAAAGTCTTTTTTTCTAGAAGACATTGCAAGCTGCTTTATTTTCTTAATTTTTCTTTCACATGAGGCTTTTGTTGGACATAATAATAAAACAATAATTTTTTTTACTATTCCTTTAATTCCCCTACCATAATCTTTGGTAGCTTTTGAATAAGAAAGTGAACGTAAAATTTTTATTTTACGAGTTTGTTTTACGCCATCAACATAATCATAAGGGAATATATCAATCCAAATTCCACAATTCTTTCCTAATTTTAAGTCATTAAACATATTTTTTGTTAGACATGTAGTTTCATTATTTCTGATTTGAGCATGTCCATTATAGTACATTCTTTCTGTATCGTTTGTTTGCAAGAAATATTTAGTATTATCTAGATAACTAGGAGCTACTTTTAAAAAAATTTCATAGTCATCTCTTGGCATCATTAAATCAATATCATCATCCCATGGTATATATCCATTATGCCTAATTGCACCAATTAAAGTACCCCCAGCGGCTACGCATTTTAAATTATTTTCTTTACAAATTAAATTAACCAATTTAACCATTTCAAGTTGACATTGCCATATTCTTTTTCTTTTTTCAGTAACTTTAAAATCACATATAATTTCTTCTTCTAAATTCATTTTAATCCCTACCTTCTTTTTAGTTTATTTAAAACTTTTTTAGTTGAATCAAAAACAAAGCTGTCTTTTAAAATATATAGTAATCCAAAATAAATAATAATTCCTATACCAATTTCTAAAACCAGATATGAAATAGCTTTAAATTTTGAAAAATCACTATATAGCCATAAAGTATTAAATATAAATACTGCAGCAAACATAAACAAACCAGAGATAATATATTTATACCCTATTTTTATAAAATTAATTGGTTCAAATATTTTTCTTGAAAAATAAATATATAAACAGGTTATTACACCTTCCGCAATTACGGAAGCAATTGCGGCTCCAATTGATTTAAGGAAATAAATCAAAAAGCTATTTAAAACAAGATTAATTAATGCGCCAATAATTAAAAATCTATTACTAGTCTTTTGTAAATCAAATGGTGTATAGTAATGTGTACCCAAAAAATTACTAAGACTTATAATAATTATAATTGGTGAAAAAACATAAAGTAAAGTTATACATTTTTCATAACCTTCACCTAAATAAATAGGAATAAAATTACTTGCAACAGCACATAATCCTAAGCAAATAGGAATTGACATACACAATGTAAAATGACATGATTTATTCATTAATAATTTAATATCACCTATTCGTCCCATTGAATAATAATATGATATACGTGACCTCATTACAATATTTAAGCTTGTTATAACCGTAAGCGGTAATTTAACAATTTTCTCGGCTTGTTCATAATAACCGTTTTCAAAATCAGATTTTGTAATAAGACCTATCATCGTTTTATCAAGAACTGTGTAGATTTGAATTGCTATAGTTGGTATAAAATAAACCATACAGGGCTTAAAATGATCAAAGGGATGAAGCTTAGATGGCATTTTAACACCTTTAAAAAAGGACAGCATTTTGGGCAAGCATAAAACATAAGGAACAGCAGTAGAAAGAATTGTTAAAATAGCCGCTATTTTTATATCACTTTGGTCATGAACCATTATAAATATTAAAGGGATATAAGTAATTCTTGATATCATATTAGATAATGCCAAAATTTTAAAATCTTCTATTCCTTGGAAAAACCAACTGAAATCAAATGCTGTCATTAAAAGCGTGATTCCATAAAGTGCATAAAGCACTTGATTTTTTTGATAAATTATAACAAAAATAACATAATATAAAGCAAGAGAAAAAATTGTAAGTAATATTCTTAAAATACCAATTTCTAAGGTTATCTTTTTTAAATATCCCTTATCATTTTGGTGAACTGCAATAATTCTTTGACCATAAGTTTCTATTCCTATATTGGCCAAAAGCACAAAATAGGAAACAATTGAGGCAATATAGCTTAATCTTCCATTTCCGTCTGCGCCCAATTTTCTTGATAAATAAGGCGTAACTAAAATTGGTACTAAAAGCATAATAAGTTTTGCCATCATATTATAAAAATAATTCTTTTTTATGTTTGATTTTGTGCTTTTTTCCGTTTCCATTTTAAACCTACTTTACATTTTTTAAAAATTCAAAGGCGGCCATTATAGTATCATCCATATCATAATACTTATAGCCTCCAAGTCTACCACCAAAGAAAACCTTATTTTCATGCTGTGATAATTCTTTATACTTTCTATATAATTCATTATTTCTATCATTATTAACCGGATAATAAGGCTCATCACCTAATTTCCAGGTTGATGAAAATTCTTTTGAGATAACTGTTTTAGGTGATGTTATATCAAATTCAAAATGCTTATGCTCAATAATACGTGTATAAGGAACATCATAATCCGTGTAATTTATAACCGCATTTCCTTGATAATTATTAGTATTTAAAATTTCTGTTTCAAAACGAATTGAACGATATTCCAAATTACCAAGTGAGTAATTATAGTATTCATCAATTGGTCCTGTGTAGATTATTTTATTTGCAATATTATCAAGTTCTTCTTTATTTTTAAAATAATCACAATTTAATCTAACCTCAATACCACTAAGCATTTTTTCAATCATTTTAGTATATCCACCAATAGGAATTCCTTGATAACGATCATTAAAATAATTATTATCAAAAGTAAATCTTACCGGTAATCTTTTAATAATAAATGCCGGAAGCTCTCGACAAGGACGTCCCCATTGCTTGGCAGTATATCCTTTTACTAGCTTTTCATAAATTGTTGGCCCAACAAGATTAATTGCTTGGTCCTCAAGATTTTTAGGATTTTCAACGTTATAAGCCTTCTTCTCATCTTCAATACGTTTCATAGCCTCTTCTGGTGTAAACACATCAGACCAAAGCTTAGTAAAAGTATTCATATTAAAGGGAAGATTATAGCATTCATTTTTATATCTAGCTACAGGCTGATTAATATAATTATTAAATTCAGCAAATTGATTTACATAATCCCATACAATTTTGTCAGATGTGTGGAAAATATGAGCTCCATATTTATGAACGTTTATTCCCTCAACATTTTCGGTATATATATTTCCGGCAATATGATTTCTTTTATCAATTACAAGAACTTTTTTTTCTTTTCTTGCAAGCTCATGAGCACACACTGCACCATATAAGCCTGCTCCAACTATTAAATAATCGTACATAATAATTACCTTCCATCTACAAGTAAATTTTCTAATCTTACTGACCGATATACTAAATTCTTATCTCTATATCCGGCAAACATAATGTTACTTTTTTCTTCATCTAATTTAACATTTTCTACCTCAAGACTATAATAAGCATAAGCCAATATTGAATTCTTTAAAGCATCATCACCTAGAACAAATAATGTTTCAAAAGTATCATTAGGCACTCCCGTCACAAAAGAGGGGATGTCAGCCCAACGTCTTCCATCTTTAGTGTAAAAACAATTATTGTCTGCCGTCACTCTTGCTAAAGTTATATCACTCAAATTATAAGTTCCATTTTTCATTCCATAAAAACTAGTTTCAAAAGAACCACCATTTTTATTTTTTCCATAAAGAACTAAATCAGCATTATAATTTATAACATAACGGTCAATTCCTTTTGATATCAAATATTCCTTAATTTTTTCTCCGATAAAACCTTTTTTTATGTAGTCTAAATCTATTAGTCCATCACCAAGTAAATGAACATCATTGTCATTAATTGCAACTCGTGTTGAAAGTGATACTTCTATTTGCGTTAAACATTCATTTTCGGTGGGCAATTCTTCCGTTATCATATGTAAATCCCATAAATCCTTTAATGTACCATACAAAGGATTTACAACCTTATATGATGTGCTTAAATCAATCGTATATTCAATAAGTTCAACTAATTTTGCATCTAAGGTTGCATATTTATTAACATTTAAAGCTGCAAGATTATTCTTAGTATCGTTAACATGCTCATGGTCAAGCATTGTATTCCAGTAATCAATAAGACATAAAATATCATTAGCATTTTCTTCGGAACCATTTTTATAAAAATTAATATCAATATATTCATTATTTTCATATCGATAAAACATATTATATTCTAATATTTCTTCATGACTACAGCCGATTAATATCCCCAATAATGCTAATAACAATATTATTAATTTTTTCATTCGCTTTCCTCGTACATTTGCTTAATTAGAACAGGAAGGTCATTTCTAATTTTAAAATTCATATCATGTTCAAATAATGATGCATCACTACATAACGTTTTCGGTTCATTTAGTCTGATAAATTTAGAATCAACTACAATATATACCTTACCGGTTTTAGCATCATAGCCTACCTCATCTAATCCTTCGCCTTTAAACAACAGTTCAACACCAATTAATTTAAACGCTTCTTTAGCAAAATCTTTTATTGAATAAGTTACACCTGTACCAACAACATAATCCTTAGGATTATCTTGCTCAAGCATTAGGTATGAAGCATAAACATAATCTTTAGCAAAGCCCCATTCACGTTCTGCATTTAAATTGCCTAAATGAAGAACATAGTCTTGTCCCTTAGAAATTCTCTTTACACCTTCAATGATTTTTTTAGAAACATATCCATTTTTTCTATATGGAGATTCTTGATTATAGAATACACCATTAACTGCATACATTCCATAATTTTCACGATATGATTTTACAATATAATAACTATACAACTTTGAAACTGCATATGGACTTAATGGATTCATCGGTGTTTTTTCATTTTGAGGTACAATCTTACCATCAAATAAATAACAAGATGATAAATTAAAAATCTTAGTGTTTAATTCTAATTGCTTTACTGCATCTAATATTCTTAAAATACCTAAAGCATTTACATTAGTGGTATATTCAGGAATATCATATGATAAATTAATATGTGATTGAGATGCATAATTATATATTTCATCTGGTTTTATTTTTTCAATTATTTTAGAAATAACGGTAGAATCAGTTAAATTACCAATACTAACAAAAATTCTTTTTTCATATAAATCTTCATTTTCAAAATATTTTTTCAAATATTTATTTTCATAATCAGCCTTTGACTCAAGTAACAAATGTATTTCATAATTTTTCTTAAGCAAAAACTCAATCATGTATAAGCCATCTTGCGAGGTGGCTCCCGTAATTAACGCTGTTTTTCTCATTAGCTTTCTTGTCTCCCTTATTTTAGGTAATACACCTATTAAAGATAAATGACCACTGAAGGTAACATTCTCTTTTTCTGAAGTAAAAATGAATGTATCTCCTTGGTGGATCTTTTTACCATCTACTATACCCTCACCATCTAATACATAAAAAATTTCAAATCCTTTATTTTCATATTCACAAACACCATCAACCTCTAAGCGATAAACATTAAAATGTTTATTTTTAAATGTTGAATTTTCCTTAAATGAGAATATATTATTGCTAGGATCATTATATTTAATAACATCCATTGATTTATCAATATGAAGATCTCTTTTAGGTATTCTATCATAATCATAAAGTCTGTAGGTTACATCTGATGATTCTTGTATTTCAAGAACAAATGAATTTTTATGAAGTGCATGAACTGTGCCAGGATTAACAATAACTAAATCACCAGGATTAATTGCTTGTTCATATAAAAATTCATTATAAAGTTTTTGTTTGATTAGACTTTCAAGTTCAAACTTGTTTTTTACCTTAGTTCCTAAAGTAACAGTTTTAGCTTCATTTCCATCCAATACATACCAACACTCAAATTTACCTAACGAATTTTCATTTTTTAGTGCATACTCGTCATCAGGATGAACCTGAATTGATAAATCCTCTGATGATGATATTAGCTTAATTAATACAGGGAATTCTGGCTCTTCATAGGCAATACTTCCAAATAGCTCTGGGTGCTCACGCCATAAATATCGCAATGTTTTTCCTTTATATGGTCCATTATTTATAATTGATGACTTTTGAGCATAGCCCGATACAATCCAAGCTTCACCAGTTCCATGCTTACAATCATATATTTTATTTAATTCCGTTCCAGCCCATACTTTAGGTTCAAAATATGGTTTTAAAAATAAAATCATGACCTTACCTCCTACATTAGAAGTTTCTTTATTTCCTGCATCCTATCCTTATTGCATATCAACAAATTATTTTTTGTAGATACTATTATTTTATCACAAATTCCAATTAAATTAATCTTTTGTGTTATTCCATCGCAAATTATTATATTATTATGAGAATCAATTAGCATCGTTTTAGCATTCCTAATTACATTTCCATCTAAATCATGTGAAAATAAATCATCAAACGCTTTATATGATCCAACATCAGACCAATCAAAATTTGAAGGAATACAATACAAATTTTTAGCATGCTCCATAATTGCATAATCGATTGATATTTTAGGGAATTCTTCAAAAATACTACTTATATCCTTAGCTGTTTTAATTCCTTCATTTTTAGAAATATTCATTTTACTTAATACTTCTAAATGCTTAGGAGAATATAATGAAAAAGCATTTTTTATTACATTATAGTTAAAAATAAACATTCCACTATTCCATAAATAATTTCCACTTTCGTAATATTTTTGAGCAATTTCATAACTAGGTTTTTCTTTAAATGCCAAAACCTCAACAGGAGTGTTTATTTTGGTTTCTTTTACCTCAATATAACCATATCCTACCTCAGGATAGGTTGGTTTAATACCTAATGTTACAATATTACCATTTAAAGCACAATCTGTTGCGATTTTGATTGTATTTCTAAAATTATCACCATCAGAAATTAAATGATCTGATGCTAAAACACAGATTGTTGGATTATCATAATATTTCGAAATAATATATGAACCATAAGCAATCGCACTTGCCGTATCCCTAAATGCTGGTTCTATTATAATATTTTCTTCTGGTATATCTTTTAATTCCTCTTTTAAAGCTTTAACCTGCAGTTCATTAGTAGATACAAAAATTTGCTTGGCACTATCTACCATAGGTAATATTCTTTCATAGGTTAATTCAATTAATGATTTATCACTAAACACCTTTAATAACTGTTTTGGTCTTTCTTTAGTTGAAAGAGGAAAAAATCTTTCACCTTTTCCGCCAGCCATTATTAAAAAAGTTAACATATTATCCCCTCTTCTTTAGTTCTTTACGAGCCTTATGCCATTTGAATAAGCGATATATCCTTCTTTTCAAATCATATAAAGGCTTGTCTCCTAAGGTTGCGACCTCAAGCTCTTTTATTTTTAAATTTCCTTTATACGCAATCCAAACATTAAATAATCTTTCTGATAAAAAGCCAAAGACTCTTGCTTGATAGTTATCTCTTCCATCGTTTATATTAATTCTATCCTTAAGTTTAAATAAAACATCAAACAAGAATGAACAATACTCATCAATTAGACTCTTTTTACACACAAACATATTATAATTATAAGCCCAATTATTATTGTACATTACCTTGTTAAAAGCATCTACATATTGAGGAAAATCCTCATGAATAAGTACCTCTAAGGCTTCAATGTCAGAGGGTACTTGTTCATGCTTATATTGGTCTATAAGATTTACTTCATGTGGCCAACAATGCTTTACCGGTAAAATAATATCATAAGATTCAAGATATTTTTCTATTTTATTTTTTTTAATAACCTTATAATTGAAAATATTGATTTTTCTTTTGGAAAATAACCTACGATAATGTTCAAGTCCCACATAATCAGACTTTGTATCATTTTTCCAAATTGAATACAAACCGGTAAGCTCACAAAAGCTTGAATTTAAGTTAGATATATTATCTTTAAGATCATCTTTAATATAATCAGATCTATCAATATCTTTATTATACGCCCCTACAAGCATCATTGTCCTATCCTTAGGTATTCTTCTATCTTCAACAACTTTATGAGTCATGCAATATAATGTTAACATAAAAATTCTCCTTAGTCTTAATATATAAAATGATCTTTCCAAAAGAAAAAACGATATGGTAAAACCTCATGATGTCCTAAGACAACAATTAAGTAATATGTAGAACTACTTATAATTAAAATTAAACTAATTGTAATCAGTATCCCTATCCATTTTTGTTTAAATAAATCTAAAAACATTGGTACAATAAAAATTATTGACCAGTAATACCAGTTACATGCTCGAGACATTGTTTCTACAATTGGATTAAAAATTGATAAAATTCCAATTATAGTTGCTAAAGTCAAACATACAAGTAAAGTAAAAGTATATTGATTATAACTACTTACCTTTTTATAGAAAACCAAAGCTATAAGCAAAGTAATTCCCGAAGGAATTAAATAAAAATATAATGGACGAGGAACCCCGGTTATTTCAAAATATTTAATATAACGTGTATTTTTTAAGATTGCTTTTGTAAGAGGAATATAGGTTGGGCTTAAAGCAATTATAACAATTAAAAAGAAAAAAGCATATTTTTTAAATTTAGGAAACTTTGAAACGAGTCCAATGATGTATATTGGAATCATACATACTGCCGTATAATGAAATAATACCGAAAGCGTTCCAAAAACAATCAACTGGATATATTTTCTATCACAAGCAAAGCTTAAAGCATATATTCCAATTGAAATAGCTAAATATTGTCGAACATTACTTAGTGAAATCAGATAAACATTTGAAAGTAATAATAAAATTCCACCAATATACCAATGATGAGTCATTTTTTTAATTGATAACATCATAAATAATACAAAAATAAAGGAGGTAATAATAAATAACCATTGTGCTTCATCTGTAAATAACAAAATAAATTTATTTAACCCTGTAAATAAAAATTCTGTGTAACCATTACTACCTCCCATTATCTGATAAAATCTTGGAAAGTAAGTATAGAAATAATCCGTACCAACTCCATATCTAAAGCCTGATACAAAAAAATAAGGAATAATTGCAAGTACAAAGAAAAAAATGTACAAATAATAATTTTTGGAATTTTCTTTTTTTCTTTTATAAAAAAATTCTGAAAAATACAAAAATATTCCCGTAATTAATGCAGAAATCAAATAAATGTACATTTTTTATTCCTCCTTACTTATTAAAAATCCAACGATACGGAAAAATCTCGTGATGTAATTGCCTATAGATAACATATGATGATGATAATGTGACCGTCGATACTAATGCTATAACAATATACCATTTCATCCAATAATTATCTTCTGATTCAACTATCATAGGAATTAAAAATATTTGTCCAAACGAAAATAACAAATATATTCTTGCTGTAAGCTCATTTATTTTAATAAAAAAGCTTGCAAAACCAATACATAAAGCAATTCCATTTAATAAAATTAATCCTATTGCTAAATCATCATATTTTTTAATTAAATTATCTGCCCATAAAATTGCAAATCCTTCTACTATTAACGATGCAAGAAAATAAGCTTCAATTGATTGATTTGTATAATAATTAGGGTTTGTAAAATAGTATTCATATTTTGTGTGTAGAATAACTTGTTTAAAACACAAGCACATAGCTGGAACCAAGAACAAAGTTACAATAAATATTCCTAAATAATACTTTTTAACAAATTTAAAATTGAATATAAAATATACTGGAATCAAAGCTAAACATCCATAGTGGAATAATCCGGCTAATATAGCAAAAATTAAATATTTAACTAATTTATGTTCATGTATGAATGTAAATGCATAAGCATATATCGCAACCGACATCATTTGCCTTGACTGATTCAAAGAAACAGAAAAGAAATTAATACATACAACTAAAACGGCTGAAAACCACCATCTTGGTGATATTCTTGTAATAGCAAGTTGTAAAAAGGTATGCGTAACTGTTGCCATAAACAAAAACAATATTACTGGATTTGATGTAAATAATCTTAAAAATTGATTAACCCATATAAATAAAAATTCTGAATAATCCCAATTCTTATCAATAAAATGGGGAGCATATGTATGGTTATAATCTGTTCCTACATTATATCTTAATCCTGATATTAAAGTAAGAGGTAATATCGATAGTATAAATAATAATACATATATTATTCGATATTTAACTACACTATACTTTTCTTTATTCTTAGAATGATATTCTAGAATAAAGGTAAAAAGTCCATATAGGACCATTCCACTCATATAAATAAATGTACTCAATATATTACCTCCCTACATATTCTGATAGAATTTAATTAAATTAGAGGCTGAAGCTTTAATATCAAAACCAGAAGCTGTTATTTCTTCTTTAGTATCTTTTCTTTCAATATTTTTATATTGATTAATCCCAGATACCCATAAATCCATATCTGATAAAGGTAGGTAAGAAACATTTGTAGTAATTTTAGCTTCTTGCGTAATTGTATCTGCCATAATTACAGGAAGACCAGTTGCTTGAGCTTCAATTGCAACAACAGGTAAACCTTCATGAAGAGACGGTAATACAAACAAATCAAAAGCACTATAATATTTATAGACCTCACTTGTTGTACCGGCAAATATAGTATGATTCTTTATTCCTAAAGAATCAACATATTCTTCTATTTCTTCTCTTAATTCTCCTTCACCTACAAGCATTAAATATCCATTATTAGTTTTTAAATAGTTATTAAAAATATCAATTAAAAATTTATGATTTTTTTGATTACAAAATCTACCTACATGACCAATTACATAATCATCTGGTCTTAAATTAAATTTACCTCTAATTTCACTCCGATATTCTTCTTCAAATTTAAATTTAGATAAATCAACACCATTTTTTAATAAATACCCTTTTTTAGTATTAAACATAAATTCTAATGATTCAGTTGAACATCCAAAATATGCATCAGGTGCTGATAAATATTTATGTTGCCATATTTTATGAGCTAAAAGCTTTAACTTTAGCTTATCAGCTTCAATTAAAGTATTATGGGAATGTACAATAACATGTTTAATTCCACATTTCTTAGCAATATGAGCTAATTTTAAGCCTGAAGCATTACATGAATTTATATGTAATATATCAGGGTTAAGTTCTTTGATTTTATTCTTAAATCCTTTGATATTTTTTTTAGTTCTTATAATCGGATTTGATATAACCTTATCTAAAATAGTTATAATATTTACATTATGCTCATTAAGAATATCATCATAAATATCAGTTTCTTTTTGAGTAGCTAAAATAGTAAAATCAAACTCATCAGTAGTTATATTTTTTATTAAATTTGTCCATAATGACTCAACGCCACCACTACACCAATGATCATTAAATATAACTACATGCTTCATATTATAGCTCCTCAATCATTTTATTTATATTTTCTTTAAATTCATTATATCTAAACAAATTATTGCATCTTTCTTTCGCAGCAATTTCATATTGATGTCTTAAGCTTTCATCATGCTGAAGTTTAATTAATGCATCAGCAAAAGCCTTATCATCCATATTATGTACTTCAATTCCTGTTTTTTTATTAACACTTACATAGTTAACACCAGAGCCTGGGATTGTAAATGTAACAGAAGCTTTTCCTAAAGCTAAAGCCTCTGCAAGAGCAATACCAAAAGCTTCATTCTTAGTTATTGATGGAAATGCAAAGATATCACATGCATTTAAATACGCTTTTAAATCAACTTGTTCTACTCTTCCTAAGAATATTATTTTTTTATCATCTTTAGCCGTTTCTATTAGTGATTCTGTAAGAGGTCCCTTACCAGCAATATAAATTCTAAAAGAATCATCTAAATACTTAGATGCATTTACTAAATGAATTATTCCTTTATATTCAACATGACGACCTAAAGCAAAAACAATCGTTTTGTTTTTATTTTCTTCTTTAATTTGATTTGATTTTACTAAAACATCTTCACTGATGTTATCAATATCATCACTAACGCAGCAAGGAATAATAGTTGTCTTATATTTATACTTAGTTAACCACTTTGATCCTTCAATATAATTTGGGCTTGTAGAAACAACAATATCGGCTCGTTCTAATAAAGCTTTTGTTTGAGGATTAAAAAGTTTACCTAAAACTTTTTGCTTAACAATATCCAAATGCCAATATAATACAAATTTAAAATTTCTTTTTAAGTATTTTCTTAAAAATGCAGCCACAAAAGGATTAGGATAATGAAAAATTACAACCTCTGGTTTAAATTCATTCATAATTTTTTTTAATTCTTTTTTATATCCAGGAGCAATTGATTGACTAGCAACCTTAGCGATACAGCTAACTCTAGTTACTAAAACTCCATTTACATTTTCAGTTACTGTCCCTTTAGAATCTTTAAAGCAAATTACTCTTTGTTCATGTTTATCTTTAAGGGAATTAACAATATCTTCAGCAACTGTTTCAATTCCACCAATATGGGGATTATAATAGTTTGGTATATGTAAAATTCTCATGATTAATTCCTCAATTTTATTTTATATTTTGAACAGTATTGATTATACCATAAAAAAAATATAATTGAAAGTATGATTGATTTTACATATTTTCAATTATATTCTTAGTGACATATTTAATTTTATATGTTATTATCTTTTTAGATTTTTAACTTTTAAAGAAAGAATGATATTTCAATGAAAAGAAAATTTTATTTTATATTTTTTATATTAAGTTTTATTTTAATACTTACTTCATGTAAAAATAACAATTACACGGAAACTGAATATTCATATAAATTAAATGATAGTATTACTGATATTGAGATTAATTGGAGAGTTGGTGATATTGAAATTACATCTGGAGATAAATTTTCAATTGTAGAAACATCACAGGATGAAAAAGCAATTGCACCACTAAATTATTCAATAATCGATAATAAATTAGTACTTAACTATAACAATTCAAATAAAAATTTGAAAATTATACTTGATAATAAATTAGATTATAATTTAATACAAATAGAAACAATAAATTCTATTGTAACAGCTTCAAATATTGTTGCTAATGAATTAATAATTAACGGAAAATTTGGTAAAAGCGATATTTCATATTGTACCTTAAATTCATTAGAATCAAATTTCATTTGCATAAATGGTTGGCAAACATCTAAAATCCAAAACAATACAATTAAAAATATAAAAATAGCTTATGAAAGCATATATTCCATCTTAATAATAAACAATATATTCGAAACAATTAATTGTGAATTTGAAAATGGAAAATTAAATTTATCTAACAACTTTTTTGATTATATAAATCTAAATTCTATCTATGGTACAATTAATATTACTATTAATGCTCATCTAGGATTCTCTTATTATTCAACCTCAAACACATTAATTGATTTTGAAACAATGCATTATAATAACAAATATATTTATTTAGATGGTTCAAAATATATTTCTTGTTATAATTACAAAGGAACTACCAATATATATCGGCAATATTAAACCACAATACATTAAGTAGTATACTATATTTCAAACACAATATAGAAATAAACCTTTTTTACTCTAGAACTTTAGAACTTAGAATATTATTACCCACATTAACAGTAAATATTTCATAGCATAATCCTTAATTTGATACCTTAAAGTTCTTTTTATCAAATAAAATCTATTGAATCATCATTTGCATTGCGTTGCTATTTAAGGTATAACTTAAGTATATTTTAGAAATGATTATTTCAAATATACTTAAGCGAGCAATAGTGCATTTGATACTTGGCAGTGTTGGCACTATTGTTCACTTAAGTATCAACATCGCCAATGAAAAATAAAAAAATATATATCAAATCAAGTTACTCCTTAGGATGGTAATTCAACCATAACACCCTTGGAGTATTTTATTATGACTAAGTATAAAGTAAGCGTGTAATATATTACACGCTTACACATAATCTAAATCAAATTAAAAATATCTGATTTCATCTCGAAATCAGCATTTTCAATTATTAAACCGGATGATATATATTTAAAATTGGTACAGTTTATTTTTGACGTGTTTCATCAATTTAATTAATACTAGCTTTCTTTCTGCAAAAAGTCGCTCAATTTTATAAAGCTTATAAATATTAAATATAATACTAGAATTAGTTTTGTCTTGTTTAATGTTTTTAGTAATAATAAATAAATTAGAATCATTTTGTAATAACGTTTATTTCCATTTTGTATATAGTAAGTTGATATTTCTAAATTGTTACTATCAAAATTTTCTAATAATGATTCCTCATAATTTTGATATTTTTAAACAATTTTTTTCTTTTCTTCTAGTGTATTTTTCATTTTTAGCACCATCTTTGACTTTAGTATATTAAAATTAGAAATTAATTAAATGCATAAATTATACGCTTATCTTATAAGTTTTATCATTTTTTTAATCAAAAAATTCTTTTTCAATTTATTTTTAAATCTAATATATTTAAATGTTTTTTTATAAGCTATTAAATAACCGAATCTTTGATAGTTATTTTTATATTTATAATATCTCTTATTCATCATAATTGGAGCTCGTAATTGAGAATTTCCATTAACAGCTTCCTGTATATTTCTTTTTTCTATAACCATATTAGACTTAGAAATATTAATTAGTTCTTCTCCCTTCTTAGTATTTATCAAAAGCACAGACAGCCCTTTATCTTTTACATTATACAAAGTTGAATCGCTTTTCACGCCCCAAAAATCTCCTATAGTTATATCAGAGCACCTATCTTTAGTTGCGAACTTACATAAATAACAATTTTCTCTATAATTTAATCCTCTCATAAACATAGAATAATAAATAGAATCATCCAAATATTTCCTTTGAATCAATTTATCATCATTATATGCACTCAAATAATATTCGTTATTTTCTCTAAATGTTATTGCAGTTACGTTTGTATTATTAAGTTCATCTCTTAAATATTTTTGGGAAGGTACACCGTGACAAATTAGATCAACAAGGTATAAATTGTCATAATCCTTTTGTAAAAACAATTTCAATCCTGCGATTTGACATGGAGTTCCTATAAATAATACTTTTTTATTATTCAGTAGGTCTTCTTTAACATCTCTAAATGAAAGATTTATATAACTATGTACATATTTAGAACCTTTAAATTTATATAGTTCTTTGGCATTTAAGATTCTTTCAAATCCTATTTCATTTATATTTTTTACATTAACACCATATACTACACCATTTTGTTTCAAAATACTCTCGTAAAAAATTGTAGCAGCTCCACCACTTGTACTTTCTGCCCATTTTTTTTCATCTTTTGCATGCATAGCATAGCAATCAATTGGTTCTTGTAGTTTTAAAGGGTGTAGACCCTGACAAACTCTTTCACACATTTTACAATTAATACATTTATTTTCATCAATTAAAGGATAAATAAAACCATTTGAATCTTCTTGCATATTAATTGCGTTTTTAGGACAGACATTAACACAAGAAAAACAACCAGTACAGTCTTTCTTTAGACAAATCATATGTTCTCCTTTCAAAATATTATTATAAATTTAATGATTTTTTTAAAAATTCTTTTGATTTATTTTTTTCTTCTTCAATAATTTTTTTTGATTCTTTAAAATCAATATTTTTGTACCACTTGCACTTTTTGAAATCCATTAAACTAATACTTCTATCAAGTAAATTCATTCTTTTTAATAGTGTATTAATTCTATTATCCGTACTGCCATTTATTGAATAAAAAGGGGTTTCCATAATAATTGAAAATATTGTTCCATGAAATGAAGAAGATAATACAAGTTCTGCATTCTTTATCAAACTTAAAAACTCCTGTGGTCCAGCAGAATACTCATGTTTAAAATTATATTTTATATGTGTTTTGATATTTTCTTTTACGATTAGAATTGGCATCTTTAATACTTTGGAAATTTTCTTTGCAGTATCTAAAATATCTTTATTACATTTTAAGTCATACAATAAAATATATTTTTCATTTGTATAATAGTTTTCATTTACTAATTCAAGCCACTCTTCTTTCGAAAGCAATAAAGTAGGATCTACGTTAATAATAGGATTTTTTTTAGCTTCACAAAAATCATTTATAAGTTTTAAACTAGCTTCATCTCTAACAGAAATATACTTATATTTATTTAAATCATTAATAATTCTATGTTTCTCATCAATACTTAAGTTTAAATTTTTAGGTCCAAAACTAGCAGCATATGATATTTTGTTAGTAGAATCTGTAAATTCTAAAAAATTTGACCAATCAAAATCTCTCGCTCTTAAATTCCATAATTGATCGCTACCACTAATGAAATAATCATAATTGAATTGTTGTTTTTGTAATTCATCTAAAGAAGAAAATTCTTTAGATATTAATAATTTATTTTTTATAAAATTTTCATATTTTTCTTCCCTTGATTTTAAATTCTTTTTTTCTTGGAAGTATATTACTGATTTTAATAAATTTTTTAATCCTTTTTTTTCAAAAGGAGTCATATACATTTCTTTTTGAATGGGAGTTCTTAAATTTATAATTTCATATGAAATATCCTCAGAGGCTATATTTTGTATATATTTTTGTAGAGCATACGCCTGTAAACATGAACCATGATTATATGAAGCATGAAATGTGATTGTACCTATTTTTTTCATTTGTTATGTTTTCCTTTCGTAAATTTATATATTATTTTTTTTATTTTCTCAATAATTATATTCCAATATTCTTTCTTAAAAATAATTATGTATACACATGATAAAACCAAATAAGTTGTAGTTCCAACCAAGAAATCTAGACCAAGCATTAAATAAATATTCATTTCGACCTTTTGAAATACTCTAATTGAAAAAAAAGTAGCAATTCCTATTAATAGAAATGGAATCAAATTAAAGATATGTATAGCAACAGATATTTGTTTTCTAACAAAAATAAGCTGTAAAATCAGACCTATTAGTTCTGCAATTACTGTGCCTATAATTGCACCATAAACTCCTAACGGGCGAATTAAAAGAAAATTTAAAATTAAATTTACAATTGCCGCAGCAACCATAGAGGAAACATATTGTATATCCTTATTATATGGAATTAAATATACATTTCTAACCATTGCTCCCATTGGAATAATAATTATAATCGGACTTAAGGCAATAATATATTCAACACAGATAGAAAAGTTTTCACCATAATAAAGTGGAATCAAAATGTTTGATATTCCACATAAGCCGAAGCAAGCACCACATGCTAAAAAATATAGTAAAAAATTAGCTTTTTCGGCTTTAGAATGTACTTCTTCAATTTTATTTTCTGAAATGAGTTTTGATATATGTGGCATAATTACTAATGCTAGTGTTGTAATTATACTATTAGGAATTTTTACAATTTTTTCCGCATATTCATAAAAGGCAATCATTGATTTATCATTTGGATAATATAAACCTAATATAGTCTTATCAAGCATACTATAAATACTTATTGATATAACTGAAATACTAAGTATCAAGATAGGCTTTAAATGCTTTAATATATCTTTAAATGATACTTTTGTAAATCCTACAATTTTTAGTGCTTTAGGCATTAAAGAAATACTACCAATTAAAACAGATATACTCATAATAGCTGTATATTTTTTTAAATCTCCTGGACTTTTCACAAGAAGGAAAATTAAAACTAATTCCATGACTCTAATAATAACATTTTTTATTATTACATTTAAAAAATTTTCAAGCCCATTATAAAACCAAGTAATATCAAAGACTGCTGAAGCAAGAACCATAATCATAATAAGATATAAAGTTTGTTCTTCGTCATTAGAAAAAACAATCATTAAAAAATAAAACATCAAAACAATTGAAAAGACAATTATTCTTAAATCAAATATTTCCCAAAAATATTTTTTTACTTTTTCTGGTTCTTTAGAATTTATTGCTATTTTTCTAGTACCGTATTGTGAAATACCCAAATTAATTGCGATTAAAAATAACGATACAATTGAATACGTATATGCATACTCACCTATCGCATCTTCTCCTAAATGTCTAGTCAAGTATGGAGATATGACTAGTGGAATACCTAATAAAATTATTTGATATAAAAAATTAAATATAAAATTTTTCTTTAAACTTTTTTTAGGCATTATTCAACCTCCATCCTATTTTTTTATTCTATTTAAAACGTAGAAAATATAATACATTTTATATTTTAATAATTTTTCACTTATAATGATTTTTTTTTCACATAAGTTTTTATTGATTTTTAATTCACTATACCTTTCTAAATTGTTGAGAATGTACTTTTTAAAATCTTTATATTTTAAAATTCTAGAAATTCTTTGTAATGATACAATATTTTCTCTACTTATTTCATTTTTAAAATTTGAACGATCTGCATTTTTAGAAATTATTCTTTCAAATTGTAATGGCAAATCTATATAGCTTTGCAAATATTTTTTATTATACTTATTAGAACTTGCAGAATTTATATTACTTTTATTATAAAAATAAAGTGCTTCATTTAAACAAATAATGTTTGGTTTATATTTTAATAAAACATTTTGAATCCATATGAAATCTTCACAAAATTTCAAATCAGTAAGTTCCAAATTCTCATAGAACTTTTTAGGAAAACAAAATCTCCATAACGATGCAATATATTTGCCATATTCACATTCAATAAATATTTTTTTCCATTCCATAAATTTATCATTTAAAATCTCGGAAGATTCGATAATTTCTTCATTTTTAAAAATTTTATAGTTATACATAATTCCATCAATTCCATCTGAAATATTTGCATTAATTTTAGATAATAAATTTTTATCTAAATAATCATCTGAATCTAAAAATATCAACCATTTATTTTTCGAGTGTTCTATACCATATTTCCTAGCGTACTCTACTCCTGAATTATTTATCTTAAAATAAGAAATATGTTCAATAAAATTATTAATCTTTAAAAATTCAAAAATATCATCTGTTGAGCCATCATCAATTATAATAATTTCATAATCTTCATAATTTTGATATATTGCACTTGAAATACATTTATGCAAACATGGGTTTAAATTATAAACTGGAATAATAATTGAGAATTGATTATTCATACTCATTAATCCTATCTTTTGTAACTTTTGATAAAGATCCTAAAAATATAAATGCAAACACTCCTGTAGCATGTGTCAAATATGCAGAACCAATACTTCCTACTAAAAATGCTATATATACTGCATAAATGTAAAATTTGTCCTTAGAATCCGAATTAAATTTAATTATTTTAAAAATTTTAATATACAGATATATACATATAACTGCTCCAAAATATCCTAACTGAGCAAATATCATTTGCCAATAAGCATCATTAATAAAATATGAATATTCCAAATTCAATCCCCATACTTTGTTAAAACCATATATATAATATAATTTTGAATAATATCTTCTAGACATTTCAGAACCATAAGTTGCAAATCCAGATCCAAAAGGAAATGCATTATTTGCAGTTACAAAACCATATTTAGTTAGTAAATATCGTGCACTAGTATCATTTAACAAGTATTCTTTTATTTGATATCCACTTATTAAAACAATAATTATCCCTAAAATGATAAAATGGTAAAATTTCAATTGAATATTTCTTTTTTTAAATAAGTAAAAAAATATAACTCCTAAAGAAAAAATAATTTGCGGTCCTTTAAGTGTGACTATACTTAAAAGACAAATTAAAAATAAAAATATTTTTTTATAATTTTGATTACTTAAATAAATTATTCCGAAAATACTTATCAAAATATAACCAAAAATACCCGGATTTTCATAAATAAACTTATATTGCGGCAAGCCATATCTTGTTCCCAATAAAAAATTTGAATATCCGGCTAAAGTTAAAACATAGCCTACCATTGCAGCAATAATATAAATATATAATAATAACGCAATATTATTACAAGCTTTTCTTACAACCTTAAATTCAACAATATCCTTGAAAACTATAAAAATAGGAATGATTTTTATTACAGAAAACGCATCGATTAATATTGGACTTAAAGAGACTTGATATTTTGAAACAAAATTTGAAGATATACCAATAACTAATATCAATACCATAGTTACAAATAGTTTTAAAGAACTTTTCGGTTGTTTACCAACTATTAATTGAATAGTACTAATTACTAATAATAATAGTGCAAAAACTTCATCAAAATAATTAAATAAAGCTATATATGAGCTGATTGGATCTTGAAATATAAAAATTAAATAGCATAAACTAAGAATTAATGAAAGAAAGTGGTCTTTATGTTTGTTTTCCATATATTAGTCCAAATCTCCTTTCAAAATTTTATCATAATACGTATCCGTTATATCTTCAGGAATATCAAGCTTATAACTTAATTTATGCACAAAAGATTGTTCCTTAATTTGAGTATATCTATTATTAGAAAATTTGTTAAAAATTTCATGATATAAATTATGAGGAGTAATATCAGTAAAATATGGGACGCATTTCCATTCTTTAATATATGTTTCAGCTACCAAAGTGAAGAACAAATGAAACAAAAAATATTCGCACAATTTATTATTTTTTTCCCAATATTTATATAATAGTTTTTGAGTTTCTTGTAACATTGGATTTTCCTTTTTACTGTAAATAAACCAACTTTCAAAAACAACTGCTTTATCATATCTGTATTCATGCTTAAATGTAAAAAAATCAAGTTCAGTGATAAAATCAGGTATATTATCCGTTAATAAAACAGTTGAGTCGATCCATAATCCTCCGTTCTTTATCAAGATATCGTTTCTTATAATGTCAGACATATGCGTATTAGAAATTATATTTTTTTCCCATTTTTTTATTATATACTCAGGAATATTACAATATTCATTCATGTTTTGTTTAGTTACTAAAATAACATTCCATCCTTTTGTTTTCTCAATAATACTTTGATAACATCTTTGAACAAGTAAAGGAGCATTATCAATTCCTTGTAACCACATAACCCAAATTGTTTTATTAATTTCTTTTTTATCTTCACATTGATTATATTTAATAAATTTAGCATATTTCTTTCTTAACTTACAATAAACTTTGTATCTTAATTGTACAGGGAACAACTCATCGTTAGAAAAACCCATCTTTATCATGATAAGTAACAAAAATTTATAGAAAATAGTTCCACTTTTTTTTGCATCTTTAATCATTTCTTTTAGATTTTTCTTGGCCATATTTTTACCCCTTACACTTATATATTGCTATTTTTCAAATATTTTTATAGTTGACTTAATTTGTTTCTCAAGTGAAAAATCACTTTTTATTATATTAAAAGAGTTAACGCTTATTTTTTTCAATAAGCCCACATCATTTAATATTTCCAATGCTTTTTTTAAAGCATTTACATCACCAGGACTAATTAAAATCCCTGTTTCATTATTCTTTATTACTTCTGGTATTGAAGCTATGTTTGTTGAAATATTTGGTATTCCTAAACTCATTGTTTCCAATATACTCATTGGTAACCCTTCATTGTAAGATGGCAAGATGTTTATTATAGTATTATTTAATATCTCTTCTTTTTGATTACCATCAATCCATCCTTTTACTATTACTTTTTCAGACAAATGATACATATTAACAAGCGACTGAACCTTTTCAATTTCTCCATCCCCACAAATAACTAATTTATACATACTAGGTATATTAGCTTCTCTTAGAGCTTCAATTAAATCGTAAATTCCTTTACGCTCACCTAGTCTTCCAAGAAAAAGTATATATTTCCTATCATTAAAATTTAATAAATACTTATTTTCATTGGTAACATTAACCCCGTTATAAACAAATTCAATATTATTTATTTTAACTATCTTCAAATATTCTTTTTTTAGTTTTTCACTTAAAACAATATTTGTATCAACACTTGATAACATTGTAGTAACTTTATTTTTTTTGGTATTATTCAAGGATTCGTACCATGTAAGAAAATTAGCACCGTGATGATGCAAAATAGTCTTAACATTCAATTTCTTAATTTTTTTTAAAAGTAACTCCGTTCTTTTAATAGAAGCTCCTTCAGATATATGAAAATATACAATATCAATTTTATTTTTTTTTATTATCTTTTTTATATTAAAAAAAGCTTTAACGAAATAGACAATTTTTTTGATCGCTTTTCCATCTATTTGAGTTTCTAAATTATAAAAATTATAATTGATTTTACTATTTAAATAATTTTTCACAACCGTTGTTATTCCACCATTGTTTTTTAACGAAGGTGAAACTATAAGTATATTTTTCATAAGCATCTCCAAATTAGTTATTTATAAAATTTAATATTTCTTCTTTCACTTTGCTTTTTTTATTATTGTTTTTAAATTTTAATTCAAAATCACTAATGTCATTCAAACACTTTTTTAATTCTTCATAATCAGTTGCAGATAAAATGTACCCAAGTTCGGAATATTTTTTCGTTAATTCATATTGATGATTATCAACGTGTTCATTATATTTAGAATTTCTAGGTACTACAATAGTCTTTTTATGAAATCTTAAAGCATTACTAATTGAACCAACACCACCATGTGTAATTACAATATCACATTCATTAATTTTTTTAATGAAATCTTCATGAGAAAAAAATTTTACATAAGAAAAATTTTTGGGGCAATAGTCAGAATTCCCTATTTGTGCAATAACTTCTTCTTTAATAGTTTTCTCATCCAGCAAATCATCAATCATTTTTAAAAGTCTATTAAATTGAAACTTTTGAGTTCCTAATATAACCAAAATCATTCTAAAAAACCTCCAAATACATCTCCAGAGTATTTTGCCTTTGGATATTTTTTCACTAATTCAGGCCACTGTACTAAAAATAAATCAGCAAATTTATACATTTTTTTCCCTGTCATTGAAAGGTCATATACTCTAGCATATGATTCAATATAAATTATTTTTTTTCTAAAAAATTTAGCGATTTTGGAAATTGGATAAGCACAAAGTGCACCAGTAGTGATAACATAGTCAGGTCGTTCTTTTAAGAAGATAAACAATTCTTTCAAAAATAGAAAAATAAACTTTATGATAAAAAAATTTTCTTTTCTATTTATTTCTTTAACAAAATACTGCTTATCACAAAAATCAGTTTTAAAATTCGGAGTTTTCTCTACAATTAGTGTTTTTTTAAAATCTTTAGCGACATCTTTAATTTTGTATAACTCACTGAAATGTCCACCAGAAGAAGAAACAAATAATATTTTTTTCATATTACTCAGCCCCTTTCCCAGATAATACAACACCAATAGTTAAAAAGATTAATTTAATATCATACCAAAAGCCTCTTTTATTTTGAATATAATCTAAATCATATTTAACTACTTCTTCAAAACTTGATGATGTTGATCTTGCTCTAACTTGCCATTCTCCAGTTAAACCTGCTGGCACTAAAAATCTTTGCTTCTGATACTCACTCATCTTTTCGTATTCTTCGACAAGACATGGACGACAACCTACAATTGAAATATCTCCTTTAAGAATATTAAATAATTGAGGAAGTTCATCAAGGGATGTTTTTCTTAAGAATTTACCAATTTTAGTAATTCTTGGGTCATCTTTCATTTTGAAGTATACGCCATCCTTCATTTCATTTTGATTCATTAAATCTTTTTTCATTTCTTCTGCATTAACAACCATACTTCTAAATTTATAGAATTTGAATTTTTTCCCGTTTTTACCTACTCTAATTGATGTATAAATACCTGGACCTTTAGATGTTAATTTCACTAAAAGCCATAAAATGATTAATAATGGGGATATTATAATAGTAGCAACAAACGAGACCACAATATCAAATAATCTTTTAAAGAAAGAGTAACATCTTCCGCCTCTAACCTTAATATGTACATATTCTTCATTTATTATATTAGATTCTTGCAGGGTTTCATTAGTATAAAATTGTTCTTGATTGATATTAATATTATTTGCCATATGCTAAAAGCCTCCCGAAGATAAAATATCAAATAAACGTTTTAAAAAAAGATAAAAAAAGTTGTTATTTATTTGAATATTTTCATTTACAGAGCTACTATTATCCATACAAAATCACCATAACTCAAAAATTTTCATCCCTAATCATTTAAAAAGACCGGTATATGATTAAATAATTTATCATAATACTTTCTACATTTTAAATGATACTTTATAAACCGTTTAGCCCCTTTAAAACTTACTAAACGGCATTTCGAATCGTGACAGTCAGAACAGACAAAATCACACATTCCCTTTTTTAACAAATACTTACACTTTTTCGAGGTAAAAAGACCTCTTATACTTGATGAATTGATAGAAATTAATCCACCATACTCTCTTATTATAACATAATCTTCAACCTTTAGATAGTCATATCTTTCAATATGAGCAATTATAGGTATATAACCTGATGTAATAATTTCATATACAATGCTTGGAATATCAAATTCTAAGCTTGTTGGAAATTCCAACAAGAAATAATTTGAATTATTCATTGTAAGAATTTTATTATCTTTTAAATCATTAATTATGTTATCATAATATAACACTTCAGCTCCAAGATATAAATCAACTTGTAAGCTTGATACTTTCTCTTTTAACTTAAAAAATATATTAATTATCTCTTCTTTGTTAAAAAAATCATAACGCTGATGCGGCGTACATACAATCTTAGTAACCCCATTTTTAATTTCCATTTTAATTAATTCAATTGATTCTTCAATTGAAGATGATCCATCATCAACTAAAGGAATTATATGGGTATGAATATCACACATTGTCATTATTATCACTATAATAATAATTATAACTATTCTTACTAAGCGGAATAAATGTAACATTTACACCTAAAATATTAGCTCCTGCTTTTTTTAGTAATGAATAAGAATCATAAACCATATTTCTTTTATATTTATTAATTCTTACATTATAAATGACTCCATCAGTCATTTTAGCAATAGCTTGCGCATCAGATGCTGCTAGAAGAGGTGGTGTGTCAATTAAAATATAATCATAGTTTAATTTAGCTTCTTGAAGTAAATCCTTCATACCTTCAGATTCAATTACAACCCCTGGATTTAATAATGATTGTCCTACAGTCATTACATCAACATTCATTTTAGTATGTTTAATAATTTCTTTGTAGGAATTATTACCATCAAGGTAATCAGTAATTCCACCTTTAATACTAAGTCCAAATAACTTATATACCTCAGGTCTTCTAAAGTCCATGTCTATGATTAAGACTTTCTTTTTATTCATTGCCATGACACAACCCAAATTGGCAACGGTAGTTGTTTTGAGCTCATCTTCTCCTGTTGATGTAACCATAATCGTTTTAGCATAAGAACTAAAGCTTAGATACTTTAGATTAGAAAATAATCGATTGTATGCCATTATCCTTGAAGTTCTTTCACTTAAATTTACAAGTGATTTGGTATCACTTAATCTATTTAAGTCATAAAGTGCACCAATGATATCACAAGAAAGTGATATCTTAACTTCATCTTTAGTTTTAAAACGATTAGACATAAACTCCTTAATAAATGCACAACCAATTCCTAAAGCTATTCCTAAAGCTATGAAAGCTGATAAATAAAGAAGCTTATTCGGAGAATCGTAAATACCAAGACTCGCTTCTGTCATAACAGAAACTGAGTCAAATAAAAGTTTTTGTAAGCTTTTATCAGTATTACATACATTTATTAAGCTTGTAGTAATCTCATTAGCATAAATTTGAGTTTTTAATGGATCAGTACCATTAATACTAATGGTTACTAAAAATGAGCTTGACTGATAAGATACATTTAAGTTCTTTTTTAAAGCTAATGCAAATTCAGTCTCTTTTCCTGATACTGCATATTTTTTCGCAACAGGAAGAATAACACTATCTTGAGAAGCTAGTTCTACAACGGTTTGAATCAATTTAAAAGAATTATTAATATCATCAGCCTTAGTAGAATCGCCACTTTCTGATACTGTAACAACAACTGTTGTTGAGGATTTATAATTTTCTTTAACAATAAAGAAAGTATAAATAAACCCTATAGTAGCAATTACTACAGTGATAATAGCTACCATTAATATATTTTTCTTTACTGCAGTTAATAAATCACCTAGTGTGATTGAACGTTCATTTTCTTCGTTCATTAATAAAATTGTTTCTCCAATCCTTATTTTATACTATCTTAACTGCTAAAGAGCATATAAAATACTCGTAATATAAGTCTAAAGCTTATGTTAGTATTTTATACTTATGATGTTATTTTGTCAATTAAAGCAA
>ERZ827104.480-NODE-480-length-43122-cov-7.790814_pt1 | contig 43122 bp, 40 predicted proteins | sample MGYA00519781_ERZ827104 | MGnify/ENA primary metagenome ERZ827104 (study PRJEB31778, sample SAMEA3449257) | human gut metagenome | biome: human gut; feature: human-associated habitat; material: faeces | place: United Kingdom | collected 2010/2012 ...
GCCTCCTCATAGCCGGACGTGCCGTTGAACTGCCCCGCGCCGTAGAGGCCGGGCACCTTCTTGGCCTCGAGCGTCGGCAGCAGCTCCGTCGGATCTACGCAGTCGTACTCGATCGCGTAGGCGCAGCGGGTCATCTCTGCATGCTCGAGCCCCGGCAGCGTGTGCAGCATCTCGACCTGCACGTCCTCCGGCAGGGAGGAGGAGAAGCCCTGAATGTAGAGCTCTTCCGTGTCCAGCCCCATCGGCTCGATGAACAGTTGATGCCGCGGCTTGTCGGGGAAGGTCATGATCTTCGTCTCGATGGACGGGCAGTAGCGCGGGCCGACGCCCTCGATCACGCCGGAGTAGATCGGGCTGCGGTCGAGGTTCGCGCGGATGATGGCGTGCGTGCGCTCGTTGGTATAGGTGAGGTAGCACACGGCCTTATTCTCCACCGGATGCGTGGTAGAAAACGAGAACGGTTCGATCTGCGCATCGCCCGGCTGCAGCTCCATGCGCGAGAAGTCCACCGTGCGCGCGTTCACGCGCGGCGGTGTGCCGGTCTTGAACCGGCGCATGCGCAGCCCCAGCGCCCTGCAGCACTCGGCCAGCGGCCCCGCGGCGGCCAGCCCGTCGGGGCCGGACTCGCGCAGCACGTCGCCCACGATCGTGCGCCCGTGCAGATACGTGCCCGTGGCGAGCACGACCGCGCGGCAGCGGTATACGGCGCCGTTTGCCGTCACGACGGCGCAGACACGGCCGTCCTCCGTCTCGACGGCCACGACCTCCGCCTGCTTGACGCGCAGGTTCTCCTGCAGCTCGAGCGTGTGCTTCATCACGGCCTGATATTTCCGCCGGTCGGCCTGCGCGCGCAGCGAGTGCACGGCCGGCCCTTTGCCGCGGTTGAGCATCCGGTACTGGATGCAGGCCTGATCGGCCGCGCGCGCCATCTCGCCGCCGAGCGCATCGAGCTCGCGCACGAGGTGTCCCTTGCCCGTGCCGCCGATGGCGGGGTTGCAGGGCATGTTGCCGATCGCGTCCATATTGATGGTAAAGCACACGGTGTCCAGCCCCAGCCGCGCGGCCGCCAGCGCGGCCTCAATGCCCGCGTGACCCGCGCCGACAACGGCGACGTCGCAACTTCCGGCGTCATAACGCATGACGAGATCCCTCCGGATTCCTATTAGAATAACAACTTTTTATTCTACCTGTTTCGCGCCTGAAATGCAAGTCCCGGCCGCCCGGCGGCGGGGACAAACCGGCATGAAAATGCTTGTGCAGTATCTGCACAACAAAATGTGAAAAAGCACTTGCTTTATCGTGCTAATGTGGTAATATAACAGCGTGCTAACAAGCAAAACAAAATTTTTGAGAATAAGACGAAGGAGAACCTGACATGAAAAAGATGACGAAAGTGATCTCGCTGGCGCTCGCGCTGGTGATGTGCCTGGCACTGTGTGCCTGCGGCAGCAAGAAGGACGGCGGCGACACCGCTGCCGACGGAAAGAAGACATTTGTTATGGGCGTCGACCCGGAATACCCGCCGTTCAGCTATCTGGGCGACGACGGCAAGTACACCGGCTTCGACGTGGAGATCGCTCAGGCCGCCTGCGACCTGCTCGGCTGGGACCTGCAGGTCTTTGGTGTGAACTGGGATCAGAAGCTGGTGCAGCTCGATGCCAAAGAGTGCGACTGTGTCTGGTCCGGCATGACCATCCTCGACAGCATGAAGGACGCCGGCTATGTTCTCTCCACCCCCTACTATGACAACACGCAGGTCATCATGGTCAAGGAAGGCAGCTCCATCAAGTCCTCCGCAGATCTGGCCGGCAAGAATGTGGCCGTGCAGCTCGGCACCTCCGGCGAGTCCCTCCTGTCCGAGGGCGGCGATCTGGAGGATCTGGCCAAGACCTTCGGCAAGCTCACGACCTGTGACAGCTTCCTCAAGTGCTTCACCGAGCTGGGCGGCGGCGCCGTGGACGCCGTGATCGTCGACAAGCCTGTGGCCACCGCTTATGCGCAGGAAAACACTGGCTTCACCATCCTTGACGAGGAGCTGGGTGCCGAGCAGTACGGCATTGCCTTCCGCTCCGGCGATCAGGAGCTGTGCGACACCATTGAGGGTGCGGTGCAGCAGCTGGTCGAAAACGGGACCTATGCGAAGATCGCTGCGAAGTATCCCGACATCGTCAACAACCTGACCTACCTGAACAAGTAAGCACGATAGAAATCCGATCACGTCTCCCGGAGGCTTTTGCGGCCTCCGGGAGCGTGTGCGTAACATTGAGGATCCTTTATGACTTTACTTACGATGATTGCGAAAATGAGCGAAGGCCTCGGCAAGACCTGCGCCATTTTCTTTCTGACCATTCTGTTCTCCCTTCCGCTGGGCATGCTCATCACGCTCCTGCGCATGAGCAAAAACAAGGTCGTCTCCGGCGTGACCCGTTTCGTGATCGCCGTTTTGCGCGGCACGCCGCTCATGCTGCAGCTGCTCGCCGTGACCTATGGGCCGTACTACCTCTTCGGTATGGCCGTTGCCAAGAATAAGCTCATCCCTGTCGTTATCGCCTTCGCCATCAACTACGCCGCCTATTTTGCCGAGATCTACCGCGGCGGCATCGAGTCCATCCCCGTGGGGCAGTATGAGGCGGCGAACGTCCTGGGCTACACCAGGGCGCAGACCTTCCTGCGCATCATCCTGCCGCAGGTTGTCAAGCGCATCATGCCCAGCATCACCAACGAGGTCGTCACGCTCGTCAAGGACACCTCCATGGCCTTCACCGTCTCCTATCAGGAGATGTTTACCATCGGCAAGCAGATCGCAAACTCCCAGACCAGCTTCATGCCGTTCCTTGTGGCGGGCGTGTTCTACTTCGTGTTCAATGCCATCGTCGATTTTGTCATGGGCAAGATCGAAAAGCGCATGGACTACTACAAATAAGGAGGTGCCGTCATGAGCGTATTGGAACTCAATCACGTCAAAAAATCGTTTAATAACGGGACGCTGCACGTCCTCAAGGACATCAGCCTGAGCGTTGAAAAGGGCGAGGTCGTGGCCATCATCGGCCCGAGCGGCAGCGGCAAATCCACGCTGCTGCGCTGCGCCACGCTGCTCGAGCGCATCGACTCCGGCGAGGTCTGCTTTGACGGGCATTACGCCGCGCGCACCGGCGACGACGGCACCGCCGTCTACGCCGACAAGGCGGAGCTCAAGCAGATCCGCAACTATTTCGGTCTTGTTTTTCAGCAGTTTAATCTCTTCCCGCACTACTCCGTGCTCAAAAACGTCATGGACGCGCCCCTCTGCGTCCAGAAGCGCGACCGCACAGAGGTCGAGGCGTCCGCGCGCAAGACGCTCGAGAAAATGGGCCTCGGCGACAAGGCCGATGCCTATCCGTGCCAGCTCTCCGGCGGCCAGCAGCAGCGCGTGGCCATCGCGCGCGCGCTGGAGATGAACCCGGAGATCCTGTTTTTCGACGAGCCGACCTCCGCGCTTGATCCCGAGCTCACGGGTGAGGTGCTCAAGGTCATCCGCGCGCTCGCCGAGGAGCACATGACCATGGTCATCGTCACGCACGAGATGGCCTTCGCCCGCGCCGTGGCCGATAAGGTCATCTTCATGGACGGCGGCGTCATCGTCGAGCAGGGCGCGCCCGAGGCGGTCTTTGGTGACACGCAGCAGGAGCGCACAAAGCAGTTCCTCGCGCGCTACAATGAGCGGCCGTGACAAAAATGTAAGAGAAAATTCAGCTTTTCCCCCTTGCATGGCCGGGCGGGATTCGGTATGATAAAAAGCGCATCGAACTTCGGTGCGCTTTTTGATTTTTCATTCGGGAGGGTTTCCCTTGCAACATACAAAACGGATCGCGGCGCTGCTGCTCACGCTCGCGCTGTGCATTTCCTGTGCGGCGTGCAGCAAGACGGTCGGCAGCTACCGCGTGGTCAAGACGCTGGGCACGGAGCAGTTTCGCATCGGCTTCCGCGACGGGGATCAGGCAGCGGTGTATGTCAACGCTGCGCTCAAGGTGCTTGCAGCCGACGGGACGGTGCACAGTCTCGCGCTCAAGTGGTTCGGCACCGACAACACGACGTTTGACAGCGACGCGGGCGCGCTCGACGCGCTCGGTGATATCCCGCAGCGCACGTTCATCATGGGGCTCAACGAGGAGCGCTTTCCCATGAGCTATGCCGACGGCGACGGGTACAGCGGTTTCGACGTCGAGCTCGCGCAGGCAGTCTGCGCCCGCCTCGGCTGGACGCTGCAGTACCAGCCGATCTCGAACCAGAATGCCTATGTCGAGCTCTCGAGCGGCAATGTTGACTGCGCCTGGGGCGGTATGGTGCTCGACCAGACCGACAACAAGGACAGCAAGAGCAAGAAAAAGCAGAAAATGACGCTCACCGCGCCCTATCTCGACAACGAGCTGCAGCTCATCGTGCGCGGTGATTCAAAATACCGCACGGCCGGCAGCCTCAAGGGCACGACCGTCCTGCTCGGCACGGACGAGACGTACATGGCTGCGCTCTCGGCCGATGACAAGCTCCTCAAGAGCTTCGGCGCGGCGCAGCGCGTTACCGGCGGGTCGAAGGCCTGCTTTGAGGCGCTCTCGGCCGGGGAATGCGCCGCCATCGTGGCCGACAGTGCGGCGCTGGCCTATTACACGCACTGATGTCTGCCGCCCGCGCGGGTGTCTGCGCGGGCGGCTTTTTTGTGCCCGCCGCGCTTTTTCGCCCCGGTTTGCAAAAAGAGTTCCCGCTTTTGCGTCAACTGTGCTATACTGGTTACGTCCGTGCCTGCCGAACCGGCAGAATTTTTGACACGCGCGGGCAGGAACACAGGTACGCCTATGTCGAACAGAAACAATAAATACAAAACCCTCGTGTCCAACACCATGCTCATCAGCCTCGGCACCTTCGGCAGCAAGCTGCTGGTGTTTTTCATGGTGCGCTTTTACACGAGCTATCTCACTCCGGCGGATTACGGCACCGCCGATCTCATCACGCAGACGGCCAATCTGCTCTTCCCGCTCATCAGTCTCGGCATCACGGACGGCGTGTTTCGCTTCGCCGTGGATCACACGGAGCAGCGGCGCAATATCTTCTCCGTCGGCGTGTATACGATCCTGGCGGGCGCGGTGCTGCTCGTGGCCATTTTGCCGCTGCTGGGGCTCTTCCCGCAGTTTGACGGGTTCCTCTGGCTCATCGCACTCTATACGATGTGCTCGTGCTTCCACTCGCTGTGTGCGCAGTTCGTGCGCGCCGAGGGGCACACGGCGCTCTACGCCGTGCAGGGCATGATCAACACTGTGCTCGTCATCGGGCTCAACGTGCTCTTCCTCGTCGGCCTGCGTATGGGCATCACGGGCTATGTGCTCTCGGTCGCGCTGGCGGATCTGGCGTGCACGCTGTTTTTGTTCGTGCGCGAGCGGCTTTGGCGCCGGCTCATGCTCCGCCCGGGCTGGGCGGCCGCGCGCGAAATGCTGGCATACAGCATCCCCATGATCCCGACGACGGTGTTCTGGTGGATCACGAGCGTGTCCGACCGCTATATGGTCACGGCCTACCTCGGTGTGGACGCCAACGGCATCTATGCCGTGTCGTACAAGATGCCGACGATCCTGTCGCTCGTGTCGAGCATTTTCATGGAGGCGTGGCAGTTTTCCGCCGTGTCGGAGGCGCAGGGCAGCCGGCGCGAGCATATCCGCTTTTTCTCGAAGGTCTGGTGTTCGTTCCAGTCGGTGATGTTTCTCGCCGGCGCGTGCATCATCGCCTTCGCCGTGCCGGAGATCCATGTGCTCACGACCGCGCAGTATTATGATGCATGGCTGTATGTGCCGGTGCTCGGCATGGCCATGGTCTTTTCCGCGTTTGTGAGCTATCTCGGCAGCGTCTACATGGTCGAAAAGCGTAGCAAGCGCACATTTGTCACGTCCATGATCGGTGCGCTGCTCAATATCGCGCTCAACTTCCTGCTCATCCCGTCGAAGCTCGGCGTGCAGGGCGCGGCCATCGCCACGTGCGTGAGCTATTTTGTCGTGTTTGTCATCCGGGCGGTGGATGCGCGCAAGTTCATCCCGTTCCGGTTTTATACCGTCGGCGTCACGGAAAACTGCATCTTGCTGACGGTGCAGACGCTCTTTATCGTCCTGCAGCTTCCGGGCTGGAAGATCGCGCAGGCAGTGTGCATCGCGCTGCTGCTCCTGCTCAACCGCAAGCCGCTCATGGACGGCGCGGGCAAGATCATCCACTTCCGGCGCTGATGCGCGGACGCAATTGTTTGGAGGATTTGTAATTTGAAGATTTGGAACAGCCTGTTTGGGAAGATCGTCATGACTTTCCTCATCTCCATGGTGCCGGTGCTCGAGCTGCGCGGCGCCATCCCGATCGGTGTGGCACACGGCCTGGATTACCGCATCGCCATCGCGGTGTCCATCCTCGGCAATCTCGTGCCGGTGCCGTTCATCGTGCTCTTTATCCGCAAGATCTTTGCCTGGCTGCGCACAAAGAGCGCGCGGCTCAACGACTTTGTCACGCGCATGGAGCAGCGCGCGCTCAAAAAGTCAGACACCGTGCGCCGCGCGCGCTTCTGGGGCCTGTTCATTTTCGTGGCCATCCCGCTGCCGGGCACCGGCGCGTGGACGGGCTCGCTCATCGCGGCCATGCTGGAGATGCGCGTCAAGGAGGCCTTCCCACCGATTGCGCTCGGTGTGGTCACGGCCGGCATCATCGTCGCCGTCGTGACGTATGGCGCGGCGTCGCTGCTGTTTTAGCTCCAACAAGGACCGCTTCACTGGGTCCTCGTTGGGAGAGGTTGCAGCTCGCTGCAGCGCACGTAGGATGCACCAAAGCCGCATCCTGCGCACGTTTGCGAGCCGAGCGGTATTTTCTCCGCCGTACACGCCGCCGGAGAAAATGATTGGACTTCCTTTGCGCCTGTGGGCGCAAACTCTGCGAGGCTTTTTGACGCACGTAAAAAATCCCGCTGTCCGGTTGGACGGCGGGATTTTTTATGTATGGTTTACTCGGCAAACGCTTTTTCCAGCGCCTCGAGCTCAGCACGCAGCTCGTGCGGCAGCTTGTCGCCGAACTGCGCGAAGTATTCGCGGATGCCCGCGCAGTTTTCGCGCCAGCTCTCGGCGTCGAGCGTCAGCAGTTTTTTGAGCGTCTCGACCGTCACGCCGCTGCCGTCGAGGTTGATGTCCTCGGGCTTCGGCTCGTAGCCGATGACCGTCTCGTCAGCGTCCACTTCGTCAAAGCAGCGCTTGAGGATCCACTCAAGCACGCGCATATTGTCGCCGAAGCCCGGCCACAGGAAGCGGCCGTTGTCGTCCGTGCGGAACCAGTTGACGTTGAAGATCTTCGGTGCGTTCGGCAGCTTTTCGCCCATGTCGAGCCAGTGCTGCCAGTAGTCGGCCATGTTGTAGCCGCAGAACGGGCGCATGGCCATCGGGTCGCGGCGGACAACGCCGACGGCGCCGGTCGCAGCGGCCGTGGTCTCGGAGGCCATCGTCGCGCCGACGAACACGCCGTGCGCCCAGTCACGGGACTGGTAGACCAGCGGGGCGGTCTTCGCGCGGCGGCCGCCGAAGATGATCGCACTGATCGGCACACCGGTGCCCTTGAAGAATTCCTCGCTGATGCACGGACAGTTTTCCGCCGGGGCGGTGAAGCGGCTGTTCGGGTGCGCGCCGCGCGTGCCGTCGCTGCCGTCCCACACCTCGCCCTTCCAGTTGCGCAGGTGCCCCTTGGGCGGCTGCTTGGTCATGCCCTCCCACCAGACGGTCATGTCGTCCTCATTGAGCACGACGTTCGTGAAGATGGTGTTTTTGCTCGTGGATGCGAGCGCGTTCGGGTTGGACTTTGCGCTCGTGCCGGGGGCAACGCCGAAAAAGCCGTTTTCCGGGTTCACGGCCCAGAGGCGGCCGTCCGGGCCGACGCGCAGCCAGGCGATGTCGTCGCCGACGGTCCAGCACTTCCAGCCGTCCTTGCGGTAGCCCTCGGGCGGGATGAGCATGGCGAGGTTCGTCTTGCCGCACGCGGACGGGAACGCGCCCGTCACATAGCGCACTTCGCCCTTGGGGTTCTGGATGCCGAGGATGAGCATATGCTCTGCCAGCCACCCCTCGCGGCGGCCGAGCACGGAGGCGATGCGCAGCGAGAAGCACTTTTTGCCCTGCAGCACGTTGCCGCCGTAGTTGGAGTTGACGGAGATGATCTTGTTCTCCTCCGGGAAGTGGACGATGTAGCGGTTCTCGGGATCGAGCGTGACATTCGAGTGCACACCGAGGATGACGTCGCTGCTGTCGCCGAGTGCATCGAGCACGGCGGTGCCGATACGTGTCATGATCGCCATGTTCAGCACGACGTAGATCGAGTCTGTGACCTCAATGCCGTACTTGGCAAACGGGGAGCCGATCACGCCCATGGCGTAGGGGATGACGTACATCGTGCGGCCGGTCATGGCGCCGCGCAAAATCTCGTGCAGCTTGGCCTTCATCTCGTCCGGATCCATCCAGTTGTTTGTGGGGCCGGCCTCTTCGCGGGTCTTCGAGCAGATAAATGTCCGGCCCTCGACACGCGCTACGTCGTTGACGTCGCTGCGGTTGAGATAGCAGCCGGGCAGTTTTTCTTCGTTGAGTTTGATGAGCTCGCCGGTTTCGACGGCGATCTTTCGCAGGGATTCGAGCTGAGCCTCGGAGCCGTCGATCCAGACGATCTCTTTCGGGGTCGTGAGTTCGGCGGTTTTCCGCACCAGCTCCAGTACGGACGGGTTTTGCGTCAGTTCCATGTTGGCAGGTTCTCCTTTTTGACTAAAATTTCTCGACCTTAATCCGTATCTATACTACATTTCTCTGAAAATACCTTACACCATCCCGCCGTGCCTGTAAAGGGAAAAACGGAAACTTTCCCTGTGAACCTTTTCACACAGGCGCAGCCGTGCTACAATGCACGCAGACAATTTGACCCGGAGGAGGGGAGCACCATGTGGAAAACAGTCCTGCCGGCAGCAGCAGTGCTGGCGGCCGAGGCGGTCATCCGCCGCAAGATCAATGCTCTGCCGGCCGAAGCCTTTCCGCTGTGCATCGGGCAGCGTGTACAACTGCGCCGGGTGCAAAACCGCGGCCTGCTGTGCAGCAAGCTCGCGCAAAAGCCGAAAGCGGCCGCGGCGCTGCAGACGGTGTCCGGCGCTGCGCTGGCGGCGATGGCCGTTGCGTGCGTCTGCCGCCGGGGCGGCACGGCGCTGCAGCTCGGCATGGGACTCATGCTCGGCGGCGCGCTGGCCAATCTCATCGAGCGTTATGCGCGTGGCGCGGTCACGGACTACGTGTACCTGCCGCGGGCGGTCGTTCCGTTTTTCCGGCGCATCATCTGGAATGCGGCCGACCTGAGTGTCCTGGCCGGCTGCATCACGGCGGCTGCGGCGCTGCTGTACGAAGCATTATAATTATGTTAACTATATTATGTAAACTATTTGGTGTGGACGCGATCACAAAGCCTTCTCATTAGCGAGAAAAATAGCGCATAATTTTGCGATCACAAGTGATGTGTTTGTTTCGTAGAAATATATTGAGTATTATGTAAACAAGAATTATGTAAACAAATCGGACGCGGGAACAAGCCTCCTCTTAGAAAATTTGGCTATCTTTTGTCTGCAAGACAAAAGATAGCCCCTTGCTCCAACATCGGAACAAGGGGCTATCCTGCCGTGTTCGGTTCCATCACCCGAACCTCCTTTTGTTTCGTTTTCCTGCCGTGTGCAGGGCGCCTGCGCTGCACGCGGACTCCGACCGCTGTGAAGGGAAATGCTCTTTCAAGATTTCACACCACCGCGTGCCGACTCCGGAATCACAGAACCCTGTCTGCTTCCGGTCGATTCAGTACATCGGACTCACCTCCATTGATTCCGCTGAACCTGTATTCTAAAGGCGCTGCCCCTCGTGAGGGGCTGCTGCTCTTTTCTGATCCTGACTGCATTATAGCAGCTTGTTTTCTTTTTGTCAATGATTTAATAAACAAAAATAGTGCAAGATGTTCAGCAAAAACGCCGAATTTTCCGTCGCGGCGCCAACGCCCCTGCGCTGCGGGGCGCTGGCAGAGCTTTCACGGCGGTGTGCAAAAGGAAAACCGCCGTGCGTGTCTGTCGGTGCACAGCAGCAGCGGTTTTGGTTCAGCGGTCGCTCGGAGCGGCGCTCTGACCGCTGAAGATCCAGTCGTCCAGGTCCTGACCCATGTGTTTCACCTCCCGGTTGATTCGCATACGGCCATTTTATGCGCCGCGGTGCGAAAAAATGCACGAACCGGCGCCGCGGAAATAGAAAGAACTTGAAACCATCGGCCGTTTGCGCTATAATCTATGCATATTTTTCGAACCCGGAGCCTGTCTCCGTGTGCAACACATTTTTGCAAAGGATAAGGTGAATCACGAATGAGTGCATCCCAGGACAAAAAGCGCCGTACAGATGAGCGCGCGCTCGGCACGGAGCGCCGCCAGGTCGCCTCGCAGAAGGAGGCCAAAGAGCGCAAGCAGAGCAAGATCAAGTGGACGGTCGGTTCGATCATCGTCGTGCTGCTGGTCGCGGCCATCCTGATCGGCAATTCCAGCCTCTTTTACACCGCGCGGCCCGCGCTGCAGGTCGGCGATGTGAAGTATTCCGCGGCAGAGGTCAATTACGCTTACCGTTCTGCGTATCTCACGTTCTGCAACCAGTATGGCAGCTACCTGTCCTATGTCGGGCTGGACACCAGCAAGGCGCTCGATGAGCAGAAATGCGGCATCAGCGACGACTATGACACCTGGGACGACTATTTCAAGGACGCCGCCAAGCAGAACCTTGTGCAGGTCACGGCGCTGTGCGATGCGGCCGAGAAGGCCGGCGTCACGCTCGACGAGGACGATCAGCATGAGGTCGACGAGCAGTTTTCCTATATTGAGCTCTCGGCAAAGCAGTATAAGTACAGCTCTGTCGGCAAGTATCTGCAGGCGGTCTACGGCAACGGCGTGACCAAGAAGGTCGCGCGCCATATGCTGGAGCTGAGCCAGCTCGCTTCGAAGTATTCGCAGCAGCAGTATGACAGCTACACCTATACGCCCGAGGAGATCGAGGCCAGCTACGCCAAGAACGCCGACACCAACGATGCGTACACCTATCAGTACTATTTCGTGCAGGCGGAGACCGAGGCTGCCACGGATGACGACGGCAACGCGACCACCAAGACCACGGACGCTACGATGGCGGCCGCCAAGGCCACGGCCGACAAGATCGCCGCGGCCACCCATGACGCGGACAGCTTCGCCGCCGCCGTGACGGCAAACGTCCCTGCCACGGAGGGCGCAGACGGCACGAGCACCGCGCCGAGCGTCACGGATAACACCGAGACCAAGGGCTCGAGCTTCAGCTCCGCTGCATATTCCGAGTGGCTTTACAGTGCGGACCGGCATGCAGGCGATGTGACCGTCATCGAGCAGGAAAACAGCGGCTACTACGTTGTGCTCTTCGAGAGCCGCGACAACAATACGTACAACACCGTCAACGTCCGCCACATCCTCATCAAGGCGGAGGACAGCGACGGCGACGGCACGTATTCTGACGACGACAAGAAGAAGGCCAAGAACGCGATCGACGACGTCTACAAGCGCTGGATGCAGAGCAAGCAGACCGAGGACGACTTTGCGGAGCTTGCCAATTCCTTCAGCCAGGACAGCGGCTCGAACACGAAGGGCGGCCTGTACGAGAACGTCTACAAGGGTCAGATGGTGCAGGAGTTCAACGATTTCTGCTTTGATCCCGCGCGCCAGCCGGGCGATGTGGGCATCGTCTTCAACGAGAGCGATTCCTACTGCGGCTATCACCTTGTGTACTACGTCGGCCAGGGCGAGCGCTACTGCGATTACCTCGGTGACCAGGCGCTGCGCACCGAAGATTTCAATGCCTGGCAGGATGCGTTCTTCGACGGCTGGACCAGCACGGAGCTCAAGGGCATGAAGTACGTCGGATAAATCAGACACGCGAAAGAGCCGCCCGCTTCGGACGGCTCTTTTTCCGCTTTCACGGAGGGAAGTCTATGACCAATACGAAAACACAGCGCTATGACACGACTGTGCTCGATGCACGCGCACTCGCCGATGCGCTCGAGGCCGAGGAGAAGGCCGGCTGGGAGGTCGCGGAGGCGGCCTACGACGGCACGGACTTCGTCGTGACGTTCGAGCGGGAGGGCGCACGATGAGTGAGCAGACGCTGCGCACGCAGATGCTCCTCGGCGCGGCCGCGATCGCGCGTCTGCGGCGCAGCCGCGTCGCGGTGCTGGGGCTCGGCGGCGTGGGCAGTTGGTGCGCCGAGGCACTGGCGCGCGCCGGTGTCGGCGCACTCACGCTCGTGGACGAGGACACCGTCAGCGAGAGCAACCTCAACCGCCAGTGCTGCGCGCTGCACTCCACGATCGGCCAGCCGAAGGCGGCCGTAATGGCGGTACGCGTGCGCGACATCAACCCCGCCATCGACGTTGACGCGCGCATGGAGCGCTACGAGGCGTCGACGCGCGAGCGGTTTTTCGACACGGAGTATGATTATATTGCCGACTGCATTGACCTGGTGTCCTGCAAAGTCGACCTGATCCGCACCGCACACGCGCGCGGCATTCCGATTGTCTCGGCGCTCGGCACCGGCAACAAGGCGGATGCGAGCCGGCTTGAGCTCTGCGACATCAGCCGGACGAGCGGCTGCCCGTTCGCGCGCGTCATGCGCCGCGAGCTGCGCAGCGCCGGCATCACGCACCACGCGGTGGTGTTCAGCCCCGAGCCTGCCATGACGCCGGAGGCGCTGTGCGCCCCGCCGCCGGGGCGCCGGAGCGTGCCCGGTTCGCTGCCGTGGGTGCCGGCCAGCGCCGGCCTGCTGCTGGCGCAGAAGATCGTGCTGGATCTGTGCACCGCCGCGCCGGAGGGATCCGTATGAAGCCCGGCTGGATCGTGCTGCTGTGCCTGCTGGGCGCGGCGGTGCTGGCGGCGCTGGTGTGGCTGCTCGTGTGGTATATCGAGCGGCGCGTGCTGGAAAAGTCGCTCGGCCGCATCGAGGAGCGCGCGGACGCACAGGCCGCGTGGGAGCAGCACATGCTGCGCAAGCAGGGCTGGACGGCCGATTCCGCGCCGGCCATGGCGGCGCTCGCGCGCGTCTGCGCCGGCGTTGCGGCAATGCAGGACAAGCCGCACGAGGACATCTACATCCCCGCGCTCGACGGCGCGCGCCTGCACGCGCGGCTCTACCGCGTGCCGCATGCCCATGCCACCGTCATCCTCTGCCACGGCTACCACAGCCACGCCGAGCATGATTTTTGTGCCCAGTTTTCGGAGCTGTACGCCTCCGGCGGCTGCAACCTGCTGCTGATCGACGAGCGCGCGCACGGCCAGAGCGAGGGCAGGTGCCTCACCTTCGGCCAGCTTGAGCGCTATGACATTGCCCAGTGGGTGCACTGGGTGCGCGAGCACTCGCGTGTGCAGCGCCCCATCGCGCTCTACGGCGTGTCCATGGGTGCGGCGTCGGTGCTGCTGGCGGCGCAGCTCCCGGAGCTGAAGGGGGAGCTTGCCTGCGTCGTGGCTGACTGCGGCTACTCCAGCTTCGAGCTGGAGGTCACGGATGCCGTGCACCACGGTACGCGGGCACCGCGTTGGCTGCAAAAGCCGCTTGCGCGCGTCTGTGTGCGCATCCTGCGCCGCAACGGGCTGGATCTGGAAGCCGTCGACACGACGCCCGGCATGGCCGCGCTGGACATTCCGATCCTGTTTTTCCACGGCGACGCGGACACGTTTGTCCCGCTGCACCACAGCGAGCGCAACCTTGCCGCCTGCGGGCGGCCGCAGCGGCTCGTCATCGTCCCCGGTGCGGAGCACGCCATGTCCGCGCTGGTCGATCCCGAGCGCTACCGCCGCGAGCTGCTCGTTTTCCTGTGGCGCAACACGAATTATCTCTGGGCCGAGCGGGATAAACCGCTCAAATGAGCCCGCGGCCCGAACCTGCAAAGAAGCCCGCAGCCCGAAACAGAGCCTGAAAAAGAGCACCGCCCGGCGCTCTTTTTTCTGCCTGAATATCTTTTATACACGACTATAAGTAAAACATATTTGACATTATGAATGGCAAGTGCTACACTACGCTTGGACAGAAAAGGAGGCGTTGTTATGCACAACATATCTGCACTTTTGGGCGTTGCCGTCGGTGTGGCCATTGCGGCGGCCATTTGGGCGCTGCTCGTTTCCCTGCGCAAGAAGCGCAGCGGCGACGCGCCGGAGTTTGACGAGCGGCAGCTCGCTGCGCGCGCCAAGGCATACAGCAGCGCGTTTTTCACGCTGCTGGGCTATCTCGCCGTCGTGGCGCTGCTCGATTCCATCGCCGAGGTGCGCTGGTGCGACCTCTATACGGCGTGTTTTCTCGGCATCATGCTCGCGCTCAACGTGTTTGTCATTGCGGCCATCCGCAGCGATGCCTACTTCGGCATGCATGAGCGCCCGGTCACGCTGATCGTGCTGTTTGGCTTTGTGGCCGCGCTCAATCTCGGCGTGGCGATCGCGCGCTTTGCCGACGGGGAGCCGCTGCTGGCGCACGGCCTACTCACGCGCGAGAGCAGCATGAATCTCATCCTGGGCATCGGCTTTGTGCCGGTCACGGTCGCGGCGATCGTGTCGGCCGCGCGCGCACGCCGGGAGGACGCATGAAAAATCTGAAGCTCAAGGCGGCACGCGCCGCGCGCGACTGGTCGCAGCAGCAGTTGGCCGACGCCGTCGGTGTGTCGCGCCAGACGATCGTCGCCATCGAAAAAGGGGACTATAACCCCACCATCCGCCTGTGCATTTCCATCTGCCAGGCACTGGGCTGCACGCTTGACGCACTGTTCTGGCCGGAGACGGAGCAGCAGTAATTCCCCACCTTCCGTATGATTTTGCGCTGTATTTGCAGAATCAGCACCACTTAGGCACAAAAAAGCCGGATGTCCGTGACATCCGGCTTTTTCATGCCTTGTTTCAGTCCCGCAGCAGAGACGCGGCGGCCGTGCCGACGGCCGAGGCGTTGGGCACGGGTTTGCACACGCAGTAGCGCTGGTGCTTCTGCACGAGGAAGGCGTCCAGCTCTTCGCTGACGGCCGGGCGCAGGAGCGTCGAGTAGCGAAACAGCGCCCCGTCCACGGCCACGACCATGGGGCGGTAGCGGTTTTTCGCGCCGTCGGTCAAAAACACGATGGCCGCGATGTTGGCGACGATCGCCTTCGCCGCGCGGCCGAACACGCCCTGAATGACCATGGCGGCGGTCTTGCGGTCGGCGTCCGTGGCAGCATCCAGCGCCGCGATGGCACCGCAGTCCGGATCCGCGCCGAAGGCGTCGGCATCGGCGGCGGACAGCGTGTCGAGCGCGGCAAGTTTATCGGCTGTCTCGGGTGCGAACAGGCCGTCGTTCGCCGCGGCGATGAGCGCCAGGCGGCTGAGCTCGCCGAGGTAGCGGCCGCTCGTCATCTTTTCGAACCGATATGCCCCCGGAACGGCGGAGGCCGCATCGAGCGCTTTGTCAAACGCGCTCTGCGGCACGTCGGTGAACGAGCCGGATTCAAGGTTGACGAGCATCTCGCCGTCGGCGTCGCTGCCGAGCTTTTCGATCGCGCGCACCGGCAGCAGGCAGCAGGTGTTTGTGCCCGTGCCGTTGACGAGGCCGGCAAAGCCGTTGGCGTAGTTGTTGGCAATGGTGGTCGAGCCGCTCAGGTAGGTGGCCGGTGTGTCGTTGATGACCACGATCGGCAGCTTTGCGCAGCCGCGGCGCGCGAGCTCCTCGGCGAGGTCGGCGCCCACGAGATGATCCTCCCAGCCCGTGAGCTGCACCTCCTTCGTCATGCCGAGCACCTTCGCGTCCAGCTCCGGGGTGTTCTCCGCCGGGTAGCTGAAGCAGATGCCGATCTGCGTGACCTTGCCGAGCAGCGGCTCGAGCGCGTCGGCCGCCAGACGGATGAAGTCCATCCAGTCGGCGTCACGCTCCGAACCGGGCATGGGCAGCGTGCGCGCATCTTCGATGATCGGCTGGCCGAATTCATAGTGCACCGTGGCGACGCGGAAATTCGTGCCGCCGGCGTCGATGACGGCGACGGTCTTGCCCTCCGGGGCGGTGACGTGGCCGTGCGGCGCGAGGTAGGCCGGCAGCATCGGCAGACCGCCCGCCTCACAGCGCAGGCCGCGCTGCATCGCGGCGAGCAGGGCATCGGTGAGCGCCTGCGTGTCGAGCTGGTCGGGGGCGGCGTCGTACTTGCGCAGGAAAGCGAGCACGCGCGCGTCAATGTGGATCGCGGGCACGGGCTCGTCCTGTGCCGGCGCCGCGAAGGGGAACGGTGCGCGCGGCGCGGCCGGCGTCTCCGGCGGCTGGGCGGGTTTGTTTTTCTTCAAAAACGGAAGCTTCATGTGTGTTCTCTCTCTTTCTTGCCGAAAACCCCGCGCCTGGCCCGGCGCGGGGTCGGTGGGATCCGGTTGGGTGGGTCAGGCGTTCGGCGCCTCGCCCTTGGCGCTCTCGACCAGGCCAGCCGCCAGCGCGGCAGCGCCCTGGATCTCGGACGGGATGATGATCTTCGTTGCGCGGCCGTCGGCTGCGGCGGCGAAGGCTTCGAGGCTCTTGAGCTTGATGACGGCGTCGGACGGCATGGACTCGTTGATGAGCCGGATGCCCTCGGCCGTCGCGCGCTGCACGGTCAGAATGGCCTCGGCACGGCCCTGTGCCTCAAGGATCTGCTCCTGCTTTTTCGCGTCGGCGCGCAGGATGGCCGATTCCTTTTCGCCCTCGGCCGTGAGGATGGCGGAGCGCTTCTCGCCCTCGGCGCGCAGGATGGCCTCGCGGCGTTCGCGTTCGGCCTTCATCTGCTTTTCCATCGCGCTCTGGATCTCTTTGGGCGGGAGAATGTTCTTGAGCTCCACGCGGTTGACCTTGATGCCCCAGGGGTCGGTGGCCTCGTCGAGGATCTGGCGCATTTTGGTGTTGACAATGTCGCGGCTGGTCAGGCACTGGTCGAGTTCGAGATCGCCGATGAGGTTGCGCAGCGTTGTGGCCGAGAGATTCTCGATGGCGAGGATCGGCTGCTCGATGCCGTAGGTGTAGAGCTTCGGATCGGTGATCTGGTAGTAGACAACGGTGTCGATCTGCATGGTGACGTTGTCTTTCGTGATGACGGGCTGCGGCGGGAAGTCCGCGACCTGCTCCTTGAGCGACAGGCGCTTTGCGACTGCCTCGATGAACGGGATCTTCAGGTGCAGACCGACGCCCCATGTGGTCTTGTAGGCGCCGAGGCGGGTGATGACATAGGCCTGCGCCTGCGGGACGATGCGGATGTTGCGCACGAGGATGACGAGCGCGATCAGGATAATTCCGTAGAGAACGTATGGCATGGGGATTCCTCCTTATTCTTTTGCGCCTGCGGGCACGCAGGCGGGTGTGACGATGAGCTTGACGCCCTCGATGCGCAGCACGATGGCCGCCGTGCCGGCGGGGATGGGCGTATCGGTCTCTGAGCGCGCGGTCCAGACCTTGCCGCCGACGGACACGGCGCCGTGGGCGGTCAGGTTGTCAATGTCCTCGGTGACGAGGCACTCCTGCCCGATGAGCATGTCGGCGTTGGTGGGCTGGGTGCGGCCGTTGATATATTTTTTCACGAGCGGTCGCGTCACGGCGAAGGCCGCGATCGACACGGCGAAAAACCACACGAGCTGCAGCCACAGCGGCGCGTGGAACATGGCGGCGATGAGCGCGGCGAGCGCGCCCACGGCAAACCAGATCGTGACCAGGCCGGCGGTTAGCCCCTCGATGATCAGAAAGATCACGATCAGACCGATCCAGATGGCCGGCATGGTGAAAGGGATCCCGGCGATGACCATAGACAAAACCTCCTGTTGAGCGTGGGGGATGGAATGCTTGCGTGGCAACGGTTTGCCACAGAAATATCATACCTTATTTATAGTATAAAAGCAAGGAAAATCCCCGGAATTCTGACGTATGAAATTTCCGGACGGTTTTCCTCTTTACTTTCCTAAACAATTAGAGTACAATAGTGACCGAAAAAATGATATCCTGGCATCCATATATCTGATGAGCAATAAGGAGCGCATATGAATAAACAGCATAAAAAACCGCGCTGCGATGACATGTACCGTGCCATCCTGACGCTGAAGACCGTTGAGGAGTGCAAGCAGTTTTTCGATGACCTGTGCACGGTCACGGAGCTGCAGGCCATGGAGCAGCGCTATCAGGTGGCGCAGTATCTCGACGCGGGCCTGATCTATAACGACATTTTGGAAAAGACCGGCGCCTCGAGCGCGACGATCAGCCGCGTCAACCGCAGCCTGCAGTATGGCGACGGCGGCTATGAGATCGTGTTCAGCCGGCTCAAGAAGCAGGCGGAAAAATCCGCGGAGGACGAGGCGTGAGTGCCTACGGCGCCCTTGCCGCGTGGTACGATGCGCTGACCCGCGATGTGGATTATGCCGCGTTCGCGGACTTTTATGAGCAGTGTTTCCAGCAGGGGCGCGGCGAGAGCCATACCCTGCTGGATTTTTGCTGCGGCACCGGCACGCTCACGCGCCTGATGGCCGCGCGCGGCTATGAGATGATCGCCACTGACGGCTCGCCCGATATGCTCATGCAGGCGCAGGCGAAGCTTGCGCAGCTCCCGGCCGGGACGGTGGCGCCGCTGCTGCTGTGCCAGGAGGCGTCTGAGCTGGATCTTTACGGCACGGTCGACGCGGCCTACTGCTCGCTCGACGGGGTGGACTACCTGCCGCCGGAGGAGCTTCCGGAGGTGCTGCACCGGCTGCACCTGTTCGTGCGCCCGGGCGGCATGCTCATTTTGGACATCCGCGACCCGGCGTCGTTTCGCGCGCTCGACGGCGGCACGTTCGTCGACGAGACGGACGATGTTTTGTGTCTCTGGCGGGCGGAGTTTGACACGGCAAAGCAGACCATGCATTACGGCATGGATCTGTTTACGCGCGCGGGTGATCTCTGGTCGCGCGCGTCGGAGGAGCACATCGAGTATGCGCACACGCCCGAGCGGCTCGCGGCGCTGCTCACGCAGGCGGGGTTCCTGGACGTGACCGTCCGGCGCGACGGGCCGCAGGCGGATGCCGGCCGCGTCTTTTTGACGGCGATGCGCAGCCTGGAATACGGCCTGGAAACCGGGGAATCCTGATCTTGCGCCAAATACCGGTTACACACCATGATGGAAAGATTACTGAGGTGAATATTATATTATGGATGAGATCCTTCGCGCCGTCTCGGCAGACGGCTTTGTAAAAATTTCGGTCATCACCGCGCGCGGCGCGGTGCAGCGCGCCAACGCCATTCATCACTGCAGCCCGACGGCGATCGCCGCCCTCGGCCGCAGCCTGTGCGCGGCGTCGATGCTCGGCGACCTGCTCAAGGAGGAAAACGGCACGCTCACGCTGCGCATCAACGGTGGCGGCGGGCTCGGCACCATCGTCGCCGTGTCCGACAGCGAGGGCAATGTCCGCGGCATGGTCTCGAACCCCGCGTTCGACCTGCCCACGCGCCCGGACGGCAAGCTCGACGTCGGCGGCGCCGTCGGCAAGGACGGCATGCTCACCGTCAGCCGCGACATCGGCCTGCGCGAGCCGTATGTCGGCAGCACGGAGCTGGTCAGCGGCGAGATCGCGGAGGATCTGTCCGCCTATCTCGTCGAGAGCGAGCAGATCCCTGCTGCCTGCGGGCTCGGCGTGCTTGTCGATACCGACCACAGTGTCAAGGCGGCCGGGGGCTTTCTCGTGCAGCTCATGCCCGGCGCGCCGGAGACGCTGATCGAAAAGCTTGAGGACAACATTTTCATGATGGATCAGCTCACGACCATTTTGGACGAGGACGGGGCGGACGCCATCATCACGCAGGTCATGCGCGATCTCGCGCCCGAGATCGTCCTGCGCCACCCGATGGCCTATCGCTGCGCGTGTTCGCGTGCGCGCGTGGAGCAGGCGCTGCGCCAGTGCGGTTCGGACGAGCTGCGCGAAATGATCGCAGAGGGCAAGGACACGCAGGTGCACTGCCAGTTTTGCGACACGGAGTATGTTTTCACCCCGGCGCAGCTTCAAGAACTGCTCGATGCCGAAAACGCTGACGCCGCAGCGGATTGACGGGCTTCCGGGGCGGCACCGCCGCCCCGGAAATGTACATTTGCCGAAAAAATTACCGAAAATCCCTTGACAATTTTTTTAGTGTCTTGTATAATGAGCAAGCTGCGAAACGGGAGCATAGCTCAGCTGGGAGAGCACTTGCCTTACAAGCAAGGGGTCACAGGTTCGAGCCCTGTTGTTCCCACCAGTTTTTTAATTGTATACGCCTCTGTAGCTCAGTTGGTAGAGCAGGGGACTGAAAATCCCCGTGTCGTTGGTTCGATTCCGACCGGAGGCACCATTTTGCGGGCATAGCTCATTTGGCAGAGCGCCACCTTGCCAAGGTGGAGGTAGCGAGTTCGAATCTCGTTGCCCGCTCCATTTTTTGGCGCCATAGCCAAGTGGTAAGGCATGGGACTGCAAATCCTTGACCCCCGGTTCAAATCCGGGTGGCGCCTCCAAAAAAGAAACACCAGCCGACCGGCTGGTGTTTCTTTTTTGGGGGCACCTGCGCCATCGTCGCCGCGGACTGCATATCGTCCGCGGCGATTTTTTCTGCGCTGCGTCTTGTGCGGTACGCAGAGCAGCGGACAGCGCCCGGAGATGTTTGCCTCCGGGCGCTGTGTTCGTTTGCTTCAGGAATTGTGCGGTTCGCTTTCGCTGTCCGTCTGCCCGGCAGCGGGCGCGGCCTTCGCGCGAAACGCGAACAGGCGCTGGCCGAGGTAGTTCAGACCGGTAAACAGGCACATGCCCACCAGCATGGACACATTGTCGCGCGTGCTCGCGCTTGCCGTGGCCAGCCAGCGCAGGCACAGGGGCTTTGCAATGCCGTAAGCCAGCAGATAGCACACCGCAATGTTGAGCGCAAAGCGCAGAACCTGCTGCGCGCTGCGCTCCTTATTCTGAAACGTGAAGTATTTGTTGAGGAAAAAGCTCAAAATGCTTGTCAGCACATAGTTCGCCGCCGAGGACACCCAGTACGAACAGCTCGCCAGATTGTACAGCCCGAACATGATGGCCGTGCCGACGAGCGTGTTGATCACACCGACGAGCAGAAACTTCCAGAGCTTGGCGTCAAACAGATTCCGCAGTTTTTTCATCTTTGCCCTCCCAGACGTCGAGGATCTGCTCGACCCGGTAACGCGGGCGGGCTTTGGTCTCCAGATAGATCTTCCCGGTGTATTCGCCTACGACGCCGATGGCCAGAAGCTGCAGCCCGCCGATGGCCCAGATGGACACGGCCAGACTGGACCAGCCGGTGACGGTGTGCCCCGTGAAGTGCCGGATCAGGAACCAGATGAGCATGATCAAACTGACGCAGAACATGAGGATGCCGAGCCGGGTAATGAACTTGATCGGCTGCACGGACAGGGAGGTGATCCCCTCCCAGGCAAAGGCCAGCATCTTCTTGAGCGGATATTTGCTCTCGCCGGCGAAGCGCTCGGCGCGTTCATAATAGACCACGTCGCTCTTGTAGCCTACCATGGGCACCATGCCGCGCAGAAACAGGTTGACTTCTTTGTATTCCGACAGCGCGTCGAGCGCGCGGCGGCTCATCAGGCGGTAGTCCGCGTGGTTAAAGACCACATCCGCGCCCATGGTCTGCATCACGCGGTAAAAGCCCTGCGCGGTCACGCGTTTGAACCAGGTATCGGTCTTGCGCTGGGAGCGCACGCCGTAGACAATGTCGCAGCCGGCCTCAAATTTGTCGAGCATGGGGTCGATGGCATTGATGTCGTCCTGCAGGTCGGCGTCCATGGAGATGACGCAGTCCGCGCGCGCGCGCAGCGTCATCAGGCCACACAGCAGCGCATTCTGGTGGCCGCGGTTGCGCGAGAGCCGGATGCCGGAAAAAACGGGATCCTGCGTGTGCAGCTCTTCGATCAGCTCCCAGGTGCGATCTTTGGACCCGTCGTCGATAAAGCATACGCGGCTGGCCGGCGTGATGCGGCCGGCAGAGAGCAGAGCGGTAAATTTCTCTTTCAGTCGGTGGGAAGTCTCCGGCAGCACGGCTTCCTCATTGTAGCAGGGGATCGCCAGATATAAGGTTATGGACATACAGCTTCTCCTTTCGACTGCCTGCGGTCGATGCGCGTGCGTGGCCAGTCAATTCCGAATACGACTTATTATAGCATGGGATGGAAGGGAATACAAGCTGCGCTTGCGCTGCGGCGGTCGATGTCCCACAGTGCGCCCACGGTCTCGTCCGCATACGCGCGCCCGTGCGCCGTGAGCGTGATGCGCTTATTGCGCCGATCCTCGGCCGCCTCCCGGAGTGCGACATGTCCATCGGCCAGAAAGGACTTGATGATGAGGTTCACACTCTGCTTGGGGTAGTGCGTCTCGGTGCAGATCTGCTTTTGTGTGCAGCCGTCCGGATGGGCGTAGATCGTCTCGAGCACCGCCATGCGCATATACGTCATGCCCTTTGCCTTGGCGTATTCATCATAGACCCGATCCATGCGCTGGAGGATCTCCGTGAAGCGCTGTTCCTGCTCCTGCATCTGCTCACTCATGAACGTCCCTCCCGTTTATGCATAATAATACACGCTCTTTTTCCTGCGGAAATAGTACACCGATACGGCGACAGCCAGCAGCTCCGCCAGCGGCATGGACGCTCACACGCCGTCCACGCCCCAGATCCGCGGCAGGATCAGCAGCGGAATGATGAGAAACACCAGCGAGCGCAGCAGCGAGATGATCGCAGAAGTTTTCCCGTCGTTGAAGGCGGTGAACATGGACGAGGCGAACATATTAAAGCCCATGAGCAAAAACGCCGGTGCAAATACGCGGATGCCTGCAATGGTCATGGCCTGCACGTGCGGGGCATCCTGCGCGCGTTCTCGCATGACTGCCCGGGCATTGATTACGAGCTCCTGCTCGGCGATTACTGTGAGGTCGAGGACTGGCTCGCGTCCGGGCGTGTGGACTGCGGCTTTGTGCGCCTGCCGACACGGCCGGAGTTTGAGACGATCTTCCTCCAGCGGGACGATCTCGATGCCGTCCTGCCCGTGGATCATCCGCTCGCGGCGGGGGATACCTGCCCCGTGCAGGCGCTGGGCACGGAGCCGTTCATCCTGCTGGAAAAGGGCGCGAACCATGAGACATCGGATGCGCTGGCGCAGTGCGGCGTCACGCCGGACGTGCGCTTCACGACGTGGGACGATTCCGCCATCATGGCCATGGTCGAGTGCGGGCTGGGCATCAGCCTGCTGCCGGAGCTGATTTTGCGCCGCGTGCCGTACCGGATCGCCATCCGCAAGCTCGACACGCCGCTCTACCGCGACATTGCACTCGCGCTGCCCGGGCAGGGCTACATCTCGGCGGCCACGCGCGCTTCCTGGGCTATCTCGACTACCGCGGCGCGCCGGAGCCGCCCGCGGAACACGAGATTTGACAATCGGATGTGATTTGTGTATAATCACTACAAAATCACTGATTTTTTGTGAATTCTGTCCTCCGGTCTCCGGAGACAGGGAGGAAAGCAACGTGGAATACACTGTGGACGACAAGATGAAAACACTCCTCGGCGCGCCGGAAGCGGTCGCCGTGCTCGAGCGGTTTTTCCCCAAGATCCTGAAAAATCCGGCTCTGCAGATGACCGCCGCCATGACGCTGCGTCAGGTGGCCGGCTTTGCCCAGTCGGGGCTGACCGCCGAATCTCTTGCGGAAATTGATGCGCAGCTTCGCGCCCTCTCGCCGTCCGAAGACTGAGCAATGTTCACGCGCCCCCGGTATCCGCACCGGGGGCCGTCTGCTGTCGGGGGATCCGACGCCCAGATTGTTTCAGAAACCGAGGTCATCTTATGGATAACACCTTACCGCCGCTCAAGCGCATCGCCGCCATCCACGATCTGTCCGGGCTCGGCAAGTGCTCGCTGACCGTGGCGCTGCCGGTCATCTCTGCCACGGGCGTGGAGTGCTCGTGCATCCCGACGGCCGTGCTCAGCACGCACACGGGCGAGTTCACCGGCTGGACGTTCCGCGACCTGTCGGACGACATGCTGCCCATCGCGCGCCACTGGCAGCGCGAGGGCGTGCGCGTCGACGGGGTCTACTCCGGCTATCTGGCCTCACCGGAGCAGGCGGCGCTGCTCGCGCAGACGCTCGACTGTATTGCCGCGCCGGACACGCTCGTCATCATTGACCCCGTTATGGCCGACAACGGCAGCTATTACTCCAAGATCGACGACCGGATGTGCAGCGCCTTTCGCCGCCTGCTCGCGCGAGCGGACGTCATCACGCCGAATGTCACGGAGGCGGCGCTGCTGGCCGGCCTGCCGTATGAGCCGGATACGCACAGCGACGCCTATCTTGCGCGGCTGTTTCAGGCGCTCGGTGCGCTCGGCGCCGGTGTCGTGACCGTGACCGGTGTGCGCCCGCAGCCGGATGTGATCGGCAACGTCGCCTGTGACTGCCGCACGGGGGAGATGCACGCGAGCATGCGCCCTGCGCACCCCGGCGTGTTTTACGGCACGGGCGACGTGTTCGCTTCCGCGTTTGCGGCGCTGCTCGTGCGCGGCGCGCCGCTGCCCGCCGCGCTCGAAGCGGCCACCGCACTCACAGATGAGAGCATCTGCCGCTCGCTCTGGCGAGATACGCCGCGCCGCTTCGGCGTCGATTTTGAGGGCGCGCTGCCGGCCTATATTCGCCGCGTGGAAAAGATCTTTGAAGCGTAAAAAGTAACAAAATTCGACCCGCCAGAATGGAGATCCCGTTCCGGCGGGTTGTTTTTTTGTTACTATTTTTTGACGGAATTTTGCAGGAATATGTCACCGCGTGCGACATTTTGTCAAAAGCAAACATGACGTTGATTTTGTGACGAATCGTCGCATTTTCTGCCGAAACGGCGCAAAAACGTCCCTTTTTCTTTGAAAATGTGGAAAAAAAATCAGGAAAAGCCATGGAAAAATCGTGTTTCACAGTTGACAATGTGTGTGCGATATCGTATGATACAGAAGAATCCATATTTATTTATGTTAACTTTGCGCGTCTCCGCTCAAAAACGACAGAAAAATATAATTTGTTACTCTTTTTTAACTTTTGCTGTAACCGCTTCCGGGCGACTCCGGCACAGCGGCGGATGCGGGCGCATAGAGGAGCATCCGGGTAGGGGAGACACCCGGCGAGGGGCTAGGGTATGAAGAAATCTTTTATGGAGCGCCTGGCGGCGTTTATTGTGGACAAGCGGCGATTGTTCGTGGTGCTGTTTGCCGTTGCGTGCGTGCTGTCGATCTTCTCGGCCAGCAAGACGGACGTCAACAATGAGCTGACCGACTATCTGCCCGATTCCACGCAGACGCGGCAGGGGCTGGGGATCATGAACCGCGAGTTCATCACCTATGGCGATGCGAAGGTCATGGTGTCCAATGTGACGCTCGCGCAGGCGGAGGAGCTGGCCGAGATGCTGCGCGGGGTCGACGGCGTCAAGAGCGTCGACTTTGAAAAGGATACGCGCCACTACAACAGCGCGTCCGCACTCTTCGAGGTCACGTTCGACGGCGAGAAGCTCGACGAGATCAGCATCCAGGGCGTGAAGAACGTCCGGGCGGCGCTCGCGGACTACGATACTTATATTACAACGGAGGTCGGCAACCCGACCGGCGAGATCCTCGAGCGCGAGATGCGCATCGTGCTCATCATCCTCATGTGTTCGATCTTCGGGGTGCTCCTGCTCACGAGCCGGACATATGCCGAGGTGCCGGTGCTCATCATCACATTCGCCGTGGCCGTCTGGGTCAACAAGGGCACGAACTACTGGTTCCACGAGGTTTCTTTCATCACAAATTCCATCGCGGCGGTGCTGCAGCTCGGCCTGGGCATCGACTACGCGATCATCATGTGCCACCACTACACGGAAGAGCGCGAGCGTTTCGCGCCCCGCGAGGCGACCATTCGCGCGCTGACGCTGGCCATCCCGGAGATCTCGGCCTCGAGCCTGACGACGATCTCGGGTCTGCTGGCACTGGCGTTTATGAAGATCAAGATCGGCGAGGACATGAGTCTCGTGCTCATCAAGTCGATCCTGTTTCTGATGCTGACGGTGTTCTTCCTCATGCCGGCGCTCATCATGTACATGAGCCCGTGGATCGACAAGACGCACCACCGTCAGTTCCTGCCGCGCATCGACGCGCTCGGCCGCTTTGCCGTCCGCAGCCGCTACATTGTGCCGCCGATCTTTCTGGTCATCATCGTCGCGGGCTTCCTGTTCAGCAGCAAGTGCCCTTATGTATTCGGTTACAGCACGCTTGATACGATCAAGCAAAACGACTACAAGATCGCGGAAAAGAAAATCAACGCCACCTTCGGCGAGACGAACCAGGTCGTGCTCATCTTCCCGTTCACGGACTTTGAGAGCGAGGCGAGCCTGCTCGATGATCTCAATGAGCTCAAGGGCGTCGATCGTGTCCAGGCGCTCGCGGGCGAGGAGGCCAAGGACGGCTACATGGTCACCGACTCGCTCACGCCGCGCAAGTTTGCCGAGCTCACGGATATCGACATCGGTGTGTCGCGCGCGCTCTACACGGCCTACTGTACCGCGAACGATGACTACACCAAGGCGCTCGGCCAGCTCGTGGATCTGAGCAACATCGACAACTGCTCCGTGCCGCTCATCGACATGTTCAAGTTCCTGTATGAGCAGCGCGATATCTACCGCTCCAAGATCGACACCGCGACCATGAACGATCTCGAAGAGATGTACGACCGCCTCATTGACGGCGAAAAGCAGCTCCATTCCGAGAACTACTCGCGCATGATCCTCTATCTCAACCTGCCGGTCGAGAGCGAGGAGACCTACGATTATCTGACGGTCATCAAGGGCGTGGTCGGTAAGTATTATAATGAGTCCTATTTTGTCGGCGAGACGGCCAAGGACAAGGACTTTTCCGATGCCTTCAGCACGGACAACACGCTCATCAGCGTTCTCACGCTCGTGTTTGTCATTCTCGTGCTGCTGCTGACGTTCAAGTCCGCGGCGCTGCCGCTGCTGCTGATCCTCGTGATCCAGGGCAGCGTGTGGATCAACTTCTCGTTCCCGACGATTTTGCACAACAACCTGTATTTCCTGGCATACCTGATCGTCAGCGCCATCATGATGGGCGCAAACATCGACTATGCCATCGTCATCTCGAGCCGGTACCTCCGGCTCAAGGAGGAGATGCCCTATAAGGAAGCCATGATCGAGGCGCTCAACCAGGCGTTTCCGACGGTCGTGACCTCCGGCACAATCCTCGCCGCCGCCGGCATGTCCATCGGCTTTCTGTCCTCGGAGAACACGGTCGCGTCCATCGGCATCTGCCTGGGTCGCGGCACACTGATCTCGATGGTGCTGGTCATGTGCGTCCTGCCGCAGATCCTGCTGCTGGGCGATTCTCTGGTAGAAAAAACATCCTTTACGATCGGCCACCATGCCGCGCCGCAGTATCTGCAGGGGGCCATGCGTGTCAACGGACACGTGCGCGGCTATATCAATGGTTACGTCGATGCGGAGATTCACGGCCGTATCAGCGGCACGGTCAGCGCATCGATTGATATCGGAAATGTGCAGATGGAGGAGGCTCCGGCGCAGAGCGTGCCGGATGCGGAACTGCACGGTGAGGAGGGTTCCGATGAAGAAACATAATGTTCGCCGTCTGCTGGCGCTGCTGCTCGTGGCGGCCATGTGCCTGCTCTGCGGTGCGGCTGCCCAGCCGAACGCCAAGGAGATCCACATCTATTCTGCGGATGATCTGGTGGAGTTGAGCAAAAACTGCAAGCTCGACACCTATTCGCAGGGAAAGACCGTCTATCTGGACAGTGATGTGGATCTGAGTGGCTCGGACTTTGTGCCGATCCCGACGTTCGGCGGCACATTTGAGGGGCAGAACCACACGATCAGCGGGCTGGAACTCTCGGGCGACGCTTCCCACATGGGCCTGTTCCGCTATGTGCAGGCGGTTGGTACGGTCCGTGACCTGAAGGTCACCGGCAACATCGACGCCGCCGGCACCATGAGCGAGATTGGCGCCGTTGTCGGCACGAACTACGGCACGATCTCCGGCTGCTCGTTCAACGGCACGATCTCCGGCGCGAACAACGTCGGCGGCATCGCGGGCACGAACGAAGGCAGTGGCATGATCTATAACTGCAAGACCGAGGGTTTTGTCGAGGGTGACCACTATGTCGGCGGCATCGTCGGCCAGAACCTCGGCACGATCTCCTACTGCTCGAACACCACGGCAGTGAACGCGAACGCCAGCGAGGCCATTGACGACACGGACGATCTGGATTCGCTCACGCTCCCGACCGCTTCCGATGGCGAGGACGACGACGCGCCCAAGAAGGCCAACACCTCCACGGACGTCGGCGGCATCTGCGGTTTCTCGTCCGGCGTCATCATCGGCTGCACGAACTGGGGCGGCGTCGGCTTTGAGCACGTGGGCTACAACATCGGCGGCATCGTCGGCCGTCAGAGCGGCCTGGTCTCCGGCTGCACAAACTGGGGCACGGCCTCCGGGCGCAAGGATGTCGGCGGTATCTGCGGCCAGATGGAGCCGTTCATCACGCTCGATGTCGAGTCCGGCTCGATCGGCGCCATGGCCAAGGAGCTCAATACCCTCCACGACCTGATGGATACACTGCTCAACCATACGGGCGCGGCGGCCTCGTCGCTAGCTGCCACGGTCGGCGTGCTGAGCGACAGCGCGGCCAGCGCCACGGAGAGCGCGCGCTACGTGGCCGAGCGCACCACCGATTACGTCGACGACACGGTCTCGACGGTCAACGAGGTGTTCATCCGCATCAACACGGCGGAGAAAATGCTCGCCCCCGCGATCACGGAATTCTCGACGGCGGCCGTGTCGCTGGATAAGTCGATCGATTACTTCAACAAGGGCTTTGACTATCTCGATATCGTCGATGAGATGACGGAGGCCGACAAGCGCGCGTTCAAGGACGCGGCCAAGGATCTGAGCGTTTCCTCCGACCAGCTCAACGCGGCCATGGACTACTGCGCCTGGCTCATGAAGGTCATGGATAACGCCTACGGCACCGGCTCTTACGACCTGATCGCCAGCCGTCCGGATAACTGGCAGCAGATGTCCGACAAGTACGGCTATGAGTATAACCCGGACAATCTTGCCACGTATGAGTCGCAGCGCGACGCTCTGCTCAAGGGCACGGGTGACGCCGCCAAGGCGATCGGCGCCATTTCCGGCGATATCTCCACGATGACGAAGATCATCAATACCTATTACCTCACCGAGGACTCCAGCGGCAACACCCGCATGGATTACATGAGCGCCGCGTTCAAAAACGCCTTTGACGCACTCAAATCCTCGAGCGGCAACTTCTCGACCGGTATGAGCTACCTCGATCAGGTCACAAAGTATCTTGCCAGCAACGATCCGCTCAACCTGCCCGACATCAGCGCCGATTACCGCACCGCGATGGAGCAGATGTTTGACGACCTGGGCAGCATCTCGGCCGGCCTGTCCCGCCTGAGCGTGGAGACGGCCACGTACAGCAACCAGATCATCAGCGACATGAAGGCAGTCAACGATCAGTTCAACGTCGTCATGATGCGCCTGTGCGACATCCTCGAACTTGCCCTGAGCAAGGACAAGAAGGACGTCATTCAGGACGTCTCGGAGGAAGAGCTCTCGAGCACGACGGACGGCAAGGTCTATAACTGCGATAACTACGGCAAGATCGACGGCGACGTCAATGTCGGCGGTGTTGCCGGCACGATGGACATCGAGTACGATTTCGATCCCGAAAGCGATTCCAACATCATCAAAGATTCCACGCTCACGGCCAAGTACTTCACCAAGTGTGTGCTGGTCGACAGCAAGAACTATGGCAGTGCCACCTCGCGCAAGGATTGCGCCGGCGCCGTCTGCGGCTATGCGGATCTGGGCGTCATCAGCGGCTGCGAGGGCTATGGCACGGCCGAGAGCACGGCGGGCGATTATGTCGGCGGCATCGTCGGCCAGTCGAAGGGCTCCGTGCGCGGCAGCTTCGCCAAGTGCGAGCTGACCGGCCGGAACTACATCGGCGGCATCGCCGGCTACGGCATGAACGTCAGCGGCTGCAACACGCTTGTGAATCTCAACGGCTCCGGCAACTGCGTCGGCACGATCGCCGGTGAGATCGACAAGGACGGCAGCGCGACGGATAACTACTTCGTCCACGAGACGGAGGCCGGCATCGACGGCATCAGCTACGCGGGCAAGGCCGAGGGCATGAGCTATGACGCCTTCATGGCGCGCGACGGCATCCCGGCGGAGTTCTCCAGCTTTGCCGTCACCTTCACGGCCAACGGCGAGGTCGTCAAGACGATCACGTTCGCCTACGGCGGCTCGATCGACAAGTCCCAGATCCCCGACTGCCCGACGGTGGAGGGCAACTACGGCACCTGGCCGGAGCATGATTACAGCCACCTGACCTTCGATCTGGAGGTCAAGGCGGAATACACCGCCGTGTCGACGGTGGTGGCCGGCGACCTGTACGCGGACAACAGCCGCACGCCGATCGTGCTGGCCGAGGGCGCCTTTGACCCGGCGACGGATGTGCACATCACATCGGCCGAGGCCGACGGCCCGACGCTGCGCGGCAACCAGCAGCTCTACATGAAGTACAATGTCGAGATCCTCAACGACACGGTTGAGGACGACACGGACAACACCGTGTCCCTGCGTGTCTACGCACCGGACACCGGCGCCAGCTACACGGTCTACACCTACCAGAACGGCACGTGGGCGAGCACGTCCAGCAGCCGCGACGGCAGCTACCTCGTCTTCAAGACGATGGATCGTGATCTGCAGTTCGCCGTTACCAAGGCGCACCACAGCCCGCTGTTCTACATCCTCATCGTGCTCATCGTGCTGGCTATGATCGTCGCGGTGCTGCGCCTGCTCTACTGCCGCAAGCTCAAAAAGGCAGTCGCCGCCGGTACCATGACCGAAGAAGAAGCGGCAACGCTGCGCAAGCAGGGCGTGCGCATGTGGCTGACGGCGGAGCATGCGAAGCTTCAGGCCAAACACGCGGCCGCGCAGGAGGCCAAAGAGGCCAAGCGCGCTGCGGCTGCGGAGGCGAAGGCCGCAGCGGAGGCGCAAGCCGCCAAGACCGCCGAAGGAGCGGCGGAAACGACGCCGGCGGACGCACCGGACGCTCCTGAAGCCGAGCCGGAAGTGACCGCCGAGAACAATGCCGAAGCGACAGAGGCTCCGGCGCCCGAAGCGAAGGACTCGGACTCCGACGCACCGCAGCATCCCTGACGCGTACACATCCCTTTACCCATAAACTGCGAAAATCCCCGATTGGTTTTCCAATCGGGGATTTTTGTGCGCCGCAATGTCAAAACCGCCCCGGCCGTTGCGGCCGGGGCGGTCATCCGATGTTCGGTATGGTTTGCCGGTTTATGCGCGCTTCCACTTGACGCCCTGCGGGGTGTCCTCGAGCACGATGCCGGCGGCCTTGAGCTCATCGCGGATGCGGTCGGCCTCGGCCCAGTTTTTGGCCTTGCGCGCGGCCTGACGCGCGGCGATCTTCTCCTCAATGGCCTTTGCCTCGGGATCGTCGCTGCTGTCGGCGCCGAACGGGATGCCCAGCACGTCGCACAGCTCAAGGAAGCGGTCGAGACATGCCTGTGCCAGCGCCTTGCTCGGATCCGTGGCGGGGGAGACGGCAGTGTTGATCTCGCGCACCATCTCGAAGATGACGGAGATGGCGTCGGCGGTGTTGAAGTCGTCGTCCATGACGGCGTCGAACTTCTCGCGGTACTGGTCGAGCCCCTGTACGAAGGCGGCGTCCGCCTCGCTCAGGTCGCCGTCGCGGCCGTTGGCGATGAAGAACTCGAGATTGCTCTTGGCGGTGCGCAGGCGTTCGAGCGCGGCCTTGGCCTGCATGAGGATCTCGCCGGAGTAGTTGAGCGGGCTGCGGTAGTGGCTCATGAGCATGAACATGCGGATGCAGTCGTAGCCGTAGACGGCGGCGGCCTCGCGCACGGTGAAGAAATTGCCGAGTGACTTACTCATCTTCTTGTTGTCGATGTTGATAAAGCCGTTGTGCAGCCAGTAGTTGACGAATTTGCAGCCGTTGGCGGCTTCGGACTGGGCGATCTCGTTTTCGTGGTGCGGGAAGGCGAGGTCGCTGCCGCCGCAGTGGATGTCGATCGTCTTGCCGAGGTAGCGGTTGGACATGGCCGAGCACTCGATGTGCCAGCCGGGGCGGCCCTTGCCCCACGGGGACTCCCAGTAGGGTTCGCCGGGCTTGGCGGCTTTCCAGAGCGCGAAGTCGAGCGGGTTTTCCTTGATGTCGTTGACGTCGATGCGTGCGCCGGACTGCAGATCCTCGATCGGCTGGTGGCTGAGTTTGCCGTAGTCTTTAAATTTCAGCGTGCGGTAGTACACGTCGCCGTTGACCTCGTAGGCGTAGCCCTTGTCGATGAGCGTCTGGATGAGGTCAATGATCTGCGGGATATTCTCCGTGGCTTTCGGGTGCACGGTCGCCTCGCGGACGCCGAGCGCGTGCGCGTCGGTGAAGTACTCGGCAATGTACTTTTTTGCGACTTCCTCGCTGGAGATGCCCTCCTCGTTGGCGCGCTTGATGATCTTGTCGTCCACGTCGGTGAAGTTCTGCACGAACGTCACCTCGTAGCCGCGGTACTCCAGATAGCGGCGCAGCACGTCGAACATGATGATCGGGCGCGCATTGCCGACGTGGATGTAGTTATACACCGTCGGGCCGCAGGCGTACATGCGCACCTTGCCGGGCTCGATCGGCACGAACTCTTCCTTCTGCATGGACATGGTGTTATACAGTTTCATATCGGTACTCCTTTGACAGACATATTTGCAATAAAAAAGCGCCCCCATGCCGTCCGGCATGAGAGGCGAAGTCCTTCGCGGTTCCACTCTCGTTTCTCGCTCGCTGCACCGTAACGCGGTGCCTTCGGGCGGGCATTTCCTCCCGCCGCGCTCCCGGACGCACGTTCCGCCCTGCCGGCCGGCACCCTCACAGCATCCGGGCGCCTCTCTGAGACCGGGGCACAGGCGTACTCTTTCCGTTCATCGCATCCATCATCTTAGCATATGCGCCCGGCAATGTCAAGGTTGCGCGGCGCGCGCGGGTGTGATATGCTGGGAAAAACAGCGGACCGCCGCAATGTGCGGCCGCATAGGAGGAATTCGGATGAAAAAATATGTTTCGCTCCTGCTCGCGTGTGTCCTGGCGCTGGCGCTGCTGTGCGCCTGCGGCAAAAAGGACGATGCGGAGCAGACCCCCGCAGTGGAGACCCCACCGACGCAGACGGCTGCCACCGGCGGCGTGGACACGTCCTGCAAGCTCTATTTCCCGAACGATGCAGCCGATGACCTGAGCGCGGACACGGCGCAGATCCCGGACACGGAGCCGGCCGTCACGGTGGCGTATGCGCAGGCGATTGCCGACCAGCTCATCGCGCACGACGCTCTGCCGAAGGACAGCAAGGTGCTGGCCATTTCGAAGGATGGCGATGCGCTCAGTCTCGATATGAACGAGGCGTTCCTTGCCGGCCTGCGCCAGAGCGGTTCGTCGGGCGAGTTCCTGTACATGGGCAGTCTCGTCAACACGTTCCTGGATAACTTCAACTGCACGACCGTGCGCGTCACGGTCGCCGGGCAGCCGTTCTCCACGGGTCACTCGGAGTATGACAAGCCGCTGCAGGCGTTCACGTTCTGAGACAGGGATAAAATCACGCACAGCGGGTGCTGCATTGCAGCACCCGCTGTGTTTTTTGCTCTTCAGGCGGCTTTCTGAAACACGTCGTGGTTTTTCATAAAGTACTCCACGCCGGAATACACCGTCGTCACGACGATGACCACCCAGCACACCGTGTTGAGCCAGGAGATGTCCCACAGCAGCATCAGGCAGATGGCGATCATGGTCGAGGCGGTCTTGATCTTGCCGGACCAGGCGGCGGCGATGACGCGGCCGTTGTCCACGGCGATCAGCCGCAGGCCGGTCACGGCAAACTCGCGCGCGACCACGAGCAGCAGCGCCCATGCGGGCATCCGGTGCTGCTCCACGAACAGCAGCATGGCCGCCACGACCAACAGCTTGTCGGCCAGCGGATCCATGAACTTGCCGAAGTCGGACACCTGATTGTAGTGCCGCGCAATGTACCCGTCGGCAAAGTCGCTCAGGCTTGCGAGCACGAACACGCCGAACGCCCAGTACGTATGGCCGGGGAAGCGCAGATACATCAGCACCAGAAACACGGGGATCAGGATCACGCGGAAGATGGTAATTTTGTTTGCAGTCGTCATGTCAGCACCTCATTCGTGGATTTGTTCGCCGGCGAGATCACCGTCGTCGCAGCCGGTGATGTGCACCGTCACCATGTCGCCGGGCTGGGCTGCGCCGGTGAAGTAGACCGTGCCGTCGATCTCCGGGGAGTCGGCATACGTCCGGCCGGAACACATGCCGCTCTTCGCCCGGTGCTCGCACAAAACGGTCATGTTCCGCCCGACGCAGGCGGCGTTGTAGTCGTCCATGATGCCGGCCTGCAGCTCAAGGATGAGATCGGCGCGGCGCTGCGCCTCCTCGGGCTCGCAGCGGTCGGTCATCACGGCGGCGGGCGTCCCCTCCTCGGGGGAGAACGGGAACACGCCCACGCGCTCGAGCCGCGCCGCGCGCAGCCAGGTGCACAGCTCCTCAAACTCGGCCGCACCCTCGCCGGGCAGACCCGTGATGAGACTCGTGCGCAGCACGAGACCCGGAATGCGCGCGCGCAGCTTCTGCAGCAGGGCGCGGATCTCGTCACCGGTGCAGTGGCGGTTCATGCGGCGGAGAATGTCATTGTTGATATGCTGGATGGGAATGTCGAGATATTTGACGATCTTGTCCTCGCTTGCAATGAGGTCGATGAGCTCGTCGTCCATGATCTCGGGGTAGAGGTAGTGCAGGCGGATCCAGCGGATGCCGTCGATCTGCACCAGCTCCCGCAGCAGCAGCGCCAGGCTGGGCTTGCCGTAGAGATCCTTGCCCCAGCGGGTAATGTCCTGCGCGATGACGATCAGCTCTTTCACGCCGAGCGCGGCAAGCTCCTTCGCCTCCTGCACGATGGCGTCGAGCGTGCGGCTGCGGTAGCGGCCGCGGATGGCGGGGATGGCACAGAACGCACACCAGTTGTCGCACCCCTCGGCAATGCGCAGGTACGCCCAGCCCGGCCCGGTCGTGACCACGCGGCCGATCTCCTCGATCGGGCCGCTCTTGTCGCCGAAGTACAGCGGTTTCCCGTCGTGCATCACGTCCTCCACGGCTTCGCAGATCTGGCCGAAGCTGCCGGTGCCGAGCATGCCGTCCACTTCCGGCAGGCTCTCGAGAATGTCGTTTTCGTACCGCTGCGACAGGCAGCCGGTCACGAGGATCTTCTTCAGGCCGCCGGCCTTTTTCACCTCGGCGAGCTGCAGGATCTGGTCGATGGCCTCGCTCTTGGCGCTGTCGATAAAGCCGCAGGTGTTGACGATGGCAACGTCGCAGCCGTCCACCTCGCCGACCACCTCATGGCCGGCCTGGTTGAGCAGATAGAGCATCTGCTCGCTGTTGACCTGATTTTTCGCACAGCCGAGCGAGATCAGGCAGATTCGATATGGCATGGGTCAATACTCCTCAAAGTTATCCTGATAGCGCGCGATGGCCGCGCGGATCTCGTCGCGCCCGAAGCCGCGGCGGTAGAGATAATCCGATGCCCGGCGCAGCTCGTCGCGGTCGGGCGTGTCGCTGCGCAGACGGCGGCGCAGCAGCATGTCGATCTGTGCGTCCTGCTCCGGCAGCTCCTGCAGCGCGTCGTCCCACAGCCCGCGCGGGATGCCGCGGCGGTAGAGCTCGCTGCGGATGCGGCCGGCGCCGTAGCCTTTGGCGGCGTAGTGCCGCACGCACATGGCGGCGTACTGCGCGTCGTCGAGCAGGTGCATTTGCTCGAGCCATGCGGCGGCATCCTCGGCGTTTTCCGGGCTTTCGCCCTTTTCTTTCAGCCGGTCGGTCAGCTCCTTGACGGACATGGCGCGCGTGCCGATGATGCGCAGTGCCCGCTGCCTGCAGCGTGAGCGCTCGGAAGCCGCGCGCAGCGCGTCAAGCTCCGGCGCGGACAGCTCCTTTCCGGTGCGCAGGTGCAGATCCGTCACGACGGCGAGCGTCGTGCGCACTTCCTCGCCGGTGTCAAACCGCGCCAGAAAGCGCTCCGGCGCGGTCTGCTTGAGCTCGATGAGCCGGGCCATCAGCCCTGAAAGTCATCGGCGGCCACTTCCACGGCGCGGCCGGAGGCGATGGCGGCCTTGCGTGCCTGCGGGCTCATGAGCTTGTGGGCGTTGGCGCGGATCTCTGCCTCGATCTTGTCCGAGACGTCGGGGTGCTCGCGCAGGTATTCCTTCATGCTGTCGCGTCCCTGCACGCGCACGTCGCCGTAGGTGTACCACGCGCCGGCCTTGTCGATCAGATCGAGCTTGACGCCGAGGTCAACGATCTCGCCGATCTTGGAGATGCCCTCGCCATAGATGATGTCAAACTCCGCCTCCTTGAACGGGGGCGCGACTTTGTTCTTGACGATCTTGGCGCGCGTGCGGTTGCCGATCATCTCGCCGCCGACCTTCAGCGTCTCGATGCGGCGCACGTCGATGCGCACGCTCGAAAAATACTTCAGCGCGCGGCCGCCGGGCGTCGTCTCGGGGTTGCCGTACATGACGCCGATCTTTTCACGGAGCTGATTGATGAACACGACGATGCAGTTCGTGCGGCTGACGGTGCCGGCCAGCTTGCGCAGCGCCTGGCTCATCAGGCGCGCGATCACGCCGACGGACGATTCGCCCATCTCGCCCTCAAGCTCGCTGCGCGGCAGCAGCGCCGCCACGGAGTCGACCACGACGACATCGAGCGCGCCGGAGCGCACGAGCTGCTCCGTGATCTCGAGCGCCTGCTCGCCGGTGTCCGGCTGGGAGATGAGCAGACTGTCAATGTCCACGCCGAGGGCGCGGGCGTAGGCGGGCTCAAGCGCGTGCTCCACGTCGATGAACGCGACCTCGCCGCCCTTCTTCTGCGCGCTGGCGAGGATGTGCAGCGCGAGCGTCGTCTTACCGGATGACTCGGGCCCGTAGATCTCCACGATGCGGCCGCGGGGCACACCGCCGATGCCGAGCGCAAGGTCGAGCGACAGGGAACCGGTGGAGATGGCCTCCACGTTCACGGGAATATCGTCGCCCAGGCGCATGATGGCGCCCTTGCCGAAATTCTTTTCGATCTGGGCGAGGGCGGTCTCGAGCGCCTTCTTCTTGTCCTCCGGCTTGACGGGGCCGGTGGAAACGGGTGCGGATTTTTTCTTTTCAGCCATTGTGATTCACCTCTAAGTATCAGATGCGGCCGACGACGACGCGCCGGATGCCGGCGGTGTCCTCGAGGGCGGTCACATCGGTGTATTTTTCCTCTTGCATGAGCGCCATGACGGCGTCGGCCTGATCCTCGCCGACCTCAAACATGAGCCAGCCGCCGGGGCGCAGGATCTGCGTCCAGTGATGAATGATCGCGCGGTAGAACATCAATCCGTCCTCGCCGCCGTCGAGCGCGCCGAGCGGCTCATAGTCGCGCACGGAGCTGTCGAGCGTGAGGATGTCCATGCTCGCCACATACGGCGGGTTCGACACGATGAGGTCGAACGTGCCGATGCCCATCGGGGGCTTGGCCAGCGCGTCGGCCTTGAGGCAGATGGTGCGGTTCTGATGGTTGCGGCGGAGATTTTCCTTGCTCACGGCGAGCGCCTCGTCGCTGATGTCCACCATGACGACGCGCGCGGCCGGCAGCTCGTGCGCCAGCGCGCAGCCGATGCAGCCGCTGCCGGAGCAGAGGTCGAGAATGCGGGCGTTCATCTTTCGGCCGACGAGCACGCGCAGCGCCGCGTCCACGAGCACCTCGGTGTCCATGCGCGGGATGAGCACATCGGGCGTGACCATGATCGGCAGACCGTGAAACTCCCACTCGCCGATGAGATAGGCCAGCGGCTCGCCGGCAATGCGGCGCTGCAGCAGCGCCGCGATCTTCTGTTCGTTTTCATCGGAGGTGTACAGGCGCAGGTCGCGCACGAATTCCTCCTTCGTCTTGCCGACGGCGTAGGCCACCAGCAGCCGCGCCTCGAGCGCGTAGGCCTCCACGCCGGCGTTTTTCAGCGCCGTGCGCGTGGCCAGATACAGGTCGTTATAGGTCTTTGGCATCTCTCTATTTTCCAGTCCTTTGCTGACGGATTACCAGGCGTCGCTGCCTTTCTCTTCCGGAATGACGAGCTCGAGCGCGCGGATGGCGCACTCGATCATGCTGTCGTCCGGCTCGTTGGTGGTCAGGCGCTGCAGCCACTTGCCCGGCGCGGACAGAATGCGCGAGCAGAGGTTGTCGTGCCGGCCGACCCAGCGGTTGATCTCATAGCTGATGGACACGACCACCGGCAGCAGCAGCAGCCGCAGGCCGATGCGCACCCACGGGTTGTCCCACAGGCCGACGCGCAGGCTCACGAGCGAGAACACGAGAATGCTGATGATGACGACGACGAACAGAAAGCTCGTGCCGCAGCGGGGGTGAAAGCGCGACTGCGGCCGCACGTTTTCGACCGTCAGCGGCAGACCCTTTTCGTAGCAGAAGATGGTCTTGTGCTCCGCGCCGTGGTAGGCGAACATGCGCTCGACGTCCTTCATATGCGCCACGCCCCACAGGTACAGCAGGAAGATGACGATGCGCAGCAGGCCTTCCACCAGGTTGCGCACGACGGGGCTGTGGATGAAGCTGTCGGTCAGTCCGGCGAGCAGCGTCGGGATCAGGATGAACAGCACGATCGACAGCGCGATGCCGAGCACCACGGCCGTGCCGATGATGATGTCCTTGGCCTTCTCCTCGCCGAAGTGCTTTTCGATCCAGAGGTCGATCTTGCCGGGTTCCTCCTGCTCGTCTTCGGGCAGCAGGTCGGCCGAATAGGTCAGCGCCTTCATGCCCTTGACCATCGAGTCGAGAAACACGGCAACGCCGCGGATCAGCGGCCAGCCGAGGATGGGGTGCTTTTCCTTGACGAAGTTCAGCTCCTCCACTTTCTCGACCATGCCGTCCTGCGTGCGGCAGACGATGGCCTGCCGCGTCGGGCCGCGCATGAGGATACCCTCAATGAGCGCCTGCCCGCCGATGGATGTGCGGAATGAGACGTTGGTATCGGGCTTTGTGGATTTGGTTTTGCTCATATGGTTACCTCGGTTAGAATGGATTGCGGGTTTATGCGCCGGTCTCCGGCGCGAACGGCAGGCGCACCGAAACCAGCGTGCCGCCGCCGGGGGCGTTGGCGATCGTCAGCGTGCCGCCGGAGCGGGTGATGATTTCGTCGCACACGGCAAGGCCGATGCCGCTGCCGCGCGCCTTGTGCTTCTCGCCTTTGAAGAACTTCTCCTTCACGTGCGGCAGCTCGTTTTCCGGGATGCCGGGGCCGTGATCCCTGAATTGAATGGTAGCAGCATCACTGTCCGAAAAAACGGACACTTCGATCGTCTTGCCGTCGCGGGCGTACTTGGCGGCGTTGTCGAGGATGTTGAGAAACACCTGCTTGAGGCGCTCCGGGTCGCCGGGCACGAGCGGGATCTCCTCCTCGGGCGGGTTGTAGATGAGCTGCATCCCGTCCTGCCGCAGCAGCTCCTGATAGGTGAAGATGGTGTCCTCAAGCTCGCTCTCGATATCGAGCAGCTCCATGCTCAGGTTGAAGCGGCCGTCCTGAATGCGGGTGAACTCCAGCAGCTCCTCGACGAGGCTCGTCAGGCGCGCGGCCTCCTTGGAGATGATGGTGATGCCGCGGCGGGAGTCGCCCTGAATGGCGGTGTCGAACATGAGCGTCTCGCTCCAGCCGGTGATGGCGGTCAGCGGCGTGCGCAGCTCGTGCGAGATCGAGGAGATGAACTCCGACTGCATTTTTTCGCTGCGGCTGATCTCCTGCGACAGCTCATTGATCGCGGTCGCAAGGCGGCCGAGCTCATCGTCGCACTGCACGGGCAGCTCCGTGCCGTAGCGCCCGCCGGCGATCGTGCGCGTGACCTCGGTGATCTGCTCGACCGGGCGCGACACGCGCCGGCGAAACCACAGCGCGCAGACCACGGCGCCGATGGCCGCCGCGAGCAGGCCCAGTACGATGCCCAGCGCAGTGCTGACACGTCCGGCGCTCAGGCCGATGGCCGCGCCAATGGCGACGCACAGCGCCGCGTGCACGCACTGACCCATGGCCATGCGCGAAAACAGGCCGCGGAATGTGTTTGCGGGTTTGGATTCGGCTGCGGGGGTGGGGGTGACGTCCTGCATGGTCTCAGTAGCCCCACTTATAGCCGTAGCCCCAGACGGTGGTGATGTATTCCGGCGCCGTCGCGTCGTCCTCGATCTTGATGCGCAGGCGGCGGATGTTCACGTCGACGATCTTGACCTCGCCGCTGTAATCCGCGCCCCAGACGGCGTGGAGAATGTCCTCGCGCGAGAGCGCACGGCCGGGATTTTCCATGAACAGCTTCATGATCGCAAACTCCGTCTGCGTCAGGCGGATGTGCTCGCTGTTTTTGTCGAGCGTGCGCGAGCGCAGGTGCAGCACGAACGGGCCGCTCGAGAGCACGTCCTCGGTGCTCTCGCTGCCGCCGATGCGGCGGTAGAGCGCGTCCACGCGCGCGAGCAGCTCGGCGGGGGAGAAGGGCTTCGTAACATAGTCGTCGGCGCCGGTCATGAGGCCGGTGATCTTGTCCATCTCCTGGCTCTTGGCGCTGAGCATAAGGATGCCCATCTTGGAGCCGGTCGCGCGGATGCGGCGGCAGACCTCAAAGCCGTCAATGTCCGGCAGCATCACGTCGAGCAGCGCGACGAGCGTGTCCGGATTCTGCTTGAGCTTTTCGAGCGCCTCTTCGCCCGTAGCCGCCTCAATGGGTTCGTAACCGGAGCGGCGCAGGTTGATGACGACGAAGCTGCGGATGCTGGGTTCATCCTCAAGTACGAGAATTTTCTTCATGTAATTTGTATTCCTTTCCAAAGGCGCTGTGTGGACGCCTTTGTGGTTTGTGGCGTCTGCTTTCCGGGAAAGCAGAAGAAGTGCAGAAATATTCATTTCAGTATATCACACAATTTACAATAGTGGTAGCAAAAAATTACGAATCGTGTTATTCTGTGACACAGGAAATGAGGTGGGCAGTATGGAGCTTTTCTGGACACAGATCACCGACGCGCAGCCGGCGCGCCCTGCGCGCACGAAAGCGCACGGGAGCGCGTGGGGCGTGTCGCTACTGGCGTATGCCGTGCGCGCGGTCTGGGGCATCGACCTGCCGGAGACGGCGGAACTGCCCGGCGGGAAGCCGTATTTCCCGGGGTGCCCGCGGCTGCACTTTTCCGTCAGCCATACGCGCACGGCGGCGCTCGTGGCGGTGTCGGGCGCGCCGGTCGGCGCGGATGTGGAGCAGGTGCGCCCGCTGCACCCGGCGATGGCGCGGCGTCTCGCGCAGGCGGACTGCGGCGATCTGCAGCCGTTCGAGCTCTGGACGCTGCGCGAGAGCTGGTTCAAGCTCACGGGCACGGGTGACCTGCGCACGATCCCGTTCCGGCGTGCGGCCGGGGTGCTTGTCCCGCCGGAGGCGGGGGCGCTCTGCCGCGTGTATGCGGATATCCCCGGCTGCGCCGCCGCTGCGTGCTCGCGCACAGAGCGGCCGCCGGAGCGGCTGCGGTTCGTGCCGCCGCGCGAGATTTGTACTTGAAATATGCACCCGGCTGTTGTATAATCAAACAGCCGAATTTGCCGGTGTGATGGAATTGGTAGACGTGCTTGACTCAAAATCTACTTCGCCGCTTCATACCACCTTGGTGTAAACCCTTGATTTTGCAAGGCTTTTTGAAAACTGAATATGCAATTTGGTTTTAATGTCCCTCCATGATGTCCCTCCGTTTTCTCGGATGGGGATTGGGAGATGACTTAAAATAATAGATGCCGGTGTGTTGGAATTGGCAGACGAGGCGGACTCAAAATCTACTTCGCCGCTTCATACCACCTTGGTGTAAACCCTTGATTTTGCAAGGCTTTTTGAAAACTGAATATGCAATTTGGTTTTAATGTCCCTCCATGATGTCCCTCCGTTTTCTCGGATGGGGATTGGGAGATGACTTAAAATAATAGATGCCGGTGTGTTGGAATTGGCAGACGAGGCGGACTCAAAATCCGTTGGGCTTATAACCCGTGCGGGTTCGACCCCCGCCACCGGCACCACACCTCAAAGGCTCGCAAACCCTTGATACGACTGGGTTTGCGGGCTTTTCTTTATGTTATGTGTGCTTATGTACTGTCCCTCCTACATCATCAGATTTGCCATTTACGGGCTGATTTTAGGAGGGACATTGGAGGGACATAAAGCATCATGAGGAGGGATATACGCCCAAAATCGCATTGGCAGATGCAATCTTCGAGTTGAAATTCAAGTGCGTGTAAATGTTTGAGGTGGTCGAAATATCACTGTGCCCCAACCATTCCTGAATTTCTTTCAGGCTGACACCGTTTGCATACAACAGACTTGCGCAGCTATGCCCTTACGGTATAATTACGACAAACCGGAAAAGCCCCGTATATCAAGGGTTTTCGGTTATCTGGCAAGGTTTTTCATCCTTTTCCAAACCGAAAAATCGAGCCGCGAAGTAGTTATATCGTAGGGGGTGTTATAGTAACGACAAAAATAAAATACTGTTTGGGCGGGCTGTCAGCCCGTCCAAGAAATCAGGACATTTCCTCTGAAAAGAAGAAATGTCCTTTTTTTGTACCCAAAATCAGATGCCGACAGGAGGAACACAATGCCTGAAAAAACCGTGCAGAAGGAACCGGGCAAAAAGCCCGCGCCATCCAAAAAGCCGAAACCGCAGCAGGAAGTAGTTGTTCAGATTCCGCTCTCTGAGCTGCATCCGTTCCCGGATCACCCCTTTCAGGTGCGGGAGGATGCGTCCATGCAGGAAACCGCCGAAAGCGTCAAGGA
>ERZ827104.481-NODE-481-length-43051-cov-11.409596_pt1 | contig 43051 bp, 43 predicted proteins | sample MGYA00519781_ERZ827104 | MGnify/ENA primary metagenome ERZ827104 (study PRJEB31778, sample SAMEA3449257) | human gut metagenome | biome: human gut; feature: human-associated habitat; material: faeces | place: United Kingdom | collected 2010/2012 ...
GAATGCCGGACTTGCATGCCTGATACCCCAATGCGGTGCCCAGGAAACGCTTCCCGGTACCGGACGCCCCGGTGATGAAGAGGTTTTGCGCCTGTCGGACGAACTCCAGAGAGGCCAGCCGTTTCATCTGGTTTCTGTCAAGCCCGCGGCCATGCCGTGGAGCTTCATGCGGTTCATAAGTTCGAGGGATACGGAGTTGCGGTCTTTTTCCGCAAGGACTGGTGTCGTCTTTTCATTTGTTTTCATTGCTGTCAGTCTTTAAGTTATTGGATATGTTTGTTTTTGAGAAATATTCACGCCCGCGGATATTTTTGTGGCGCTGGAGTTTCAGCTCTCCGGCATCCGTTCCTCAATCTTCCGCGGACGGCAGGAATCCCGCATCGTCCCCCTTTTCAAGGAAACCGAGCACATCTTGGTATCTGTAAAGACGGGCCTAGGATGCGCACGCGCACGCCACCACCAGCCGTTCAAGCCCGAACCTCCTTTCAAGAGAGAGGATGCCGCGGCAACTGCGGAACGCTATCGGAAGATACCTCTTGTGGGCGGCGACCTCCTTCAAGTACACGAGCACGATGTTGTCAATAGAGATGGCACGCTGGAAAATCTCTCCCAGATCCTTCCCATAGCTTCCATGGCGGCCGGGTAGGTTGTGCGAGGCTTTTTGCGTGTAGCCATAGGGCGTGTCATCACGGTAATGCGTAGCCACATGCCTGAGGCCATGGAAAATCTCCAGTGTTTCAGAGTTATATACAATATTCACACGTTTGCCGATATACTCTTTCGGCGCACTGTAATGATGCTTGAAGAGCGTGATGTAGCTATTGCGCATGACCGTCGCCGTCCTGCGCTTTTTCATCTGATAGCGTACGGTAGGAAGAGAACGCAGATAGTCGGTTTCTGTCCGCTCGAAAAGTTCGCGACGGGAATACTCGCGGGAGGCCATGCGGGCGGCATTGAATTTTTCCAGTGAACCCCGTATAGCACTGTTCAGGGAGTCAAGGCCGCGGAATGTCAGTCCTTCGATGTCCGCGTAGACGGAACGGTACATCAGCCTGACCGCATTTTCTACGAGAGCCTTGTCCCTGGGATGACGCACACGGGTCGGATATACGGCGCACCCGTAATGTTCGGCGAAAGCCTCAAACTCCTCATTGATGACCGGCTCGTTTCGGTCGCTGCGGGTGACGGCGGCTTTCAGGTTGTCCGGAACTATGGCCACGGGAGCACCGCCGAAGAAATACAGCGCGTTCTCACAAGCGGTGATGAGGTCTTCCTTGCGCTGGGACCACACAGCCTCGCAATAAGTGTAGTGGCTGCATGGCAGGACGGCAACGAACACATCAACCTACCTGGGATTCCCCGTGAATTCGTCAGTTACCTCAAGCCTGTCCCCTGCGAAGGCGATGTACATCTGGTCGCCCGCATAATGTTCCACATGTCCAACGGCCTTTGTTGAAGCATGTACCGCTGCAGCAGGATGCCGAATTTCGCGTGACGGTAACCCTCCGGATGCCCATGGCTGTATTCCTCGAAGAGCTTGCGGACCGTGACACCCTTCTGTCTCAGGCGGGCGGCATATTCCGGAAGAAGCGCATCCAGTTCGATACGCCGTTCCGAAGGTTCCCCTGTACGGGACTTACCACCGACGAACATGTTGTAAAGCGTCGGACATACCCAACACCTTTTCCAGTGGAAGGCCACTCTTTTGAAAAGTGCGGACATACTTCCGCACCGTGTTGCGGGATAAATAGAAAACACTGCTTATCTCTTTTATTTCCATTCCCGCTGCATAGCAACGGAGAACATTTTTTAATTTTGCCATTGTATTTGCTGTTTTAACCGTCGGCCAGGACGGCTAACGAAAATACAAAAATCCCTGTCAGAACTCACGCCTGACAGGGGGGATTCTTATTTTGGCCAAGAGGGTCAATGGTTAAATGGCCGCGAGGGTCAACGGCGTTTGGCGCGCGAGGGCAACACGCTGTGGATTTTCCAGTATGGCTTTCTCCAGCTTCTTCATCACATTGATATATCTGTTGATCGTAACGGGGGTATAGTCTATGTTTACAGCTTTTTTCACTTTTTCTATTTCTTCCCGCACGGTTCCGAGCAGGGTACGTATTTCCGTGTCTTTCCTGAATACCCATTTCAAAAGCAGTTTGGGGGTGATCAATGCCTATTCAAGCATGAGTTCCTTGTGTTTCTGCAGAGCCAATGCGCTCAGTTCCGCAATGTAATTGTTCAGTTCTTTTGTTGCCCGGTCTTTCCCTTTTCCGCATCCTTTTGAAGAATCCCATAGTTTTGGAGAAATGCTTCTCTGGATTCTTGTTTCCTCGTATTGTCCGTCAATGGTTATCCGCATGAGGATGGGAGCTTCGCCGTTCTTTAATAGCTTCGTCTTCAGAATGAAGAACAGAATGTTCATTGTTCCTTGTTTCATACTCGTTTCCTTTAAGTTGTTGAATACCTTTTTAATTCTGTCAACTTGAAAGGTAAGGAAGGGAATCTTCCGGTGTTTTTTTTGTGCCTTCAATTCGGAAAAACCACCGAAAATCCGGAAAAAAACACCGGATTTTTGAAAAGGGTGGAAAGTGTCTTCTACGGAATATCTGGCTATTCCCCTAATCCGGTTGTCCTTTCGTCCTTTCCATTCTTCTCTTTTCTTCTACATTCAAGCAGGTAGGTAAAAGTAGTCTTTTGTACCTAAAAGATGTTTCTGCAAATCATTGAAAATAAGTGAAGTATCAAGCAAATGGTGGTTTTTTTAGAGGGGTTTTGAAAAACCACCGAATGGGAAATTTTTAAATTCCTAAATCTGCAAGTTTTTACGTTTTGGGGGAATAAAAAAATTCCCTGAAACTACTGAATTTCAGGGGATTTCAAGAAACAACCGTTTTGTTTTGTGGTGCCACCAGGAATCGAACCGGGGACACAAGGATTTTCAGTCCTTTGCTCTACCAACTGAGCTATGGCACCGACTTACTTTTGTTTTGCGAGTGCAAAGGTAAGATAAAAAGGTGGGTGGACAAAATATTCTAAGAAAAAACTACAAATATTTTTTTGTTTCAGAAAAAAACTCTATCTTTGCACTCGCAAAACGGAAAGTAGCGCAGTTGGTAGCGCACTACGTTCGGGACGTAGGGGTCGGGCGTTCGAATCGCCTCTTTCCGACAGAAAGACTTAGTTCGTACAGAATTAAGTCTTTTTTGTTGACTTTCTAAAATCTGAAATTGACTCCTCCCATAAAAGTGGCTTTGGGCATCGGATAGCCGGATATGATTTCGTAACGTTGTGCTAATAGGTTTTCTCCACGAAGCCAAAGGGCAAGATTGCGAGTGGCTTGGAACGTTCCGCGAATATTCCACAAAACAAAATTTTCTGAAGTCTCATCGCCTTTCCCGTTTACCTTCACGTTCGTATAAAGACCTTGTATATATTGTACGCCGGAGGACAATAGCCATTTCTTTTTTGAAAAGGACATGCCGGCATATAACTTGTTTTCCGGTGCCGTTATGACAGGATGTTTCATGTGCAGATAACTGTAGTTGGCATCGGCCGACCATGTTTTTGATATACGGTATCCCATTTGCATTTCAAATCCGGCATTCTTGATTTTGCCCGTATTTACGTTCATCATGTGATTGTCAATGGAAGCCGTGGTAATCATGTTTTTACCGTTGATGTAGAAAAGGTTGAAGCCATAGGACAGGCGATTGTCAAACAACCGTTGGTTGAATGCTAGTTCATAGTTCCACATGCTTTCTGCTTTCAAATCCGGATTGGCTGTTCCCCACATGAACATTTCGCGGATGAGCGGATAACGGAAACCTTTGCTGGCTGTAAGTTTGATTTCAGCGTTTCTCGGAATTTGAAAGGCTAGGCCGGTTTGCGGAATCCATTCGGTTCCCGCCTGACTATGGTGGTCTATGCGGAGGCCGGCATTCCACGTCATCCACGAGCCGATTCTCTGGCGAAAGTCTATATAACCGGCGATTTCATTCTGTTGCTTGTCTACGATGTCCTTACGTTCTCCTTTTTGTGGACCTTCTACGAACTTATTCCATGCTTCTCCGCCAAAGTGGTACCAGTCTATTCCGGCGGTCAGCAGGTTGCCTCGGAAAAGCTGTGCATTTTGATACCACGAGACCCCCATCATATTGTCACGGGAGTGGAAACGGTAAGGCAATGAACTTTCTCCTTCGCTCGGGGCATAGCCGTCATTGATTTTATGACGTCCCCAGTTGTAGAAGAAACTCAATCTCCCGGAAGTCTTTTCGTAATGGTTCTCCAAAGCGAAAGACGTCATTCCCCGCGTGATGTTTTGGTCGGCATCCAGTAACGGTTGGCTGACTTCACCCGGTTGTGAAGCATTAAAGTGGGTGATGTTCACGTCCGCTTCGGCTTTCCACTTTGAGGACAGCTCATATCCGAGTTTGGCATACCCGCCATATTGCTCGAAACCCATGTCTGCGCGGTGTCCGTCGGTACGATTGTACGATCCGCTGACGATGCTGGTGAATCGTCCTTTACGGATACGGTTGGTGGCTTCCGTTTGGAGCGTGTTGTATGAACCGTAACCGACGTGGGCATGGGTGCTTATGCCTTCTGTCTGCATTTTCCTGGTGATGATATTAATAACCCCTCCCATCGCATTCGAACCGTATAAAACAGAAGCCGGACCACGCAGTACCTCCACTTTCTCGGCCATTAAGGCCTGATAGGCATCGGCTATGGGATGACCCATAAGCCCCATGTACTGAGGATGTCCGTCTATCAAGACCATCAGCCTGCCGGGACTTCCGCTGATGCCTCTCAAATTTATTTCTCCGGCAGCTCCGCCTGATACACCGTATCCCATGATTCCGCGTGAGGATACGAAAAGTCCCGGGACTTGTTCCGTCAGTATCGGAAGCAGCGAGGGCGTATTGGCCTGTTCTATTTGTTTACGGTCTATGACGGAAACCGTTGCAGAGAGTTGTGCGGCATCAGTCTCGTTGCGCGTGCCTGTCACTACGACTTCGTCCAAAGAGCGGTCCTTTGGGGCGTTGCCCGTTTCCATTTGTGCAGCCGCGAATGGGGAATATAGCATTCCTCCGGCCAATAGGGATATGGCGAATGGTCTTTTCATGACTTTTTAATTTTTAGATGAGGCAAAGTTAACCGAACCTGTTGGATAATGTGTTACCTCGGTTACGGATAGGACAACCATTTTTACTTGTGGGGTATGGTTTTGTTGTTTTATTGAGGGGCGTATATATCCGGAGCGGATGGTCGTGGACGCATATACGTTCTTACCAATCTATTGCTTGAATCCCGTTGCTTTTTAAATAGGTATTGGCTTTGCTGAAGTGCTTGCAGCCTAAGAAGCCATGTTCTGCGGAACGCGGAGAGGGGTGCGCGGCCTCCAATATCAGGTGTTTTTTCCCGTCAATCAGGTTCTTTTTGGCTTTTGCATAGTTTCCCCATAGCATGAAAACCAGATGTTCCCGTTCCTCGCTGAGCTTACGGATGACGGCATCGGTGAACGTTTCCCATCCTACGTTGCGGTGGGAGCCGGTTTCGTACGCCCTTACCGTCAGTACGGAGTTCAAGGAGAACACGCCCTGTTCGACCCAACGGTCTAAATTGCCGGAAGCCGGGACGGGTTTTCCTAAATCCTGATGGATTTCCTGAAAGATGTTGGCCAAAGAGCCGGGGATGGGTGTTCCGTCCGGGACGGAGAAACAGACGCCATAATATTGCCCGGGAGTGGGGTAAGGGTCTTGTCCGAGTATGATAACCTTCACCTTGTCAAAAGGACAGACATTAAAAATGTAAAAGATACGGGAGCCCGGAGGCAGCACATGGGCATGGGCATATTCGTTCCGCACGAAAGCGGTGAGCCTTTCGAAATAAGGCTTGTCAAACTCTTCCTGCAAGCGCAGCCGCCAGCTTTCTTCAATTTTCACTTTCATGGTATGATGTGAGTTGGATTCTCTGTTTGCAAAGATAGTGAAAGGCGAGTGCAGAGACAAACGAAAAACGAAGTTTTTCAAGTTTGGCTATGCCGAGCCGCCTCCTGTCTTCGTGTAACAAATATAGCGATAAGCAAAAATGTGTGTTTTTTCGGGTTTGTTTTTTTAAAAGAATAAAAATGATTTCCCGCCTTTTGCCGACGTGCCCTTTTTTCGTTAAATTAGAAGAATGAAACGGTTGTTTCGTTTTTTTGTGTGACCCTAAAATAGAATATGTATGAAGCAAAAGAATAAGGCGGTTACCCTGCATGAGGTCAGACTGTTATTCGAAAATAAATTTCCAGAATTGCTCGCCGGGGCTGTGGACAGTCCGGACGAGGTCTCTTTCCGGCAAAAGATAGACGCTTATTTGTCGGATGCGTCGTGGAACGCGGAAGGGGTACGGGTGGTAAGGCGTTTGTTGGAGTATGACGGCAGGGTCGTTCATGAACTTTCGGTCGGGGAGGACGTGAAGGTGGAGACCCTTGCCTTGTTGTGGCGTTTCTTGTCCGGGCGTATAGGGGAAGATGAGATTTCTCCGGATTTTGCACTCGAGTTGTATCACCAGTTTTCCAGATTGCATACCGCTCCCTCCGGCGTGCCGGAGAAAGAGGATGTGCTCCGGTGGATGCGCCGTTGGCCGGACGGGCTGAATGAGCAGGTGAGGGCCATCCGTGAGGCGAACAAAGAGAGGATTATGGCGTTGTTGGTCCGGAAGATAGAACATCGTCCAGCTTCTTCCGGACGCTATGTGTTTCCGGAAGGGTGCAGCGAGGCGGAAAAGCTCGGATGGGTGCGCCGGTGGTGGGGCGAAGCCCGTTTCCATTTGTCCATGGCCGTGAAAAGTGCTGCCGAGCTGAACCGGATGCTGGACGGTACGCTTTCCGGCGAGACCCTGCGCATTTACCAACAGGCGCAGGAAAAAGGAATTCCCGTTTTTGTCACGCCTTATTACCTCTCCTTGTTGAACCCTACCGGGAAGGGCTACGAGGACGCGGCCATCCGCAGCTATGTCATTTATTCGTCCCGTCTGGTCGAGACGTTCGGCGGCATCCGCGCATGGGAACGTGAGGACATCGTCGAGGAAGGCAAACCGAACGTGGCCGGTTGGCTGCTGCCCGGCGGGCATAACATCCACCGCCGTTATCCCGAAGTGGCCATCTTAATCCCCGACACGATGGGGCGCGCTTGCGGAGGCTTGTGCGCTTCCTGCCAACGGATGTACGACTTCCAAAGCCGGAGGCTGAACTTCGAGCTGGAGAAGTTGAAGCCGAAAGAAAATTGGAACACCCGCCTGCGGAAGCTGATGGACTATTTCGAACACGACACGCAGATACGCGACATCCTGATAACGGGAGGCGACGCGCTGATGAGCCGCAATGCCACGTTGCGCAACATCCTGGATGCCGTCTGCAAGATGGCCGTCCGCAAACGGCAGGCTAACCTGTCCCGTCCCGACGGAGAGAAGTATGCGGAATTGCAACGTGTCCGTCTGGGGACGCGCTTGCCGGTGTACTTGCCGATGCGTGTGGACGACGAACTGTTGGACATCCTGCGAGATTTCAGGCAGAAAGCCGCAGAGGCGGGCATCACCCAACTTTTCGTACAGACGCATTTCCAGTCGCCTTTGGAGGTCACGCCCGAGTCGCGGGAAGCCATCCGGAGGATACTGTCTACCGGATGGGCGGTCACGAACCAGTTGGTCTACAACGTGGCGGCTTCGCGCCGGGGGCATACGGCAAAACTGCGGAAGGTGCTGAACAGCTTGGGCGTGATTTGTTATTACACGTTCACCGTGAAAGGGTTTGAGGAGAATTATGAGGTTTTCGCCCCGAATGCCCGTTCCTTGCAGGAAAGTGCCGAGGAGAAAGCATGGGGGCGTCTGGCACCGGAGGCTGAGCACGACTTTCTGGAAATCCTGGACGGCGCACCGAACAAAGCCGTGGCCGTCCGGCAGTTTTGTGCCGCGCACGACGTGCCTTTTCTGGCTACGGACCGTAGTGTGCTCAATCTGCCCGGTATCGGCAAAAGTATGTCTTTCGCTTTGGTGGGAGTGGACGCCAAAGGACGCCGCATCTTGCGGTTCGACCACGACCGCACCCGTAGGCACAGCCCGATAATCGACCGTGTCCACGAAGTGTATATTCGGGAGAATAAGCCGGTCTACCGTTACTTGTTGCAGTTGCAGGACATGGGAGAAGATATGGGTGAGTATGAAACGCTTTGGGCATATACCGAAGGCGAGACCGAGCGTCGCTTCCCGTTTTTTGAATATCCGGTTCCGGATTTCAGCGTGACGAGCCGTTATACGAATCTGGATGTGGGGGAAGACGAAGTCCGGGACCTACGGCCTGACAGGTAAGCAGCCGCGTTTTGTCCGAATCTTTTGCTCTTTCGCGTGTGGATGTCTAACTTGTTGTAAATCTGCACGAAAGATACTGTAAAATCAATCTCCGTAGATTTGAAAATCAATCTCAGCCGAACGATTTTTCGTTCGGCTGAGATTGATTTCTCGTTCTGCGCCAAATGATTTTGCAGCCTCCTGAGACCCCGTTTTGTCCGACTTTAATACTTTGGCTTCGTGCCTGTAAACAAGCGTCCATGCCTCTTCGCCTTCGTAATCGGAAGGGCGAAAGGGCATGGACGCTTGATATGTTGCCGGATAGGCCGGATCCGTTGGTTTACAAATCCTTAATCTCGTCCAAGTTATGCTGGATGTCTTCGTCTTTCAGTTCGTAGTTGGTCAGGTTTCCAGCCAGATACTGGTCGTAAGCGGCCATGTCTATGAGGCCGTGTCCGGACAGGTTGAACAGGATGACTTTTTCTTCCCCGCTCTCCTTGCACGCCTTGGCTTCGTTGATGGCGGCAGCAATGGCATGACAGGACTCCGGTGCCGGAATGATGCCTTCGGCCTTGGCGAACAGGCAGCCCGCGTCGAAGGATTCCAGTTGCTGGATGTCGGTGGCCTCCATCAGTCCGTCTTTCAGGAGTTGGGAGACGATGACGCCCGCGCCGTGGTAACGCAGTCCGCCTGCATGGATGTTGGCCGGAGCGAAGTTGTGTCCCAGGGTGAACATCGGCAGGAGGGGAGTGTAGCCCGCTTCGTCTCCGAAGTCGTATTGGAAATGTCCGCGCGTCAGTTTCGGGCACGATGCCGGTTCGGCTGCGATGTAACGTGTCTTTTTCCCTTCCTTGATGCTATGGCGCATGAACGGGAAACAGATGCCGCCGAAGTTGGAACCGCCGCCGAAACAGCCGATGATGATGTCCGGATATTCACCCGCCATTTCCATCTGTTTCTCGGCTTCCAGGCCGATGATGGTCTGATGCAGGGTGACGTGGCTCAATACCGACCCGAGCGTGTATTTGCAGTTCGGGGTCGTGCGTGCCAGTTCGATGGCTTCCGAGATGGCCGTGCCCAAAGAACCTTGATAGTTCGGGTTTTTGGTCAGGATGTCCTTGCCCGCACGGGTGGACATGGAGGGGGAAGCGGTGACTTGCGCGCCGAACGTCTGCATGATGCTGCGGCGGTAGGGCTTCTGCTCGTAACTGATTTTGACTTGATAGACAGCCGCTTCCAGTCCGAACACCTTGGCGGCGTAGGAGAGGGCTGCTCCCCATTGGCCCGCGCCGGTTTCTGTCGTTACGTTCGTCACGCCCTCCTTCTTGCAGTAGTAAGCTTGTGCCAATGCCGAGTTCAGTTTGTGCGAGCCGATAGGGCTGACGCTTTCGTTCTTGAAGTATATATGGGCCGGTGTCCCCAAAGCCTTTTCCAATCCGTAGGCCCTTACGAGCGGTGTGCTCCGGTAGTATTTGTACATTTCGCGCACTTCCTCGGGAATCTCTATCCACGCGTCCGTCTGGTTCAGTTCCTGACGGCTCAGTTCTTCCGCAAAAATCGGATACAGGTCTTCCGGTTTCAACGGCTGCTTGGTGGCCGGATTGAGTGGCGGCATGGGTTTGTTCACCATGTCGGCCTGAATGTTATACCAATAACGAGGGATGTCCTCTTCTGCCAGGAAATATCTTTTTTTCTTTTCCATAATGCTTATTGTGTTTGATGTGTTTATTGAATTTCTTGTTCTTTAGTTGCAAACTTACGGAAAAAGTTTGGAATATATGACGATTTGCAGGAAAATATGTAAGACATGCTTGATAAAAGTACCGGAGGCGTGGCTGCGGCATACGGTATGGGAGAGGAAAAGGACGGTGTGGACGTATTGCATAAATATGCAGAAAGAAACGGGCGCTTTAGTTTGTTTTTCTTTTGATAATAAGTGGAATATGATTTGTTTTGAATAAAAATGAGAAAATATCTGCATATTATGCAAACGGTGAGGCTTAAAATACATATCTTTGCACCAGAGTAATAAAGGATAGGGATATATGAGGAATAAAGACAGCCGTTTGGAGGCCATCAAGATGGTCGTGTCTGCACAGGATATTTCAAGCCAGGAGGAGTTGTTGCGTGAGTTGAAAAAGGTGGGTTTCAAATTGACTCAGGCTACGCTTTCCCGCGATTTGAAACAACTGAAAGTGGCCAAGGCGACGAATGCCTCCGGCAAATATGTGTATGTATTGCCGGCTTCGCCTCTTTACAGAAGGGTCTCGGACACTCATCTGACCGCCTCTGCCGTACATCAGGCCGGTGCCTTGTCCGTGAAATTTTCAGGCAATTTGGCCGTGGTTCATACCTTGCCCGGCCATGCAAGTCATATCGCATACGATATAGACAACAAAAGGTTTGAAGAAATATTGGGGACATTGGCCGGAGACGATACCATCATACTGGTGTTGGCGGAAGGAGTTTCCTCCGAACTGGCCCTGCGGCGGTTGGCCGAGGTGATTCCCGACATACAATGAATATAACGTAGAAAACGCGAGTAAGCGAGCGCAGACGGAACTTGCTCCAAGTCTGCCGAGCGGGAGCGATTTATGTAAACAGTATATAGTTTAAGAAAAAAGTGGAATACAACGATGGAATCAGAGTGGTTGTGGCAGATGCCAGCCACGAAAAGTATGTAGATGTTATTCTTGCGACCATAACGGATTCTGCGAAAAAGAGAGGCTCCGGGATAGCTTCCCGTACGCATGAATATCTGGCCACGAAGATGAAGGAACGCAAGGCTGTCATAGCTTTGGCCGGCGAAGGTGATGAAGAAGAATTTGCCGGGTTTTGTTATATCGAAAGTTGGGGAAACAAGGAATATGTGGCCAATTCGGGACTGATTGTCGTAGAGAAGTTCCGGCGTCATCATCTGGCCACCCGCATCAAGCAGACGGCCTTTACGCTTTCGCGCCTGCGGTGGCCTCATGCCAAATTGTTCGGGTTGACGAGCCAGAGTGCCGTGATGAAGATCAATACGGCGTTGGGTTACGTGCCGGTCACTTTTGCCGAGCTGACGGACGACGAGGCTTATTGGAAAGGTTGCGGCACGCCGGAGCATCCGTGTTGCGTCAATTATGACATCCTGCAACGTACGGGGCGGCGGTATTGCGTGTGTACGGCCATGTTGTATGACCCTGCCGCGCATCCGGACGAGAAACTTCCGGTGGAACTTCCGGAGGATGTGGTGAGGATGGCCCGCGAGGCGGCTGCAAAAAATCTGCGTTAATTGGTATAGACAAAATAAAAGGAATATTATGGCAAAAAAAGTAGTAGTAGCATTCAGCGGAGGTTTGGACACCTCTTATACGGTGATGTATCTGGCCAAGGAAAAGGGGTACGAAGTGTATGCGGCTTGTGCCAACACGGGCGGTTTCAGCGCCGAGCAACTGAAGGCCAACGAGGAAAATGCTTATAAGTTGGGTGCCAAGGAATACGTCACGTTGGACGTGACGAAGGAGTATTATGAAAAGAGCCTGCGTTACATGATATATGGTAATGTGTTGCGCAACAACTGTTACCCGATTTCGGTGTCGTCCGAGCGTATTTTCCAGGCCATCGCTATCGCACGTTATGCCAACGAGGTGGGGGCGGATGCGATAGCCCATGGCTCGACCGGGGCAGGCAACGACCAGATTCGTTTCGACATGACTTTCCTGGTGATGGCGCCGGGGATGGAGATCATCACACTCACGCGCGACAGCAACCTGAGCCGTCAGGAGGAAGTGGATTATCTGAACCAGCACGGTTATTATGCCGATTTCACGAAGTTGAAGTATTCCTACAACGTAGGTATCTGGGGCACGTCGATTTGTGGCGGAGAGATTCTGGACAGCAATCAGGGATTGCCTGAGAGCGCTTATCTGAAACATCCCACGAAGACGGGGACGGAGCTGTTGAAGCTCGGTTTCAAGAAAGGGGAGATTTGTAGCGTGAACGGCGTGGAGTATGATGATAAGATCAAGGCCATACAGGAGATAGAAAAGATAGGTGCTGCCTACGCCATCGGCCGCGACTGCCATGTGGGCGACACCATCATCGGTATCAAGGGCCGTGTCGGTTTCGAGGCGGCGGCTCCGATGCTGATTATCGGTGCGCACCGTTTCTTGGAAAAATACACGCTGAGCAAGTGGCAGCAATATTGGAAGGAGCAGGTGGCCAACTGGTATGGCATGTTCTTGCACGAAAGCCAGTATCTGGAGCCTGTCATGCCGGACATCGAGGCCATGCTGACCAGTTCGCAGCGCAACGTGAACGGCGTGGTGACATTGGAGCTTCGTCCTTACGGCTTCACAACGGTCGGCGTGGATTCTCCGGACGACTTGGTGAAGAACAAGTTCGGCGAGTATGGCGAGACCCAGAATGGATGGACGGCAGAGGACGCCAAGGGCTTTATCAAAGTGACTTCCACTCCGCTCCGCCTGTATTATGCGAACCATAAGGACGAGGAACGAATCAAGTAAACCATGACGGTGGAAGATAAAAAACTGGAACGTCCCCGTACGGGACGGATGCTTGCAGGCGTATGTGCCGCGATTGCCGGATATTTCGGGTTGGATGTCACGCTCGTACGTGTCGGTTATGTCTTGCTGACGCTGTTCACCGCCTTTTCCGGTGTAATCGCCTATTTCATTCTGGTTATTGTCATTCCTCAGGAAAAAAACAGATATTTCAAATGATAAGAGTTGGAATCATAGGAGGGGCAGGATATACGGCCGGCGAACTTTGCCGCATCCTGCTGAACCATCCCGAAGCGGAGATAAAGTTTATCAATAGTTCCAGTAACGCCGGGAATAAGATCACCGACGTGCACGAAGGGCTGTATGGGGAAACCGATTTGGTGTTTACGGACCAGTTGCCTTTCGACGAGGTGGACGTGATCTTTTTCTGTTTCGGGCATGGCAAGAGCGCGGAGTTCTTGCAGGCTCACGATGTGCCTTCCCGGGTGAAGATCATCGACTTGGCGCAGGATTTCCGTCTGGCGGCTCCGGGCAATGACTACGTGTACGGTCTGCCAGAATTGGACAAGGCGGCCATTGCCGGGGCGCAGCATGTGGCCAATCCCGGTTGTTTTGCCACTTGCATCCAGTTGGGGTTGCTGCCTTTGGCTGCCCACGGCCTGTTGAGTGGCGACGTGTCGGTGAATGCCATCACGGGAAGTACCGGTGCCGGGGTGAAGCCTGGCGCGACCACGCACTTCAGTTGGCGCAACAACAACATGAGCATATACAAGGCTTTCAACCATCAGCATGTGCCGGAAATCTGCCAGTCTCTCCGTGCCTTGCAGTCGGACTTCGACGGAGCGATAGATTTCATTCCCTATCGCGGCGACTTCGCCCGAGGGATTTTTGCCACCGAGGTGGTCCGTGTGGACGCGTCGGTCGATGCCGGGTATTTTGCCGGGCTTTACAAGGAGTATTACAAGGACGCGGCTTTCACGCATTACGTGGACAAGGCCATCGACATGAAGCAAGTGGTCAACACCAACAAGGCCTTGGTGCACGTGGATAAGTTCGGCGATAAATTGTTGGTCACGGCCACGATAGACAACTTGCTCAAAGGCGCCAGCGGGCAGGCCGTGCAGAACATGAACCTCATGTTCGGGCTGGACGAAACGTCCGGTTTGCGCCTGAAACCGTCCGCATTCTAAACGGGGGCGCGACGGAATGTCATATTTAAGAAAGGAGGAATAAAATGAATCTATTCGACGTATATCCGCTTTTCGATGTGAACATCGTAAAAGGGAAAGGATGCCATGTCTGGGACGACAAGGGGCAGGAGTATCTTGACTTGTACGGCGGCCATGCCGTAATCAGTGTCGGTCACTGCCATTCGCATTATATAGAGAAGCTGACACGGCAACTTGGCCGGTTGGGTTTCTACAGCAATTCCGTGGTCAACAAGTTGCAGGTGGAGTTGGCAGAGCGTTTGGGCAAGGCCTGCGGTTATGAGGACTATCAGTTCTTTCTGATTAATTCCGGGGCGGAAGCTAATGAGAATGCGTTGAAGTTGGCCAGTTTCTACAATGGACGCAAGCGCGTGTTGTCCCTTTCAAAAGCGTTCCACGGGCGTACGTCTTTGGCCGTGGAGGCAACGGACAATCCTAAAATCATAGCTCCCATCAACGCCAACGGGCATGTGACTTACTTGCCTTTGAATGATTTGGACGCTTTCAAGGCGGAGTTGACCAAAGGCGATGTGTGTGCCGTGATTGTGGAGTGTATCCAAGGGGTCGGAGGTATCCGGTTGGCCACTGCCGAGTTCATGCAAGGCGTGCGGCAGGCATGTGACGAAACGGATACGGTGTTGATTTGCGATGAAATCCAGTGTGGCTACGGCCGTTCGGGCAAGTTCTTCGCCCACCAGCATTTGGGGGTGAAGCCGGACTTGATTACGGTGGCCAAAGGCATCGGCAACGGTTTCCCCATGGGAGCGGTGCTGATTTCGCCCAAATTCACTCCAGTGTACGGCCAGTTGGGTACGACTTTCGGTGGAAACCATTTGGCTTGTGCCGCCGCCTTGGCCGTGTTGGACATCATGGAAGAGGAGCATCTGGTGGAAAATGCCGCCAAGGTCGGAAATTTCCTGATGGAAGGCATAAAGGCTTTGCGCCTGCCTCATGTGGTGGACGTCAGAGGGCGCGGCCTGATGATCGGCGTGGAGTTGGACGTGCCTTACAAGGAAATCAGGAACAAGTTGCTCTTTGAGGAGCATTGTTTCACGGGATGCAGCGGCACGAACGTGCTGAGGCTCTTGCCGCCGCTTTGTCTGGGTGAGGCGGAAGCGGCTGATTTCTTGAAACGGTTGGAACGTGTAGTGAATAATTAATGAATAATCAAGCGGAGATAAACCGGTCGCAGGCGTATGTCGGAGACCGGTTTGTCTGCTTTTAAGGAGGAGAGTGACAATGAAGATTGCAATTATCGGTGCGGGCAATATGGGAGGAGCCGTTGCCCGTGGTTTGGCAAAGGGAAGCTTGGTCAAGACATCGGATATTACGGTGTCCAATCCCAGTCGGGGTAAGTTGGAGGCGTTGAAGGTTGAGTTTCCGGAGTTGAACATCACTTGTGAGAATTCCCAGGCGGCGACAGGGGCTGATGTGGTTATATTAGCTGTGAAACCTTGGAAGATACAAGAGGTGATAGAGGAAATCAAAGGTGGTTTGGATTATGATAATCAGGCGATAGCCTCTATGGCAGGTGGGATTGGCACGGCGCAACTTTGTACTTATTTGGATCGTGGTGACGGAGAATACCCCGGAGTGTACTATTTGATACCGAATACGGCCATTGCAGTTATGAGCGGTATGACTTTTATGACTTCCGTTTGCTCCACGCCGGAATTGGACGCCCAAATGCTGGCGATGTTTAAGGAGATGGGCGATGCCATGTTGGTTGAGGAACGCTTGATGGACGCGGGAATGGCTTTGGCTTCCTGTGGCATAGCCTACGTGATGCGTTACATCCGTGCGGCTACCGAAGGTGGTGTGGAATTGGGCTTTTATGCCAAGGATGCGCAGCGCGTCATCATGCAGACCATGAAAGGGGCCGTGGATTTGTTAACGGCCGGAGGCTTGCATCCGGAAATGGAGATTGATAGGGTGACGACTCCCGGAGGCTTGACCATCCGTGGGCTGAATGCGATGGAGGAGGCCGGGTTCACCCAAAGCGTCATCAAAGGACTGAGGGCTTCGGTAAAGAAATAAGGAAAGGAGTGTCTTTATGTCACAACAATATAAACGCATAGCCGTCAAGATAGGAAGTAACGTTCTGACCCGTAAGGACGGGGCTTTGGACGTGACACGCATGTCGGCTTTGGTGGACCAGATTGCCGAATTGCGGGAAAACGGTATCGAAGTCATATTGATTTCTTCCGGTGCCGTGGCCAGCGGGAGAGGCGAGCTGAAAGAGGCCGTCTCGCGCAAGATGGACAGCGTGGACCAGCGGCAACTGTTTTCCGCAGTGGGGCAGGCCAAGCTCATCAACCGCTATTACGAACTGTTCCGCGAGCACCGCTTGCCGGTGGGGCAGGTGCTGACGATGAAAGAGAGTTTCAGTACGCGCCGTCATTACCTGAACCAACGGAACTGTATGATGGTGATGTTGGAAAACGGGGTTATTCCGATTGTGAACGAGAATGACACCGTCAGCGTGACGGAGCTGATGTTTACGGATAACGACGAACTGTCCGGCTTGATTGCCACGATGATGGACGTGCAGGCTTTAATCATATTGAGCAATGTGGATGGCATATACAACGGCCTTCCCGGCGAACCGGGCGTGGAGGTTATCCGTGAGGTGGAACCGGAACGGGATTTGCAGGAGTATATCCGTACGGAGAAATCCGGTTTCGGACGCGGCGGGATGATGACCAAATGCTCCATTGCCCGCAAGGTGGCCGACGAAGGCATCGAGGTCATCATTGCCAACGGCAAGCGCGATGACGTGCTTACTGACTTGGTCCTGCGTCCCGGAAGCCGGGTGTGTACCCGTTTTGCTCCGCGTGAAGGCAATGTGTCGAGCGTGAAGAAATGGGTGGCTCACAGCACAGGGTTCACGAAAGGGAAGGTTTACCTGAACGCCAAGGCGGTGGAAGCCGTGTGCGGCGACCGTGCCGTGAGTATCCTGCCGGTAGGGGTCACGCATGTGGAAGGCGATTTTGAAAAAGGCGACCTGGTACGTATCATGTCGCCCGAGGGGCAGAATCTGGGAGTGGGGCGTGCGGCATATAGCTGCGAGGAAGCCGCCCGGGTCATCGGGCAGCACGACTGTAAGCCTTTGGTGCATTATGATTATTTATATTTGGAATAAGCCCGGCTTTCCGGTACAGGTATGGGGCTTGTATGCTCGGTGCCGGACGTGGAACCGTGTAGGTGAAAATCAATGAAAACAATAATAAAAGGAAAACTATGGATTTGACTTCTCTGTTTGAACGGGCAAGAGCAGCCGGCCGCGAGTTGCTACAGTTGCCGGTAGGACGTGTGGATGAGATACTACGTGCGGTAGCGGATGAGGCTTTGGCACAGTCGGAATACATCCTGTCGGAGAATGCGCGCGATTTGGAGCGCATGTCTTCCGATAACCCGATGTACGACCGCCTGAAACTTACATCGGCGCGTTTGGAAGGTATTGCCGCCGACACGCGTCATGTGGCGGATTTGCCTTCTCCTTTGGGAAGGGTGCTGAAACATACCGTATTGCCCAACGGATTGGACTTGAAACGGGTGAGTGTGCCGTTCGGCGTGATAGGGGTGATTTATGAGGCACGCCCCAATGTGAGCTTCGATGTCTTTTCGCTCTGCCTCAAGGCCGGGAGTGCCTGCGTGTTGAAGGGCGGAAGCGACGCTGACTTTTCCAATCGTGCCATTGTGAAAGTAATCCACGGCGTATTGGAGCGTTTCGGTGTGACTCCGGACGTCGTTGTCTTATTACCGGCCGAACGTGAGGCCACGGCGGCTTTGCTGCAGGCACGCGGTTATGTGGATTTGCTGATTCCGCGTGGCAGTAGTGCTTTGATTCAATATGTGCGCGAGAATGCCCGTATTCCGGTCATAGAGACCGGAGCCGGAGTTTGCCATGCTTATTTTGACGTGGATGGGGATGTGCGGAAAGGTGCCGCTATTATCAACAATGCCAAAACGCGCCGAGTGAGCGTATGCAATGCGTTGGATAGCGTGCTGATTCATGCCTCCCGTTTGTCCGACCTGCCGCAATTGTGCGCTCTGTTGCAGGAGAGCCGTGTGCGCATTTATGCCGACAGCCGCGCCTTGACCGCCCTACAGGGGCATTATCCGGCGGACCTGTTGGAAGCGGCTACGGAGAAACATTTCGGTACTGAGTTTATGGATTACAAAATGGCCGTGAAGACGGTGGACTCTTTGGACGAGGCGCTGGCCCATATCGCCCGTTTCGGTTCGGGACATAGCGAGTGTATCATTACCGAGAACGCCGATGCAACCGAAAAGTTCTTGCAGTTGGTGGATGCTGCCTGCGTGTATGCCAATGCGCCGACTTCGTTTACCGACGGGGCTCAGTTCGGACTTGGAGCCGAGATAGGCATCAGCACCCAGAAATTGCATGCCCGCGGCCCGATGGCGTTGGAAGAAATCACGACCTACAAATGGTTCGTGCAGGGCGACGGACAGGTACGCCCGAAGTAGTCCGATTATCAATCATTAAACAACAATCTTATGAGAGTATTTCAAAACGTAGAAGACTTAGGCGATTTGAAAGCCGCCTTGTGCGAGGCTTTCGAGGTAAAGAAGAATCGTTTTCAATATCAGGAACTGGGGCGGAACAAGACTGCCCTTCTCATCTTCTTCAACAACAGCCTGCGCACACGGTTGAGTACGCAAAAGGCTGCCATGAATCTTGGCATGAACGTCATCGTACTCGACGTGAACCAAGGGGCATGGAAACTGGAGACGGAGCGCGGCGTGATTATGGATGGTGACAAGAGCGAACATTTGTTGGAAGCCATTCCCGTGATGGGATGCTATTGCGACCTTATCGGAGTACGTTCGTTTGCCACCTTCGAAAGCCGTAAGGACGATTATGAGGAAAAGATACTGAACCAGTTTATCCGTTACTCCGGCAAGCCTGTGTTCTTTATGGAGAGCGCCACAGTACATCCTTTGCAGAGCTTTGCCGATTTGATTACTATCGAAGAGTACAAACGGACGGCGCGCCCCAAGGTGGTGCTCTCGTGGGCTCCTCATCCCAAGGCGTTGCCTCAGGCCGTACCCAACAGTTTCGCCCAATGGATGAACGCCGCAGACGTGGATTTCGTTGTGACGCATCCCGAAGGCTATGAACTAGATCCGAAGTTCGTGGGTGACGCCCGTGTGGAGTACGACCAACTGAAAGCCTTCGAAGGGGCCGACTTCATCTACGCCAAGAACTGGAGTTGTCCCGGTGTGACCCGTCCGGCGGACTACGGAAAGGTGTTGAACAAGGACATGAGTTGGACGGTGGATGCTGCTCACATGGCTGTGACGAACAACGCTTTTTTCATGCACTGCCTGCCCGTGCGCCGCAATATGATTGTGACGGACGATGTGATAGAAAGCCCGCAATCGTTGGTCATCCCCGAGGCTGCCAATCGTGAGATTTCAGCCACAGTAGTGCTTAAACGAATGCTGGAGAGCCTTTAAGGTCTTTGAGGAGGCTTCTTTTGGAAGTTGCGGGGTATGATGTTGCCTCGCAACTTTTATTTATGGGGAAAGGAAGGGGGCAGGAAACTGGAATCTTGTTAGGATAAACTTTTCAAATTGACATTCTGACAAAATGATAATTTGAACCCTGCGAGAATCCGTTATTTGAGGCTTGGGTCGGATTTTCGCGGAAACGGGCGATTCTCGTGCGGTGGGGAGAAAACGTTTTGACAGCCTTGGAGAGGATGGGGCTACATTGTGTAAGGGGGGGATGGCTGTCTTGCGCTTGACGGTTGAGGGCGAGTAAGAGGATTGGTGGATTTGGGAGGCAATCAGGCACTAAGTTTTTGCAAGCCGTAGGGCGTGGAATAGATGAAAAAAAGGTGGAAAGTATATCTTTTTGCCTTGTCTCCCTTCCGGTTTTGTGGTGATGTGCGTAGAAAACCTGTACGGTATGAGGAGAAAAAAATTTTTTTCTCTTTCAAGTGAAAAATGTTTTGGCTGAAAGTGATTCTTAATTTTGCTTAATGCGGCGTGGTGTCCAAAGCTGAAATGTGGTTTTTTGTATAAAATGGCCTTCCAGATACTCCTAAAACCTATGTGAAATAGAAGCGTGTTGGTTGGCTATTCTGGCTTTTTCCTATCTTTTTGATACCTTATGCGGCATTTCAGGATGTTTATCCCTTCTTCTTTGCTGGTCTGAGAGTTTTTTCGTAACTTGCCGTAGTTTTCATTTGGGAGGGTTGAATGGGTGTGCCTGGCTTTATGGATTACCGCCTTAAGGATATTGCCATGCTGCGTTTGTCCTGTAAGGATCCGGGTTGTTTGTGGGCTGTGTAAAGTCCCGGTTCCTTCAAAACCGGTATGTGGAATCATTATGAACGTTTATTTATGTTTCGTACAAGAATAAAGAATTTCGTATATCCTCTGTTGTTTATGGCTTTGGCAGGTGGATTCGTGGCTGCTATTCATTTCCTCAAGAACTTTGGGTTTGACAGGATGGTGGCTCGGGTGGAAGAAGCGGTGGTGCAGGAACCCGATAGTGCCATAAGCATGTTGGACAGCCTGTCGGCCGGATTCTTGACAGAAGAAGAGGCGGCCTTGTACGCTTTGTTATATACGGAAGCCGTGTTTGAGAAAGAACATCATATCCATGATTCCACCTTACAGGTTGCTTATGCTTATTTTGTGGAAGAGGGGAAGGGAGATATTCCCCGTGAGCTGACGGTTAAATTGTACCATGGGCTTGGTTTGTTGGAGGAAGGAAAGCAGGTTGAGGCTTTCCTTGCTTTATTGGATGTGTATGAACAGCGTGAGGCGTTGCCTGGGATGCACCAAAAGAATCTTTTATGCCGTTATCTGGGAGAAATTTATAGGCGTAATGCTTTGTACCAAGAGGCCGAAAGGCGTTTTGGGGAAGATTCTTTGAGTGGGTTGGCTGAAAGAGGGGAACGTGCCGAGGGGATAGACGCACGATTGGCCAAGGACGTGGCTGTGGCTGAAATGAGGTTCGAGAGAGAGAAGGAACTTCGGGGGGTCTGGCAATGGGCTGCCTGCATCATCCTTTTATTGTCCTTGTTTGCCCTTGGGGCCGTGTTTTACTCTTATCGGAAAAAGAAGCGGGAGCGGAGGCTCATGTCGAGAATCTTGAAATATGTCCAACGCATCCACAGTCTGGACGAGCAATTGTCGGACAGCCGGAAGGTGGGAGCGGAGAAGGTGAAGCTGGAACAAGACATGAAACGTAATGTGCGGATGCTCGCTGTGTTGAGGGGAAACTTGAAAGATAAGGAATTGCAGTTGGAAGATGCGCAACGTAAATTTGCCACGGCCATGTTGATGAAGTGTTATCTGTCGAAGAGGCATTCCCATTATGGGGATATGTCGTTTGACTATCATTTTTTATTGGAAGGATACGAAGGGCTAAGCGAGGAAAAGTCTTCTTATTGTAAAAAGTTGAAAGGGGGATGCCCTGCCCTTACTGCGCGCGAATGTTTCATCTGTATTTTATATCATGAGGGCTTTTCCGACGAAGAAGTGATGGAGGCTCTTGGCACTTCAAAGGCCACATTTAAGGTCGTCAAAAGCCGTTTGTTCTCGAAGTGCGGTAAAGAGGCATTGGCTTGAAGGTTACATGTGGTTTCTTTTAATGGACATAAACGGCTTGCGTACAGATTGTTGTGGCTTCTTTTATGTAACGTGGCATTTGCAAAATACTTTTTCTTGTCCTACATTTGCTTCCGTCAAATGACAGGTTAATTAAATATGGCATTATGAAGAAGTTTTTTTTATTCGGTTTGGTTATGACGTTGGTGTGTAACCTTTCGTGTGTGGAGGAACAGGTGAAAGTGTCCGGTGGTATAGGACCTGATAATGGTTTGAAGGAAGCATATCGGGATTTGTCAATGAGCTTGGATGCCCTGAACAATAAGTACGTGCCGGGTGTGCGTGGTGTGGATTGGAAAACATCGTCTTTGGTGTTGTCTACGGTATCAATGGATGTGACAGGGTGGAGATACGGAAGAAAGGCCGGTGCCATCATAGGAGGTTTTGCCGGTGGATTTGGAGGTATTGTGCCCGGCTATTACATTGGAGGGCTTCTTGGTGGTGCGGCAAGTTCGGCTATAGTTTATTTGGGGGGTAAGGACTACGTTGTGCCTAACGACGTTTATTCGACGGTGGTTTCTCTTGGAGTGCAGGATGGCATGTTGAACTCAGCGGAATTGGATTCTATTGGATATTATCATAACCTGATGGTCAATAGGATTTACGCGGAACGGGATAAATATCTTCATCAAGGCTTGCCCGTTGATTATGCTAAGGTCATAGGGGATGTGAATGAGATGTGCAATTCATTTGGACTGTGTGACGAGTATTTGACTCCGGGGGAAACGCAAAATATGGTTGATTTTAATGTGGAACTGGATTCTGTGAATCAATTATATCTGAGCGAAAAGATAGGCGAGGACAGTTTGTTTGCAGCATCAGCCGAGGTGTTGGGAACGTATGTCCGGTTGGATGAAAACGATTATTATGGGATGAGTTTGCTCGACAGTAAAATCATTCCGGTCTGTGCAGCCATGTATCCTTCCCAGGTTCCGCATTATTTCAAGGATTTTAAGGACATTGTAAATGGAAGCCATTTGCCGAACGTGATAAAAAGCGATCTCATCGTGACGGGGATGTTTGTGGCAAACAGTGCCCAGTGTGCTTCGGTTAAAGTCCCTTTGCCATGAGGCGTTTCTTGGAAATCGTATCCCTTTTATGCTTTGGCGGTGCCATGGTGTATTCGGCCTTTCGGTTGGATGGGGGAAGGGCATGTTTTTATGTGGCCTTGGCTGTTGTGGCATTGCCTTTTTTCTTTATGCTGTTTCGTTGGAAGGATTATGTGGCGATGAGCAACTACACGGAACGTAAAGCTGAAGGGCGGTATGGAAAGGCGGTTTCAACGGCTTTTACGGTGCTGTACCTTGTGGTGGTATGGGGGATGCATTATTGGGGGAATGTCCGCATATCTGTGCTGTGGATATTGTGCGGCATAGGTTTTGTGACCTCAACGTTGCGTTATTATTGCAAACGGTGAGGTTCGGCGGATAAGGCGTGGCGGCAGGTGTTCAAAAGCCGAACCACCACGTCTTCCGTCCGTCGAAAGTCAGAACCGTGAATGTGATGCTGTCACCTTCTTGTAGGCCGAGAGGAAGAAGGGGGAGGCTGGCATATACCGTGGTGGAATATGAATACGGGTCGCCGGGCTGCCGATGATAAAGTGACAAGTGGTAAATAGTTCCGGTATGGGAAGAGCGGGTGGAATCCGACCGATATCCCCATTCCTGCGTACCGCCTTGTGTCTTGGGCATGAGGTGAAGGTTGAGGTAATTTCCGCCATTCCAGATACTGGCGACAGCCAACGGGTTATCAGTATCCGACGGTTCTTCTTTCTGCTTCAAGAGGTTAACCGTCTCGACCGTATAGATTTTAGCCACAGGATGCCCTTCTTGGTAGTCGGCTGTCACTTCGTAGCCGCATACGAGACGGTAGGCCGCATCGGGCTGCAAGCCTTGTATCGGGCTGTTGATGGCATATATCTTACCGTCGTCGGTGACAAATTGCGTGCCGTTGCCTTTCGCGTCCGTATAGACTTCAACGAATTCAGTCAGAAGCGAGGGATATACATATCCGTCTTCTTCATCGTCACCGCATGCCGTGCAGCACAGGCAACCTATAAGAAACAGACAGGCTGTCCACCTTTCCGGCAAAAACCGGAAAAGCGGAAAGTCTGTTTTTAACCTCAAATGCCTTTTCATATCTTTATTCCTGACGGGCTGCCATATAGTTAAATACCGGATTGGCGTACATCGTGAGCAAGCGTTCGCGTAAGAAGGCCGTGTCTGGGTTGGGTAAGGTTACTTTTTCCAGACGGCTTTCGAGGTAAGCTTCAAAACGCGTTTTCTCTTCAGAAGTGTAATGTGCCGCAAACTCTTTTGTCGCCCGTAGCAAGTCGGCAGCCACATAGTTCCCGGCGTATAACTTGTAATTGCGGTGAATCTCCTTGTCGATACGAGATGCCACGGCCGTGAACAGTTCCGTCTTGGGCATGTCGGCGGGCAATGTGTCCAGCCAATCGTTCAGCGGGCCGGCCACGCGGAAGCATATCCGCCCTTTGTACCCGAAAATCCCGGTCTGCATGTTTACCAGATCATCTTTCGGACTCTTCTTGAATCCTTCGATGTCGCGCTTCTGTTGGAATTCCTGTGCTTTCAAATAATCACAAGGGTCGTATTCGTATGAAAGCGCGGTCGGTACGAGATTCAACTGCTTCAGGCGGTCGATGATGCTTCCTTCTCCCCCCATGGCCATCATTTTGAGGATGGAATCTTGCGTGCGGTCGTTTGAATCCTTGGCGCGTCCTTCCCGTTGGGCAATCCAGATGTTCTCATGTTTCGTGGCGATGGCGTAGTGCATGTAGCGGCTTAGCCGTGTGCTGGAAGCCAGCATTTGACGCAGGCTTACAGAGCGTTGTACGATGAATGCCTTGTCCACCCTTACCAGTTTTTTAATCCAAGGGCGTATCAACAGGTTGTCGCCTATGGCAATTTCCATTGTGTTGCCGAAACCGTTGTCCAACAGACTGATGGAAAGGAAAGCCGAATCCATCACAATGTCGCGGTGGTTGGTGATGAAAGTATGCGGTACACGTTTGTCTACCGACTGGCTGTTCTCCAGCACCAGTCCGTCGCTGCATCGGTCGACAATGCCGTGAAGCAAGGGATAGAAGAAGGTTTGTTGCACTTCCAGATTGGTCCGGCAACGGCGCAGATGGTTGCAAGCCTCTTCATAAGGCACTTCGGGCAATACCTGTTCAGCGGCGGCGCGGAATTCCGGGTCGGCTATCAGTTCTTCAAATATGGCCGGAAGCTCTTCCGGGTCGTATGGACGGATTTCGTCGAATTCTTCAGGCGTACGCATAAGCTGTAAGGTTTGTTATGACAGTTTGTTTTCGATAATGTCGGTCAACACGTCTTTCATGTCCATTCCGGCAGCCCGTACCTGTTGGGGAATGAAACTGGTGGCGGTCATGCCCGGTGTGGTGTTGACTTCCAACATGTTGATTCGTTCTCTCTCTTTGCCGTTTTCGTCGGTGGTGTGCGTGATGATATAGTCCACCCGGATGATTCCGTTACATCCCAATATGTCATATATCATGGAGGTGATGAGGCTTACGCGTTCGGCGGTTTCTTCTTTCAGGCGTGCCGGCGTGATTTCCCTGACCTGTCCGTTGTACTTGGCGTTGTAATCGAAAAACTCGTTGTCGCTCACCACTTCGGTGGCGGGCAGCACCACTTCTTTCTCTTGCGTCTTGTAGCACCCCTGGCTGATTTCTGTTCCTTCCATGAACGCTTCCACCATTACTTCATCGCTTTCGCGCATGGCTTTCAGAATGGCTTCGTGTATCTGGTCGGCGCTTTTCACTTTCGTCACACCGAAACTGGAACCGCCCGCATTGGGCTTCACGAAACAGGGCAGGCCTATTTTCTCTATGATTTCTTCATCGGTGACCAAATGCTCGAACCCTTTACGGACGATGAGGCTTTCGCTGACACTGACACCGAATCCTTTCAGGTACTGGTTCAGGGTGAATTTATTGAACGTCATGGCCTCCACGAGCACGTCTGATGTGGAGTAAGGCAGATGGATGAGGTCGAAATATCCTTGCAGGATACCGTTCTCGCCCGGAGTGCCATGTATGGTGATGTAGGCGAAATCAGGCCGGATACGCTTGCCGCCTTCCATGAAGCTGAAATCGTTGCGGTCCACGTTCGAACGGCTCCCGTCTTTCAGATGAGCCTCCCATGTCATACCTTTGATTTCAATGATATAAACTTCATATCTTTCCTTGTCGAGAAAGGAATGGATACCTTCGGCGCTCCGAAGGGAAACGTCGTGTTCGGAGGAATCCCCTCCGGCTACAATCGCGATTGTTTTTTTCATTTTTTGCTGATATTATAATAAGCTTATGTTTCTGTTTATTCCATATCCCTGTGCGCGGTGTAACTGCGCCACCGTTCCAATAGTGTCGTCATGTCCGCCGGGAGTTCCGAAGTGAAATACATCTCCTGTCCGCTGCGCGGATGTATGAATCCCAACGTCCGGGCATGGAGTGCCTGACGCGGACATACGGCAAAGCAGTTCTGTATGAATTGCTTGTATTTACTGAATTGTGTGCCACGCAGGATCTCGTTTCCGCCATAACGTTCGTCGTTGAAAAGCGGATGGCCGATATGTTTCATGTGGGCTCGGATTTGATGGGTACGTCCGGTTTCCAGTCTGCATTCCACGAGCGTGACATAATTGAAATTTTCCAGTACGCGGTAGTGGGTGACGGCATGTTTCCCGATTTCGCTGTCCGGCGGGAAGACTGCCATCTGCATCCGGTCTTTCGGGTGGCGGGCGATGTTGCCTTCGATACGTCCTTCTTCCTCCTGAAAGCTTCCCCAGACCAAGGCATTGTACAGTCTTTTGGTGGTTTTGTTGAAGAACTGTTTGCCCAGATGCGTTTTGGCATCGGCGTTTTTGGCCACTACGAGAAGTCCGGAGGTGTCCTTGTCTATGCGGTGTACCAATCCCACGGTCGGGTCGTTCGGGTCATAGTCCGGATTGTCCTTCAGATGCCAGGCGATGGCATTGACCAGCGTGCCGGTATAATTTCCGCATCCGGGATGCACCACCAATCCCGCAGGTTTGTCCACCACCATCAGGTCTTCGTCTTCGTACACGATGTCGAGGGGAATGTCTTCCGCGATGATTTCATTGTCATATTTAGGTCGGTCCAGGAGAATGACGATTTCATCGAGCGGTTTCACCTTATAGCTGCTTTTCACCGGCCGTCCGTTTACGAGGATGAATTCCTGCTCGGCAGCCCGTTGCAGCCGGTTGCGCGACGTATTGTACAGATGTTCCATCAGGAACTTGTCTATTCTCATCGGCTTTTGTCCGCTGTCCGCTGTCAGGCGGTGGTGTTCATACACCGATACGCCTTCTTCGTCAGGTTCTTCGTCCGTGAACGGAATACCGTTCGATGGCAGCCTGTCTTTGTTGTTACAGTCCGTATTCATTGTATCATGGAGGAACGTACGTTAAAAATCATCCGGAACCGTGACATCCCGGTCTTCGTCATAAAGCTCTTCTTCCGTAACGGAAATAGAGTCGTCGCCGGAAACGTAGAGCGAATCGTCGCCAAAGCTTCCGCTTCCTACCTGTAGGGTCAGTTCGGCATCAATAGGGATACGGTCGCCCCCGAAGATGTTCTTTCCGCGGTATTTCACACCGTACACCCAATCTCTTTCGCCGTCTACGTATTCACACGGGCTGAGTTTGAATCCCATGGCCGTCAACCGCGCTTCCGCCTCACGCAGGGAGCTGTTGTCAGCAATGTCCGGCATCGGGAGGGTGGGAGTACGTGTCGTATTGATGGTCAGGTAGATTTCCCGTCCGGGTTTCACTTGACTGTTGTTGGCCGGAGTCTGTTCCAACACCGTCCCGGAAGGCAGCGTCTTGTTGTATCCGGAATCCGTGACAACAGCCACCAGCCCTTGCCTTTCCAAAGTCTGGCGTGCGTCGTACACACGCATGCCTTTCACGTTCGGCACGGTGATTTCCACCCCGTGCATGGTGTAGCGTTCCAGTCCGATCCAGATGCCGACAGCGATGGCTACTATGATTAAGAACATCGCCAGCAGATTCACCCAAATGATTTTGCTGGTCAGTTTGCCGAAGAATTCTTTTATGGTCATTGCGAGTACCTGTGTATATTTGTGGGAACAAAGATAGTGAAAGGCGAGAGCAAAGGCAAACGAAAAACAAAGTTTTTCAAGTTTTGGCCATGTCGGGCTACGCCTGTTTTATTTAAAGATACGGATAAAAACAAAAAAGAAGTAAGGGCTTCCTTACTTCTTTCAATTTCTTTCGGAAAAAGACGTCCGCAACTTATTTACCATGTCTTTCATCGGATACGGTAAGCTTTTTGCGACCTTTCGCACGGCGTGAAGCCAATACCTTACGACCGTTTTTCGTAGTCATTCTTTCACGGAAACCATGCTTGTTCTTTCTCTTTCTGTTGTGGGGTTGAAATGTTCTTTTCATTGTTATATTCTGTTTTTATTTGTTTCTTATCGGGTTCGGGGTGCAAAATTAGGCACTTTTTTTAAATTAAGCAAGAGATAAGTCATTTTCTGCCAAAACTTTTGTGTTTTTTTTCTTTTTTCCATTAACTTTGCAGCGCAAATGAAAGTGTGCATCAATTATATACATTTAAAATAGAATACAAAGCAAGATTTTTATGATTAACGCTCAAGACATTAAAAAAGGTACTTGCATTCGTATGGATGGCAAGTTGTATTTCTGTATCGATTTCCTGCATGTGAAACCGGGTAAGGGCAATACCTTCATGCGTACGAAGTTGAAAGACGTGGTCAACGGTTATGTGCTCGAACGTCGTTTCAACATCGGTGAAGCCTTGGAAGACGTGCGTGTGGAACGTCGTCCCTACCAGTATCTTTATCAGGAGGGCGAAGATTATATCTTCATGAACCAGGAAACTTTTGAGCAGATACCTATCGCCAAAGAACTGATTAACGGCGTGGATTTCATGAAGGAAGGCGAAGTCGTAGATGTGGTTTCGGATGCTTCTACCGAGACTGTGCTTTATGCCGATGTGCCGACCAAGGTGGTGCTGAAGGTAACTTATACCGAACCGGGACTGAAAGGCGATACGGCCACCAACACCCTGAAGCCTGCCACGGTGGAGACTGGTGCAACGGTGCGTGTGCCTTTGTTCGTGAACGAGGGTGAGATGATAGAAGTCGATACTCGTGACGGTTCGTATTTGGGCCGCGTGAAGTAACGGAAGATATTTTAGTTTTTAATGACGGAAAGTGAATAATAAGGTGTTTTGCACCTTGTTGTTCACTTTTTTTTGTTACATTTGCTCGACAAAGCCAAAGCGCATCCCGCTTGGGGTGTCTGGAAAATAGGATGTCCAATGAGGGCTCGTTTCTCGTAGCGTGAGTTGAAACAATGAAATATTCTCTGATTATACCGGTTTACAATCGTCCCGATGAGGTGGATGAACTGTTGGAAAGCCTTACCGGGCAGACGTTTACGGACTTTGAAACGGTCGTGGTGGAGGACGGTTCTTCCCGTCCGTGCCGCGACGTGGTAGAGAAATACGCCGGACGTCTGTCGGTGAAGTATTATGACAAGCCGAACTCCGGGCCGGGCCAGACCCGTAATTACGGGGCGGAACGTAGCAGCGGCGAGTACCTGATAGTGCTGGATTCGGACTGCGTGCTTCCGCCGGGATATTTGCAGGCCGTAGACGACGAGTTGCGGCGCGAGCCTGCCGATGCGTTCGGCGGTCCCGACCGGGCACATGAATCTTTCACGGACGTGCAAAAGGCCATCAGCTATGCCATGACCTCGTTTTTCACTACGGGAGGCATCCGGGGAGGGAAGAAGAAAATGGATAAGTTCTATCCGCGCTCCTTCAACATGGGAGTCCGGGCGGAAATCTACCGCCGGCTGGGAGGCTTTTCCAAAATGCGTTTTGGCGAGGACATCGATTTCAGCATCCGGATATTCAAGGCCGGGTGCAGTTGCCGTTTGTTTCCCGATGCCTGGGTGTGGCACAAGCGGCGCACGGACATGAAGAAGTTTTTCAAGCAAGTGCATAATTCCGGTATTGCGCGTATCAACCTGTACAAGAAATATCCCGAATCGCTGAAGTTGGTGCATCTGTTGCCCATGGTGTTTACCGTGGGGGCATGCTGCCTGCTGTTGGCCGCACTTGTAGGATGGGTTGGTTCGGTCTGGATTTTCCAAATGACCCACCGTTACGTATATGCCGTAGAGATGCCGGGCTTGATGCGGCATGCGGCTGTGTTTCATGCCTTGTCGTGGATACCCTTGTTGCCCTTGTTGTTGTTTGCCCTGTTGATTTGCACGGATGCCACGGTGGCCAACCGCAGTTTGAAAATCGGCGTGCAGGCCGTGGGGGCTTCTTTTGTCCAACTGACGGGCTACGGTACGGGATTCCTCCGTGCATGGTGGCAGCGGTGCGTGCGCGGTAAGGATGAGTTTTCGGCTTTCGAGAAGAATTTCTATAAATAAGCGTATGGAGACGGCGAAACTGAATATCAAGCAATGGGCCGAAGACGATCGCCCTCGCGAGAAGATGATGCAGAAAGGGGCTTCGGCGTTGAGCAATGCCGAACTGCTGGCCATCCTTATCGGTTCGGGCACAGTGGAGGAGTCTGCCGTGGGCTTGATGAAGCGTGTCATGGCCGATTGCGACAACCGCCTGAAGACGTTGGGGCGCATGTCGCTCGAAGAACTGACCGGAAATGTGGAGGTATGGGACAAGGAGACCGGAAAGAAAAAGAGGGTGCGCCGTTACAAAGGGCTGGGCGAAGCCAAGGCCGTGGCCATCATGGCCGCTTGCGAACTGGGGCGCCGCCGTATGGAGGAAGATGCGGTGGAACTGCCTTCCATCCGTTCCAGTGTGGATTTGTACCATTATTTCCTGCCGCAGATGCAGGACCTGTTTCACGAGGAATGTTATGTGCTTCTGATGAACCAGGCCTGCCGCATTTTGGATAAGGTGTTGGTGAGCAAGGGCGGACTGACGGAGACGGCGGTCGACATCCGCCTGATTTTGCGCGAAGCCCTGTTGCGCCGTGCGCCTGTCATCGCGCTTTGCCATAACCACCCGTCGGGGCAGGTGCGCCCCAGTATGGAGGACGACCGGCTGACCGACCGGCTCCAGAAGGCTTGCCGGATGATGAATATCCGTCTGTTGGACCACATCATCGTGGCCGAAGGCGGTTTTTACAGTTATTGTGAAGAAGGTAAATTAGTATAACAAGATAAATAAAGACCGATATATGGAAGAGGAAAAGAAAATGCCGGAGAAATTGCAGGTGGAAGAGAAAGTGATCGAGATGCTCAAGACGGTGTACGACCCTGAGATACCGGTGAATGTGTACGACCTCGGATTGATATATAAGATAGACTTGGCGGACGACTATGCCCTGAGCGTGGACATGACGCTTACGGCTCCGAACTGCCCGGCTGCGGATTTCATCGTGGAGGACGTGCGTCAGAAGCTGGAGAGCATAGAGCAAGTAAAGTCGGTGGAGGTCAATCTGGTGTTTGAACCCGAGTGGGACAAGGACATGATGACCGAGGAAGCCAAAATGGAATTGGGATTCTTGTGATGAAAAGCGTATATTTTCTTTCGGATGCCCATTTGGGATGCCGCTCCATCCCGCACGACCGTACGCGGGAACGCCGGTTGGTGCACTTTCTGGACGGTATCAAGGATAAGGCTTCGGCGGTTTACCTGTTGGGAGACATCTTTGATTTTTGGTATGAATACAAGACGGTGGTGCCCCGTGGCTACACCCGTTTTCTCGGGAAGCTCAGCGAATTGGCCGACCGGGGCGTGGAGGTGCACTTCTTTACGGGCAACCACGACATCTGGTGCGGCGATTACTTGGTGAAGGAATGCGGCGTGACGCTGCACACCGAGCCGATGACGGTGGAGATGGGCGACAAGGTGTTCATGCTGGCGCACGGCGACGGCTTGGGCGACCCCGACCGCAAGTTCCGTTTCCTGCGTGCCGTGTTCCGTAACCGCCTTTGCCAACGCATGTTTTCCTGCATCCATCCCCGTTGGGCTGTGGATTTCGGCCTGTCTTGGGCGGCGCACAGCCGCCTGAAGCATGGCGTGGAAGGCGGCGACCCTCCGTATCTGGGCGAGGACAAGGAGTATCTTGTCCGTTTTGCCAAGGAATACCTGAAAGCCCATTCCGAAATCAACTATTTCATTTTCGGCCATCGTCACATCGAGTTGGACTTGATGCTGACCCGTTCGAGCCGTGTCCTGATTCTGGGCGACTGGATTACGCAGTTCACTTACGCCGTATTCGACGGGGAGAACCTGTTTATGGAGAACTATGTAGAGGGCGACACTTGTCTGTAACCTTTGCAGCGTGTCTGTCGCTGTTTCCGCCGGACGGTTTGCGGAAATGAAAGTTTTGTGAAAATACATGACGGAATCCGCTCTGTGCCGTTCGGAAAATCAATCTCCGCAGAACGGAAAACGTTTCTCAGCCGATTGAAAAATCAATCTCAGCCGAACGATTTTCCGTTCTGCGGAGATTGATTTTTGCTTCGTATCCGGTTGTAAATCAGTGGATTGCTTTGGGAATGCGGCAAAGTAAGATGTTTTGTCACCGCCAAGCCTTGTTTCTTTTTCTCTACATGTTTTTTATGTCGATTTATTTCAGCCTATAAAAGAACAAGCAAGGATTGTCTTCAGCAGAAATCTTTTGGACCACGGCCTGAACCTTTCTTAAGTTATCATTTTGTGTTTCTGTGTTGATTTTCCACTGCTTGAGTTTATAAGCCTCTTCAAAGCCCACCAAAAAGCCTTGGGGACTTACGGCTCTTATATTAATCAGCGGCAAGCCCCTGCCCGTTTATGGAGGGTGGCGAGTCGAATCCGGTGATTTGTCGTATAGGTGCTTCTTTTTGGCAAGAAGAGAGAAATACACCTATATATAATAAAGTGCTGAGGTATTTTGCCATGGTCTGGTGGGATTATATGGGATTCAGCAAGAAGAATCCCGTTCGTTGGTTCAAGCTGATTTTCATAGAACGATGGCTATTTTAGTTTATATTTCATGCTTATATGGTTTATTAGATCCTTTTTGAATATGAACCGGTAGAGAACCGGGTTGTCCTCTTCTTTAATGGATTGGACTATCCGGTTGAAAGTTTGGCTTCGTGTGGGTAGTTGCTTTTTCTGTTGACATAAAATATCAGCATTATAAAAGCCGATGTTTTCATCCGAGCATCCTCCGCTCAATGCGATATTGGGAAAGTGGAAATTTCTCTCGCTGTCATAAGTGTTATGTATCAAGACACTTTGCCTGCCATCCCATATCAGTGTGTTTTCATTGTTGACGGAGATAAACATATAGTCTTTGTTTGCCTGTATGCCAGTGAATCCGATGCTCATGCCCGATTCCTGTATTTTCTCTTTTAAGTCATAAAAGTTTTCATTCCTGCATTCTTTTAGGAACTTTGTGCTTGGAAGTTGCTTGGCCCAATCAAATTGGTAGGCATGTTTTATTTCTCCATTTTTGTAAGCGTACAGATTGTGCGAGAGGACGGATAACAGATAACAGGTGTCTTTATAGATGGCCATGGGGCAGGCTGAAAACGCGTAATGGATACCTTTTGTCGTCAGGTCTTTCATGGCAAGCAGGGGAAACGTTTTTAGTCCGTTGCCGTTGATTTCCACTTTTTTATATTCATGTTCGATTTTAATATAATCATTGGGCATAGGGTAGTATGCCAGTAAATCTTGGTCGGGGCTTCTCATTATGGAATGTATTCCGCCGTCTTCTTCCGGCAATCGGACGGTGGATAGATATTCGCCGTCATAGCTGAAAAACATGATTTTTGGGGACGGGTTGCAGATTAGTCCGATTGCCTTTTGTTGTTCGTCGATATAGAAATTTTCCAAGTGGACGTACTCCTTGTTTCCATTCCCTTTTTGGCTTATTTCGTTTATAAAGTGTCCCTCTTCATCAAATGCGTATAGTCCGAAATCGTCTCTTACAAAATAGTACCCATCCGTTTTCTTGACCCTCGTTATTTCTCCTAACATGCAAGAACCGGATGATTCTAACACTGTATATTGGATGCTGTCGACTATGTCACGCAATTCCACATTAACGGGTTTGTCTTTGTTGATTACATTTAAGGATAGGTGACTTTCGTTTGTGGCCGTGTCCGTTTGGGAAGTTTTATATCCAATGTATCCCGCAATACCAAGTATTGCCGTACTGAATAAAGATATGAAGAATGTTCTTTTTTTCATATTCGTTATGTTTTCGGTTATTGGATGTGTTGTCCTTTGTAAGGTTTGCCTTTCCGAAGTTCATCACCAAAAGTATTTGAAAATTAAGTGACTTGCAAGTGTTTTCGGGAAAAAATTATATTGTGGTGTCTCCTTGATGCAGAATCTTTCCGGCAGACCGATATAAAAAGGGTGCGGAAACAATCCCGCACCCTGTATGGAGTTAGAAGCATTTTCCATTGCATGGGTATTTTTCCTTCAGATAGTGAAGGAAGAAGGCGAGGTTCATACCAGTGCCATGGTGTCTTTGGCAATCATCAGTTCCTCATCGGTCGGGATGACGCATACCGTCACTTTGCTGTCCGGTGTGGAGATGATGGCTTCGTCGCCACGTACGGTATTGTTTTTGGCTTTGTCGAGCGATACGCCCAGATAGTCCAGACCGTTGCAGAAAGCTTCGCGCATGTCGGCTTGGTTTTCTCCCACGCCTCCGGTGAAGAGGATGATGTCCACCCCGTTCATGGCCGCAGCGTAAGCACCGATATATTTTTTCACGCGGTAGGCGTACATGTCGAGAGCCAAGCGGCAGCGTTGGTTGCCTTCGTGGGCTGCGGCAATCACCTCGCGCATGTCCGAAGAAACTCCCGTGACACCGGACACGCCGGATTTTTTGTTCAGGAGATTGGACATTTCAGAAGGAGCAAGCCCTTCCTTGTCCATGATAAAGGTTACCGCGCCGCCGTCTACATCGCCGGAACGGGTACCCATCATCAGGCCTTCCAACGGAGTCAGTCCCATGGAGGTGTCGATACATTTGCCGTCTTTTACGGCCGAAATGGAACCGCCATTGCCCACATGGCAAGTGATGATGCGTTTGCCGGCAGAATCTACGCCAAGGTATTCGCAGACACGTTGGGATACATAACGGTGGGACGTGCCATGGAAGCCGTAACGGCGGATGCCGTATTTTTCATACATCTCGTAGGGCAGGGCATACATATAGGCATAGTCGGGCATCGTCTGATGGAAGGCTGTGTCGAATACGCCCACCTGAGGAATCGAAGGCAGAAGGGCCGATACGGCATTTACGCCTTTCAGGTTGGCGGGATTATGCAGCGGGGCCAAGTCGTTGCAGGCTGTGAAGGCTTCCAACACTTCGGGAGTGAGCAACACGCTTTGGTTGAATTTTTCTCCTCCGTGTACCATACGGTGTCCTACGGCGCCAAGCTCTTCCAGCGATTTCAATGCACCGAGTTCCGGGTCGGTCAGGATGTGGAAGATGAATTGTACGCCTTTGGTATGTTCGGGGATGTCTTCCTCGATGATTTTCTTCGTCCCGTCCGGCAAAGTCATTTTCAGGAAAGAACCGGGCAGACCTATTTTTTCTATACCGCCCTGTGCCATGACGGAATGGTCGGTCATGTCGTATAATTTATATTTGATGGAGGAACTTCCGCAGTTTAATACTAAAATCTTCATATTATATAATAGGTGTAATTTTAAAGCTTTCGTTTATTTTTGTTCTTTTGCCGCAATAGCTTGGTTGGCCGTGACGGCTACCATGGTGTAAACGTCCTCGATGGAGCATCCGCGGGAAAGGTCGTTGACCGGACGTGCTATGCCTTGGAGGATAGGGCCGATGGCTTCGGCATGTCCCAGACGTTGTACCAATTTATAGGAGATGTTGCCGACTTCAAGATTGGGAACAATCAGAACGTTGGCATGTCCGGCGATTTCGGAACCCGGGGCTTTGCTTTCGCCTACGCTCGGTACAAGTGCGGCATCAGCCTGGAGTTCGCCGTCGATGCTGAGACCCGGAGCCATTTCGCGTGCCAGCTTGGTAGCTTCCACTACTTTGTCTACGACCTCGTGTTTCGCAGAACCTTTGGTGGAGAAGCTCAGCATAGCTACCTTCGGGTCGATTCCGGCCACGGCTTTGGCTGTGCGGGCGGTACAAACGGCAATCTGAGCCAACTGTCCTGCATCGGGTACAGGGGTGACGGCTACGTCGCCCATAACCAAAATGCCGTTCTTTCCGTAGTTGGGAGCTTTAGTGAGCAGCAACATTGCTCCGGAAACGCAGGTGATGCCCGGGGCTGTCTTGATGATTTGCAGGGCAGGACGCAATACGTTGCCGGTCGTGTTACGTGCGCCGGCCAACTGTCCGTCGGCATCGCCGGCCTTAATCATCAGGCAACCGTAGAACAAGGGATCCTGCACTTTTTGGTGGGCTTCTTCTATCGTCATGCCTTTTTTCTTACGCAATTCGAAAAGCAATTGGGCATATTCTTCTTTTTTCGGGCTGGTAGCCGGGTCTATGATAGTAGCCTTGGATATGTTTCCCAATCCCCATTTTTTTGCCGCTTCTTCTATTTCTGAACGGTTTCCTAATAAAATCAAGTCGGCCACCTCATCGGTAAGAATCTGGTTGGCAGCCTTTAATGTGCGCTCTTCCGTACCTTCAGGAAGAACAATGCGCTGTTTGTTAGCTTGAGCGCGTGAGACAATCTCTTTGATTAAGTCCATATTTAAAATCTTTAAATTGATAACTCTACATTGCAATTAGTAGGATTGTGCAAAATTACTGCTTTTTGACCGAATAACCGTATGATTCCTATTTTATTTTTTTATATTCCGGGATGGTGTTCCTCTCATAATTTTTATGTTACTTTGGTATCAAAAAAATATTTTATGTCCCTTGATTTTCATCCTTTATCTTTAGCAGACCGTTCGCTTGTGTGGAAATATACTGAAAACGCAGGTCGTCGCAACTGTGATTTGTCTTTTGCCAATCTTTATGCCTGGAGAATGCTTTATCGCACGGAGGTGGCGGAGTGGGGCGGTTTTCTGGTGTTTCGTTTTTACGCGGATGGACATTTGGCTTATCTTATGCCTGTGGGTGAGGGAGATTGGTGTGCCATCCTGCAGGCTTTGAAAGAAGATGCGTGTCGGTTGTCTCATCCTCTTTTGCTGTTAGGCGTTTGTGAGGATTTGATGCCGCAGGTGGAAGAGTGCATGGGGGAAGACTGCCGTGTGAATGCCAACCGGGACCATGCGGATTATATCTATTTGCGTGAGTCGTTGGTTGCGTTGTCCGGTAAAAAGTTGCAGGCCAAACGTAATCATGTGAATCGTTTTAAAGCCTTGTATCCGGATTATCGTTATGAGGAATTGACGGACGAATGGGTCCCGGCTTGTCTGGATTTGACTCGCCGTTGGGTGGAGTCGCGTCAGGACGAAGCGGAGAAAAGGGCGGTGGCTGCGGAGTCGGAAGCCATTCAACGTGCATTGGCGCATCGGGAAGAACTGGACCTGAGGGGAGGTGTATTGCTGGTTGGGGAACAGATCGCGGCATTTACTTACGGGGCTCCGATTTGTCGTGATACCTTTGACGTGTGCGTGGAAAAAGCCGATGTGGAGTTTGAGGGGGCTTATACGGTCATCAATAAGGAGTTCGTTTCACGGTTGCCGGAACAATATAAATATGTGAATCGGGAAGAAGACTTGGGAGTGGAGGGTTTGCGTAAGGCTAAACTGTCTTATCAACCGGAGATGTTGCTGATGAAATACAGTGTGTGGTCGTCTTGTACGGTGAAGGCGGAGATTGAAGAGTGCGGGCTGACACCGGAGCAGCATTTGATAAAATGGCAGACCCGTGCATTGTGGAGCTTGTGTTTCGGCGATACGGAAGAGTTTATGAAACTTTATTTTACCCGGAAATATACGCCTGAAAGAAACAGTTGCCTCGTAAGGGACGGGCGTGTGGTTGCGGCTTTGCAACGTTTGCCATACCGGATGATGTTTGGAGGCGGCGTTGTTCCTGTGGCTTATGTTTCAGGGGTTTGTACGCAGCCGGAATGCCGAGGCAAGGGGCTGATGACGGAACTGATGGGGCAGGCTCACCGTAAAATGTATGCCGACGGGTGTTTATTCAGTCTTTTGATTCCGGCTGATGAAGGTTTGTTTGCTTTTTACCATCGTTTTGGTTATTATACTTGCCCTGAGGTGGCATTGTCGGAGTGGGAAGTATCATACGATACCGATAAAGTGGTATGTGAAGTTTATACCACTATGCATGAAGTTGAACCAGTGTTGGGGGATTTGCAGTCTTATTTGGATGCTTTTCTACGTCGTGTTCCTTATGCTGTGTTGCATGATGAGGCAGATTTGTATACGGTGTGTGCTGATTTGTTCCTTGGGAACGGTTGTGTCGTGGTGGCGCGTGACGACGAACGGTGTGTCGGGCTGATTTGGGCCGTTCCGCGTGAAGATAAACTATGGGTTTTGGAGTGTTTTTCCGTTTCAGCGGTCGTTGAAGATATGCTGTATAAGCAAGTGCGGGGGGCATTCGGCTTTGCCGGGAATGTTGCAATGATTCGTCAGAAAAACCGGGTGCAATTGCGTGTGATACATGCGTATGAGGTCTTGCAGTTGTATGCGCGGCAACATACGGATACGGTCGGTCGGATACGTGTTGTAGGAGATGAGGATATCACGGAGAATAACGGAGTTTACGTGTGGGAAAACGGATTGTGCCGGAAAGAAGGACGAAATGAATGTTGTTGCCCGGAGAGCGGTGGGACTTGTCGTAGCGTACATATTCGGGAGTTGCCGGATATGTTCTTGGAAGGGGACGCCCCTTATCTGAGTTTGATGATGAATTGATTATAGTCGGTCTTCCGTGAGAAAACGTTCCAGCTCTTCTGCAGACAGGCGGAGATGGAATGTGTCTTTGTAGGCTACGGAGATATTGCCGGTTTCTTCGGAAACGATGACGGCCAGGGCATCGGTTTCCTGCGATATGCCTTTGGCGGCACGGTGGCGCAGGCCTAATTCTTTCGGGATGTCCATGCTGTGGGATACAGGCAGGATGCAGCCTGCTGCTTTGATGCGCTTCTTGCTGATAATCATGGCACCGTCATGCAGCGGGCTGTTTTTGAAAAAGATGTTCTCGATAAGCCGTTGATTGATGTTGGCATCGATGAGTTCGCCGGAACGTATGATATCGTTGAGGGGCAAGTTGCGTTCGATGACAATCAATGCCCCGACCTTTTGTTTACTCATGCTCATGCAGGCCATGACGATAGGCATGATGTCGTCCTTGTTTGTTTTTTTATTGTCTTTCTTGTTGCGCCGGATGAGCTTGAGGAGGCTTTCCACTTGCCGGTGTGTACCGATCGTGAAAAAGAAGTTGCGGATTTCTTCTTGGAACAGGATAATCAGTGCCAGTGTACCGACGCTGACCAGCTTGTCGAGAATGGAACCCAAAAGTTTCATTTCTAGTATTTGGGAGACAAACAACCAGAATACGACGAAAATCAGCACGCCGAAGAATACGTTCAGTGAACGCGACTCTTTCATGACCTTGTAGCAATAGAACAGCATCAGTGCGACAAGGAAGATGTCGATAAAGTCTTTCAGTCCGAATTCTAATGGCATGGAAATGTTTTTTTTATTTCTGTTCGTTCATTTGATTGAATATTCTCACGGCTTCCACACAAGCTTTTACGTCATGCACACGCAAAATGTCTGTCCCTTTGGTCAAAGCAATGGTGTTCAATACGGTAGTTCCGTTCAACGCTTCTTCGGGACTGCTGTCGAGCAGTTTGTATATCATTGATTTGCGCGAGATGCCTACTAATAAAGGCAGTTCGAATAGCTTGAAGTCTTCCAAATGCTTAAACAACTCGTAGTTGTGGGCCAAAGTTTTTCCGAATCCGAATCCCGGGTCTATAATGATGTCCTTGACGCCTCGGGCGTGCAGGTCTTGTACCCTGAGCGCAAAGTATTGCATGATTTCCATGCGGATATGGTCATAATGTATATGCTGCTGCATGTCTTGGGGAGTGCCTTGCATGTGCATCATGATATAGGGGACGTCCAGACGAGCTACGGTGTCGAACATCCGTTCGTCCATTTGTCCGCCCGAAATGTCATTGATGAGAGCTGCACCGTATTCTTCCACACACATGGAGGCCACGTCTGCCCGGAATGTATCGACGGAAACGATGGCCTCGGGGGCTACTTCGCGGATGGCTTCGAGACCTTTCCGAAAGCGTGCCATTTCTTCCTTTGTGCTGACGTGTTCCGCATTGGCACGCGAGGAATAGGCACCGATGTCGATCATGTCGGCTCCCTCCGTAATAATCTGTTCCACTCGGTTGACGATGTCGGATGTGGTTTCCTTGCGGCTTCCGGCATAAAAGGAGTCGGGCGTGACGTTCAGGATTCCCATGACTTTCGGTGTGGAAAGGTCCATCAGTTGTCCGTTGACTCTTATGGTACGTTCTATATGTCCTTCCATTGTTTTTGCAGTATTTACGTGCAAATGTACGCAGAATAATCCGGTTTTTCGTGCTTCTTGGATTATATTTATATAATATAGGTGGCATCTCGGTAAAATATTTCAAGCAAGTTTGATATTTTGCTCTCGATTTACATTATATTTGTGGGGTAAAATACAGAATTATGAAGATAGCAGAACTTTATGAACTTTATAAGCAGCATCCGGTGGTGACCACCGATAGCCGCAAGTGCCCGCAAGGGGCTTTGTTCTTTGCATTGAAAGGGGACTCTTTTAATGGAAATGCTTTTGCCGCCCAAGCTTTGGAGCAAGGGTGCGCTTACGCGATAGTGGATGAAGCTGAGTATGCGGTGGGGGGTGACGAGCGTTACATTTTAGTGGAAGATGTACTGGCGGCATTGCAACAACTGGCTCACTATCACCGGAAACAATTTAAGATTCCGGTAATTCAGGTGACGGGAACCAACGGAAAGACCACGACAAAAGAACTCACGGCGGCAGTGCTTTCCCAAAAACATAACGTATTGTACACGCAGGGAAATCTGAATAATCATATCGGGGTGCCGAAGACTTTGCTGGAGTTAAGTCCGGAGCATACCATCGCTGTCATTGAAACCGGGGCAAACCATCCCGGGGAAATTAAGGCTTTGGCCGAAATTGTGGATCCGGATTTCGGATTGATTACCAATGTGGGCATGGCGCATTTGGAGGGATTCGGATCTTTCGAGGGGGTTGTTCGTACGAAAGGAGAACTTTATGACTATTTGCGTGCCAAACATGGTACGGTTTTCATTGACCATGATAGTGAAGACTTGAAGCGTATAGCTGGGGGCTTACACCAGATTTGTTACGGAAGTCCATGTGACGAGGTCTTGAGTGTGGAAGGAGAGGTGCTTGAATGCGCTCCTTTCTTGAAGTTCCGTTGGCGGCCTGCCGGAGGTGAGTGGCAGGAGGTGCAGACCGGATTGATAGGTGCCTATAACATGCAGAATATGTTGGCTGCAGCAACGATAGGACGTACGTTCGGGGTAGAGGTGGATTCGATTAACCGGGCATTGGCAGCATACGAACCTAAAAACAATCGTTCCCAACTCATGGAGACGGATGATAATAAGCTCTTGGTGGATGCTTATAATGCCAACCCTACCAGTATGAGAGCTGCTATAGAAAATTTCCGGGATATGAAAGTGGAACGCAGGATGGTTATACTCGGTGATATGGGGGAATTGGGAGAGAGTAGCTGGAAAGCCCATCAGGCCATTGCCGATTTATTGGTGGAATCCGGTTTTGAGCATGTGTGGTTGGTGGGGCCGAAGTTCAAGGCGGCGCGTCATCCTTTCCGTACGTTTGATAGTGTGGAGCAGGTAAAGAAGGCTTTGGGAATCAAGAAACCCAAAGGGTATTATATATTGATTAAAGGCAGTCATAGTACGAGACTTTACGATTTGCCGGATTTCCTTTGAGAACGAACGTCGGCACTATAAAATATTTTGTGTAAATGTAAACGGGATTCAGTTATAAGTTCACTTATATCTGGATTCTGTTTTCAAAAATAAGCATAAATTGGTTCATAATCAATCCCCAGTTAGTAATCGGCATCGTCCATTTCTTCTCAATCTCCATCAAAGAGAGGTATACCATTTTCTTCACTGCGTCATCCGAAGGGAATGAAAGTTTTGATTTAGTGTACTTTCTGATTTTTCCATTCAGATTTTCAATGAGGTTTGTGGTGTAGATTATTTTCCTGATTTCTAATGGGAACTGGAAGAAAACAGTCAGGTCATCCCAGTTATTCCTCCATGAGAGGATGGCATAAGGGTACTTCCCTCCCCATTTCTTTTCCAAATTATCCAGTTCCATAGCGGCAGCCTCCTTGTTGGGCGCGTTATATATGTTTTTCATATCAGCCGTAAACTCCTTCTTGTCCTTGTAAACGACATATTTACAGGAGTTCCTAATCTGATGTACGACACATATTTGCGTGGAAGACTGAGGAAATACAGCGCGTATGGTGTCGGTAAACCCGTTCAGGTTGTCAGTGCAGGTAATCAGTATGTCCTGCACTCCGCGGGCCTTCAAATCTGTCAGGACACCCATCCAGAATGAAGAACTTTCTGATTTTCCCACCCACATGCCAAGGACTTCCTTCAAGCCGTTCTGTTTCAGACCGACACAGAGATAGACAGTCTTGTTGATGATTTTTCCGTTGTCACGAACCTTGAATACAATACCGTCCATCCAAACGATGAGATAGACAGGCTCCAAAGGGCGGTTCTGCCATTCCTGAGCAGCCTGGTTGACTTTGTTCGTGATGATGGAAATGGCTGATGTGGACAGTTCTATTTCATAGATTTCACGCATTTCCTCTTCAATGTCGGACACGCTCATTCCTTTGGCATATAGGGAGATAACAAGTTTTTCTATGGAAAGCCCACGACTCTCGTGTTTGGGAACGACTATGGGCTCGAATTCACCGTTACGGTCACGGGGAATAGGTATGACCGCTTCACCGTGTTCGGTTTGGATTTTCTTGGGGTAGCTGCCGTTACGGGAATTACCGCTGTTATTGCCGGAAACTGAATGCTTCTCATAACCCAAATGAGCATCCATCTCACCTTCAAGCATCTTTTTCAACACCTGAGCGTGGAGCTGCTTTAGGAACTTGCTTACGTCCGCCTCGGTCTTGAACTGGCTGAGGAACTCCTTACTTAATACCTCATCAGGCACTACATGATTCTCTTTCATAATCTTCTTCATTTTGCAAAGCTATTAAATAAAAAAATACGGAACC
>ERZ827104.491-NODE-491-length-42170-cov-7.103953_pt1 | contig 42170 bp, 44 predicted proteins | sample MGYA00519781_ERZ827104 | MGnify/ENA primary metagenome ERZ827104 (study PRJEB31778, sample SAMEA3449257) | human gut metagenome | biome: human gut; feature: human-associated habitat; material: faeces | place: United Kingdom | collected 2010/2012 ...
TCGAGCAGGCCGGTCGGGCGGATGATCTGCTCGGCGATCTGACCCGCGTGCTCGCGCTCATAGTCGCCCGGCGTGGCCGAGACGTAGATGGCCTGGTTCACCCGCTGCTCGAACTCCTCGAACTTCAGCGGGCGGTTATCATACGCGCTCGGCAGGCGGAAGCCGTACTCGACGAGCGAGTCCTTGCGCGCGCGGTCGCCGCGGTACATGGCGCGCACCTGCGGCAATGTGACGTGGCTCTCGTCGACGAAGAGCAGAAAGTCCTTCGGGAAATAGTCCAGCAGCGTCATCGGTGCGCTGCCGGGGGCGCGGCCGCTGATGATGCGCGAATAGTTCTCGATGCCGGAGCAGTAGCCGAGCTCCTGCATCATCTCAATATCATAGTCCGTGCGCTGGCGGATGCGCTGCGCCTCGAGGAGCTTGCCCTGCTGCTCAAACGTTTTCACGCGCGCGTCGCACTCGGCGCGGATCTCGCCGATGGCGCGCTCCATCTTTTCATGCGTCGTGACGTAGTGCGACGCGGGATAGATCGCCACGTGGCTGAGTGTGCGGATGGGTGCGCCGGTGACGACGTTGATGTCCGAAATGCGGTCGATCTCGTCGCCGAAAAACTCCACACGCACGGCATGGTCGGACGAGTAGGCCGGGAAAATGTCGATCGTGTCGCCGCGGACGCGGAACATGTTGCGCGCGAAGGCGATATCATTGCGCTCGTAGCGGATGTCGATGAGCTTGCGCATAAGCTCCTCCGGGTCGCGCTGCTGGCCGGTGCGCAGAGAAATGACCATGTTGGCGTAGTCGATCGGGTCGCCGAGGCCGTAGATGCACGACACGGACGAGACAACGATCACGTCCCGCCGCTCAAACAGGCTCGACGTGGCCGAATGGCGCAGGCGCTCGATCTCGTCGTTGATGGAGGCGTCCTTTTCGATGAACGTGTCCGTGTGCGGGATATATGCCTCCGGCTGGTAATAGTCGTAATAGCTGACGAAATACTCCACGGCGTTGTTCGGGAAAAACTCCTTGAACTCGCTGCAAAGCTGCGCCGCGAGGATCTTGTTGTGCGCGAGCACGAGCGTCGGCCGCTGGACGCGCTCGATGACCTTGGCCATCGTGTACGTCTTGCCGGAGCCGGTCACGCCGAGCAGCACCTGCTCGTCGATGCCGTTTTCCAGCCCCTGCACGAGCGTGTCGATCGCCTCGGGCTGGTCACCCGATGGTTCGTAGGGTGAAACCACCTCAAAATCCGGCATGGCACAGCCTCCCTTCGCAAAAAATCAAATCAGAATATTATACCACCATATATCCCGTTTCACAAGCAAAACCACCGATGTACGCCCCCTCTTTTGCGCGGATGCGCAAAGCGGAGCAAACGCAATCGTTTGCTCCGCCTGTTTCAATTTTCACTTCCGCGCAGCATGGCGTACTGCGTCGTCTCCGTGCCCGGAATGACCGAGATATCCGCCATGTGAAAGCCGAGGTGCTCGTAGATGCGTGTGTTGACCGCCTTGTGCGTCTCCAGATACAGCGGGGCATGCCGCGCGTCCAGCGCCTGCAGCGCCGAGCCGAAAAACCGGCACAGCCCGACCCCGCCGCGCAGGAAAAACGGCGCCGCGGGCACGGTCTGCAGCTCCGGCGGGAACAGCACCAGCAGGTCCTGCACCGTTTCATCCGTCGACAGCAGGACGCACCTGTCATACACGGCCCGCAGGACCGTGAGAAAATACCGCCAGTCGTCGCGCCTCATCGCCTCGCCGCCCAGCAGATAGCGGATGGACGGATCGTCGCCGAAAGCCGCGGCCATGACCCGCGCTGCCTGCGGCAGGTCGCCCTCCTGCACACAATAGCCCGTCGAGCGCAGGCTGTCCGCCAGAGAAATGGGCTGCGGAAATTGTTTGTTCATGTTTCATGCTCCTTTGTGAAATCGCGCCGGACAAAGCAAAAGAGCCGGTCACCCGGAACTGCTTCCCGGATGATCGGCTCTGCGTCTATGCGTCTGGCTCTTGGATAACGGTCATATGAAATTGCGACACGCAGATCAGCGTCTCCTGCCTGCATTTTGGGCAGTAGAGCGGAAAATTCCGCAGCTGCGTGTCCGCCCGCATCTTCAGCCGGGTCTTGTTCCTGCACACGGGGCACAGAATTCATTGCTCTCTTTGCATACTGCGCCCCGCTCAGCACGCCGGAACGGCGGGAAATCTGCGGTACTGCGTATCATTCCGGTGGAAGAAGCCGCGGATGGTCAGCAGCACGAACGCCGCGAGCACAATGTAGTAGACCGGCAGGGCGAACGCCCACGTGCTCTGCGGGAGCATCTGCCGGACGACGGCGGCATCGAGCAGGATGTAGATCAGCAGCCGCTCGCTGCCCGTAACAAACGGGCGCAGCAGCGCAGCGCGCACGCCCACCAGAACGACGCCCAGCGCCAGCTTCGGCGCGTCGGCTTCGCTGCACAGCTCCGTGCCGATGGTCACAAAGCCGCAGAAGTAGATCGTGCCATGGCAGAACATCGAAATGTAGACATCCAGCGGCGCATCGGCTCCGTAAATCGCGCCGCCGGCCACGATCATCGCCATGTAGTAGAAGAAACCCGCCATCAGGCCGGAGTAGGCCGCCCAACTGTGCAGTTTTTCCCGGGACGTGAGCAGGATCGCAGGAACCGCAAAATACGCAACCGTGGAAAACTCCACCGGCAGCTTCACGACGCACAGCATGAACGGATACACGACGCCATAGCGCAGCAGGTTTCCGCCGAGGAGCACCGCGCACAGCACAAGGACGACCCTTCTGCGCTGCGCCTCTGGGCGCTTACAGAGCTGATAGGCCAGCACATTGATGCAGCCGAAAAAGACCAGCGCGACCGCATTCAGGCCATACATAAGACAGACACCTCAATTCACAAACAAACCCCACACGTGCCAGAACTGGAAGCTCCCGGCCGACAGGGCGCACACCGCATAGCCAAGCACAAAGCAGACCGCAAACAGCAGCAGCGCCATCAGCGCCGTCGTGCGCAGCCGGCGCTTTTCCTTCGGTGCAAACTGCGGCGCGATCGGCAGACCGGGCAGCGCGGCACGGCCGCGGCTCTGCGCCAGCGCGTTGTGATGGAACCGGCCATAGGAGCGGAAGACCTGGCGGCAGAGCGCAAAATACCACACGCAGCCAACGACGGACAGCGCGCACAGCGCAAGCAGACTCAAGCCGAGGATCGCGCCGCACCAATACGGCATCGGCGGCAGGGAGACGAATGCCAGCCGGCCGAGGTTCCCGATCAGGCACACGCCCGTCAGGCCGAAGCTGAGCACGCACGCGGCCAGCACCATGCCAAACGACAGCAGCAGCGCCGCGAAGACCCCGAAAAACAGGTCGACCCAGCCCAGCCACAGCCACGTCAGCGCCGCCGAATGACCGGCGCCCGCCTGCGGCACGTCCCCAAACTGCGCAGCCAGCTCCACGGGGTCGCCCAGCCGGGCGGCGATCTCCTCTTCGGAATAGCCGTCCGCCAGCTTGAAGGCGAAGTGCTACTCGTATTCCTCCACGATATCTGCGGCATCGGCCACGTTTCTCTTGTGCAGCTCATTGGTGAGCCGCGTCATAAATTCATGTTTCGTCATTGCTCTCATCCTCCAACAGTGTTTTTACAGCCTGTGCAAAGGCCAGATACTCTGTACGATCCTTCTGATACGTCTCGCGGCCAAGCTCCGTAAGCCGGTAGTACTTGCGCGGCGGCCCGCCGCTCTCCTCCTGCAGATAGGTCGTGAGCAGGCCATCCGCTTTCAGCTTGCGCAGGATCGGGTAGACCGTGCCGCCCGCAATGTCAATGTGCCGGGAGAGAAAATCCGAGATCTCATACCCGTAGCAATCGCGCTTGTGCAGCAGCGACAGTACGCACAGATCCAGCACGCCTTTTTTATACTGCGCGTTCATGTGCAGCCTCCTTCGCTCATTGTTCTTACAGTACTACTGTATATTCAGTAGTTTTAAAATGTTAACCCCGTTTTTCAAAAAAACAAAAAAATGTGCCCGGAAGCGGCTGCTTCCGGGCACACGCGGTTTCTGCTTGCAATTATTCGCCGAAATCGAGCACGCGGCGCATGCGGATGAGCGTCAGGCGATTGCGGATGGCCGCCGAGACGCTGAGCATATCCTCCGACAGCGCCGGGTCAATGCCGATCTGCTCGGGCTTATAGAATGCGCCGAGCTTCTCGCAGAGCGCGGCCAGCTCCTCGGCCGAGGGGATCTCGGCGATGATGGCGCGGATCTCGTCCCAGTGATCGACGATGTTCTGCGGGTCGAACGTGCCGAGCACATCGTTTTCGTTCTCCTTCATGATGCCGCCGGCAAGGGGGCCAAACTTCTCATCCACCCATGCGCGGGTCAGCGGCTCAAAAGGCTTGGCCTTCGGCGTCGGCAGTGAGGCGAGGTAGTGGTACTCCTTCGCGCACAGGTACGTGCCCACGCCGACACACTGGCCGTGCATGCCGTGCGCATTTTCAAACCGCGGCGGCTTCATCTCCACCAGGTGCGCCATCAGGTGCTCGGCACCGGAGGCGGCGCGGGAATGGTTGAGAAGCTGCATGGTCAGGCCGGAGATCATCTGCGCCATGGTCATGGCCTCAAAATCCGGCTTGCCGCCGGCTGCCATGTCGTCAGCCGCCTTGCGCATGATGGTCAGCGCCTCCTGCGCGAGGTCGGCGACCATCGGGCAGTAATACTCGCCCGAGACGAGGTGCGCGATCTTCCAGTCAGCGAGGGAGATGTACTTGGCCAGAATGTCCGAAATGCCGCTCACGGTCAGCCACAGCGGCGCGCCGGAGACGACGTTCAGATCGCAGACGACGAGCGCCGCCGCCTGCATGGGAATGGACTTTTTCTGCCCGTCAATGATGATCGAGCAGATGTTGGCCGTGAAGCCGTCGGAGCTCGCCAGCGTCGGCACCGCGACGAACGGGATGCCGAGGTGGTAGGCCGGGTAGCGGCCAAAGTCCATGATCGTGCCGGAGCCGACCGCAACGATGACGTCCGGATGGTCGAGCTGGCACATCATGTCCTCGATCATGCCCTTTTCCGAGTGCAGCCCCTCGGCGTTGAGAACGATCTCCTGATCGGCGCGCACGTGCTTGAGCGTCGGGAGGTTATAGGTATTCGTATCGTAAATGACGGCGCGCTTGCCGCTCAGGCCGACCTCGTCCATGTACTGGTCGAACTTGTCGAGCGCGTTATACTCCACAACGACCTTTTTCGTCTCCAGCGTGTGCTCGCGGCCGCAGCGGCACGGGCCGACATACTTACTGCAATCGAGAATCATACAAAAATCGCTCCTATTCCAAGATGAATTTTTTCATTACCAGCATATTGATTTTCTCCGGCAAAGTCAAGCCCTGCGGCCGGATATCCTGCCCAAAACACAGAAAACGTTCCATTTTTGTTTTCGTTGAAAAACGTTCATTCAAAACTTTCAGGATCCATGCATTTCACGACGGTTGCAAAAACCGATTGTGTGGTGTATGATTGCAGAGTCGCTTTACAAAGATTTTAAATACATTTTGCATAACGGAAAACCTTTTCGCTTTCCATATAGCTATTCTTCGTACCTGGACGGTGATTTTTTCATGGAACTGACTGCATTCGCGCAATGGCTCAATACGGCCTTTGCCGGCTACGACTATGCGATCCTGCAGGCGCTGCACAACCTCGCCGGGGCGGCGGGCGGCTTTTTCACGCCGCTGTGCCGTGCCATCACGCTGCTGGGTGAAAACGGCATCCTCTTTCTCGCACTCGGCATCGTGCTGATGCTGTTTCCGAAAACGCGCAGAACCGGCATCTGCATGTTCGGCGCCGTGTGCTGCGGCGCGCTCATCACAAACTTCTGGCTCAAGGACTTTGTCGCCCGGCCGCGCCCGCTGACGGTGGAACCCTTCCGCACCTGGTGGCAGGCCGCCGGCGCGTATGCCGAGAGCGAGTACTCCTTCCCCTCCGGTCACGTGACAGCCGCGATGGCCGGCGTGACCGCGCTCGTGCTCGCGGGCAAAAAGCCCGCGCGCTGGTGGGCCTATCTGTTCGTGCTGGCCATGGGCGCAGCGCGCAACTACCTCATGGCGCACTACCCGTCCGATGTGCTCGGCGGGATGATCGTGGGGCTGATCGCCGCCGCAATCGCCTATGCGATCACGCTGCTGATCTACCGCATCGTGTCGGCGCACCCGGACAATCGCTTCTGCCGCTTTGTACTGCACGGCGGCATCGGCGGCAAAAAAGAACGGCAGGCTGCATGAGCCTGCCGCTTTTTTGCGCGACCATCCGTTGCACGCCGTCACCGCACCGGGGAAGGGACGGCTCAGGCAAGCCCTCCGCTTTCCGCCCGTGCTTCCGCTCTGCCAGCGCGCTCCATTCATGCGCGAGAAACACAATGGACAGCACGCCTGCCAGCAGGCCGGAGAGCGCCCCGGCATAAAGCAGCCCGTCAATGCCGAACCGCTTTCCCAGAATGAGCATGGCAGGGATCTGAACAAGGAAAATGAGTATCAGGAAGATCCGCAGGCATTTGACCGAGAATTCATTGTAGAGCGCATCATTCGAGCCGAAAATGCGGACAATGCTCATCGGCGCAAGCTGGAACCAGACCGTCGCGGCGCCCATGAGCGCAGCCGAGAAGAGAAGCAGCAGCTTCAAGATCTGCCTGACCCGGCCGCGGAGTGCTCGCCCGTAGTTATAGCTGATAATGGGCTGCGCGCCGGAACACAGCCCGGTGATGGCGTTTTGCAGCATGGTAAAGACCTTCATGGTAACACCCAGGGCGGTCAGCGGGAAGATCACGTTGGTCGTCCCGTTGCCGAGATAGCCGACACCGTTGCCGATGAAGATCTGATCCACCATGTTATAAAGCGCGTTCAAAACGAGGGAGATCACGCTGGGAACGGAAAATATCCGCAGCAGCTTCCCGATTTTTTCGTGCGCATATGTTTGCTCAAGCGTTTCCATGTTTGTCTCCTGTTATTATAACTAATTAGAAATCTAACTTTAAGGGGAAAACGAAAACCTCTCGCACAAGGCTAAAGGTTTTCGATCATTTTCTTCGTGGTCTCCAGCCACAGCGCCTGCTCCTGCTCCGAGATGCCGCGCAGCAGCCGCGCCTCCAGATCCTGCACATCCCGCAGGACTTTTTCCCGATTTTGCTGCGCCTTTTCGCTGGGGACGATTTTCTTCAGCCGCCTGTCATAGGATACGGGGACACGGCAGATCAGCCCATCCTGCTCCAGCTTCTTGACAAGGGCGCTGGCAGACGGCGGACGCAGGCCGAATTCATCCTCCAGATCCTTTTGAAACAGCTCGCTGTCCTCATGCGCAAGAATGAAGTGCAGCGCCTTTCCCTCGGTCCCGCTGTATTGCCCGCGGAAAGACAGCGCGTCGATCTCCCTGCGCAGACGGTTTGCAAGGATGCCGATATATCTGGAAGCGTGTTCGTCCTTTACCATAGCTTTCTCCAAACTAATTAGTTTTCTACATTTTGAGTGCAGTATACCACATTGCCCGCAGATGTCAAGAGGTACTGCCGGACTTTTGCGCGGGCAGAATGCAGAAAAGATCCTCCGCATGGCCGAAACCATACGGAGGATCTCCTGCTTTCTGTCGGTTCCCGCGCCGCGCAGGGCGGGCATGCGCAGCGGCGTTATGCCTTCGCGGGCTCGGCGGGCGGATTTTCCGCGGCCTTGGCGCGGATGGTATCGATGACCTTGCGGCAGCGCGCGGCGTTGTAAACGACCGGCACCGGATAGTTCGGGTTGGCCTCGGCCAGCGCCCAGGTGATGATCTGCGGAATGTCCTCTTCCTTAATGAAGTCAAAGCCCTTCGGGATGCCCATGCGCTCGTTCATGGCATAGATCGCCGCGATGAAGGCCTGCGCCTTCTCGGCGTCTGTACCGTCGGTCTTGACGCCGGCGATCTCGCACAGGCGCGCAAGCTTCGGATACACGGCCGCGCCGTAGTCCTCCAGGACGATCGGCAGGATGACCGCGTTGGCCAGGCCGTGCGGCGTGTTGTACAGGCCGCCGAGCGTGTGCGCGATGGCGTGCACGTTGCCGACGCCGGCACGGGAAAACGCAAAGCCGGCCTTGAAGGCCGCGATCATCATGTTCTCGCGCACCTTCAGATCCTCGCCGTGCTGATACGCCAGCTCGAGGTTATCGAAGATGAGCTTGACGGCCTCTTCGGCGAGGCGCAGGCTCTCCTTAGTGTTATACGTCCAACTGATGTACGCCTCGATCGCGTGCGTGAGCGCGTCCATGCCGGTGGTCGCGGTCGTGCGCGGCGGCAGGCCGACGGTCAGCTCCGGGTCAAGGATGGCGTAGAGCGGCATGAGCTTGAGATCCATGAGCGCGTACTTGTGGTGCGTCTCGCTGTCGGTGATGACGGCGGCGATCGTCGTCTCGCTGCCGGTGCCCGACGTCGTCGGGATGGCGACGATGGGCGGCACGGTCTTGCCGACGCGCATGACGCCAGCCATATCGTCGCAGCTCTTTTTCGGGCAGGCGACGCGCGCGGCCGCGCCCTTGGTCGCGTCCATCGGGCTTCCACCGCCGAGGGCGACAAAGCCGCTGCAGCCGGTGTCTATGTACTGCGCGCGGATCTTCTCGACCGTGTTCACGGAGGGGTTGGCCTCGACCTCGCTGAACACTTCATAAGGCATGCCAGCGTCCTCGAGCGCGGCAAACAGCTTCGGCCCGAGCGACTTGACCACATGCGAGCCGGTGACGACCATGACCTTGGTCACGCCGCACTTGCTCAGCACGTCCGGCACCTGGCGGATGCAGCCGGCGCCGGAGATCACGATCGGCTTGCGCCAGTGCAGGCAGCGCATGCCGATGTCGAACACCTGCTGATAGGTACGATAATATGCTTTTTTCAGTCCATCCATAAACGATTCCTTCCCTCCGCCGGGAGGCGGATATATCAGTTTCCCACCTCTCTTATACTACCGAATTGCAGGAATTTGTCAAGCATTTTGTGCAAAGGCTGACAAACGCTCCCGCCGCGGCTCAGAGCATCCCGGCGAGCTTGCGGCCCATGAGCACGCCCATGGCCGAGGCCATCATCAGGCCGCGCGTCCAGCCGGAGGAATCGCCCAGGCAGTGCAAGCCGGACACATTCGTGTTCAGATCGGCGTCCATGGCGATGCGGTTGCTGTAAAACTTCAGCTCCGGAGAATACAGCAGCGTCTCATAGGCGGCAAAGCCGGGCACGACCTCGTCCATGGCCTTGATGAAGTTGATGATATTGAGCATGGAGCGGTATGGCATGGCGGACGTGATATCGCCCGCAACGGCGTCCGGCAGCGTGGGGCGGACGTTCGACTGCATGAGCTCCTTCTGCCAGGTGCGCTTGCCGTCGAGAATATCGCCGAAGCGCTGCACCATGATGTGACCGGCACCAAGCATGTTCGTCAGCTCACCGACCTTCTGCGCGTAGGCGATCGGCTGGTTGAACGGCACGGAGAAGTTGTGCGAGCAGAGGATGGCCACGTTCGTGTTGGGCGACTTGAGCTCTTTGTACGCATGGCCGTTGACGACGGCGAGGTCATTGTCGTAATTCTCCTGCGACACGAAGCCGCCGGGATTCTGGCAGAACGTGCGCACCTTGTTCTTAAACGGTGCCGGGTAGCCGATGAGCTTGGACTCGTACAGCACGCGGTTGACCGACTCCATGACCTCGTTGCGCACCTCGACGCGCACGCCGATATCGACCGTGCCGGGCTTGTGCTCCACGCCGTGCTCGAGGCAGATCTTCTCCAGCCAGTCGGCGCCGCGGCGGCCGGTGGCAATGACGGTGTGCTTTGCCTCAATGGTATAGTCCTGATGGCCGTCGTGCGCCACGACACCGCAGCAGCGGCCGTCGCGCAGGATGACATCCTCGCACGTGCAGCCAAAGAGCATCTCCACGCCGTGGTCGCGCAGGTAATTTTCGATGCCGAGGTAGACCTCGTGCGCTTTCTCGGTGCCGAGGTGGCGGATCGGGCAGTCGACCAGGCGCAGGCCGGCGCGGATGGCGCGCGTGCGGATCTGCTTGACTTCCTCCGTGTTTTCAAGTCCCTCGACGTGTTCGTCGGCGCCGAATTCGAGATAAATACTGTCGGCATAGTTGATGAGCTCCTGTGCCTGCCGCTCACCGACGAGCGTGGGCAGGTCGCCGCCGACATCGCTGCACAGCGAGAGCTTGCCGTCCGAAAATGCGCCCGCGCCGGAGAAACCGGTCGTGATGTGGCAGTACGGCTTGCAGTTCATGCACTTGCCGGTCTTTGCCTTCGGGCAGCGGCGGTTTTCAATGGCCTGCCCCTGCTCGATCATGACGATCTTTTCCGGGGTGCCGCGGCGCAGCAGCTCCAGCGCCGTGAAGATACCGGCCGGGCCTGCGCCGACAATGACAACATCTGCGTTCATGAAGGGCTCCTCCTTATTCTGCGATCGTATTTTTTCATCATTCCGTCTGACCGAAAACGCACCGGAAACACAGCAAAGCACAGCAAAAACACCGCACTTGGTGCGGTGTTTTTGCTGTGTGAAGTTCTCGATCTGGAGCGGGCAACGAGATTCGAACTCGCTACCTCCACCTTGGCAAGGTGGCGCTCTGCCAAATGAGCTATGCCCGCATTTCGTGAATGCAAGGGCTATTTTACCACAAAACGTCGACTTGTCAAGCCTTTTTTTACGCTTTTTTACGTGTCCGGGAGCTGCAGCTTCTGCCCCTCGCGCCAGATGAACGACTGCGCCGTACACGCCGGGCAGCTCTCGGCATCCCACTGGTAGGAGCTCTGCATGCTCTCATCGCTGCGCAGCCACAGTGTCTCCGACTGCATGGACAGATCGAGATGATAGTAATTTCCGCCGACCTGCACGACGTTCCAGCAGCGCTCCGCGCCCTGGAAGCGGCCGCTCACGACCTGGCACGGGATATTGAGTGCATCGCACACGGCCTTGTAGGCCATGGCCAGGCCGCAGCTATCCGCCTGCCCGGTCACGAGCGCATCATAGGCCGTGCGCACAGCCGTCGTGCGCTGCTCGCAGGCGCGCATGACAACAAGCGCCGCCTGCACGGGCGTCTCCTGCGCATCCGCCGTGAGCGTGGAGGTGAGCGTGCGCACGCGGCCGTCAAGCTGCGTGCGGTGGTCATTGACCACGGACTCACCGGCGCCGTAGCGCAGGGTGATGCCGAAGATCTTCTGGCTGCTGCCGCCGCTGTACACCGTCACGTCGATGGCCGGGAAATCTACGACGAGCTGCGGCTGGTTGAGGCACGCCGAGCGCACGAGCGCCACAACATCGCTCGACTCGAGCGTGCTGGTGCTGATCTGGATGGCAAACTGCGTCTTTTGCCGGTCAAGCGCGTCGACCACGCAGTCGAGGATGCTCTTTTGCGTCTGGGCACTGTAAATGGAGCGCACATCGCTCTCCGGCCGGTTATAGGTAATGGTGATGTTCGCCTCGCAGTAGGCAATGACCTGCTCGGTCTCATAGGTGACGCTCTGGATGCAGTACGCGCCGATGGCGGTGCCGGTGCGCAGCTCCTCGCAGGCGGCGGCCAGATCGTCGGCAATGATGCCGTCGTAATCGCCGAAGGCCAGCACGAACGAGCGCTCATACTGCGCGGCCATCGTGTTGAGCGCGCGCATAAGACCCGCATAGTTGCGGATCTGCGTCGTGTCGGTGTCCGTCAGGAGGTTCGACGGCTCCTCATACGGGCGCACGGACAGATATTCCTTGTCAAACACGGACGTGCATCCGCACAGGGACAGCAGCAGAGCCGCCAGCAGGATGCCCGATATGCAGCGCTTGCGCATAAGCCGCTCCTTTCAGTCGTCGCCGTAGATGTTTCCAAAGCCGCGGCCAAACACTTCCTTGGCCTCGGACACGATGACAAACGCATGCTCGTCCGCCGAGCGCACCACCTCGCGCAGCAGGGCGATCTCCGGCCGCTTGACCACGCAGAGGATGACCTGCATCTCCTTGCCGGACCACGCGCCCTCGCCGCGCAGCAGCGTGACGCCGCGGCCCATCGTGCAGGTGATGGCGCTCTTGATAGCGCCGACGTTGCTGCTGATGATGTAGCACACCTCCGACACGCTGGGGCCGTAGAGCACGAGATTGACGACCTTCGAGCTGATGAACATCTCGATCATGGTGTACATGCAGCTATCGTACTTTTTGAACAGAAATGCAAACGTCAGCACGACGACCACGTTCATGCCGAACAGGAGCGTGCCGAAATTGATGTACGGATAGCGCCGGCGCAGCATCTTGGCCACGATGTCCGTGCCGCCGCCGGTTGTGCCGGTGGTATAGATCAGGCCGTAGCCCGCGCCGTTGAGCACGCCGCCGTAGACCGCGCCGAGCATCGGCTCGTCCGTCACGACGAGGCCGGTCAGCGCCAGCGTATCGATGAGCACGGAGATGAGCGCCATGACACACAGCGCCAGAATGAGACGGCGCGTGCCGAGGCGGTGGCGCCAGCCGAGATAAAAGATCGGAATATTGATGAGGATCGACAGCACGCCGACGGGGATGCCGGTCAGCAGACGGATGATCTGGGCGATGCCGGTCACGCCGCCGGAGACGATGCTGTTCGGGAACGTGAAAAACTGGAACGCCGCGGCCACGAGCGCCGAGCCGACGACCAGCTTCATATAATCAAAAGCGGAAAAACGATGCAGATCCATATCTCTCTCCTCAGATCAGGCTCATCTGCTCCTCGCCGCGGTCGTCCTCGCGCAGCAGCGCGCCGGCGGCCGGCAGACTCCTGGCGCGGTAGCGCGCGTGGTTGTGGATGAGCGTATCGGGCGCAAACTTTGCCTCCGTGACGACTGCCTTTTTCTTCAGCGCCATGACGGCGACGCCCTGCGTCGTGCGCGAGGCTTTGAGCGACACGGCCTCCGGCGGGAAGAGCAGCGCGCGCCCGTCGGACGCGAAGAGCACGACCTCGCTGCCCTCGTACAGCGGCAGCACAGCCACGAGCGGGCTCTTGTCCGAATACGCGCCGGTCAGGCGGCGGCGGTTCGTCTTGGTCTCATACGCCGGCACGGGGATGCGCGCGGCCTTGCCGTTTTGGAACACGAGCAGCAGCTCGCCGCGGTAATCGCCGGGGTCGATCATGCACAGGACATGTTCGTCGTCGTCCATGGACAGCACCGTCGGCAGGTACACGCCGAGCACGGACGCCTTCGTGTCCGCGAAGTCGCAGAGTTTGGCCTTATACACCTGTTGACGGTCGGTGAAGATCAGAAGTTCCCCGCGGTTCGTCGCGCCGAAGCTCTGGCTCGGCCCGTCACCGTCTTTGTACTTCTGCTCGCCGCTCATGCGCAGTGACTGCGGCGTGATCTTCTTGAAATAGCCCTCGCGCGAGAGGAAAAGCTGCACCGGGTAATCCGGCACAAGCTCCTCGGCCGGCATCTGTGCGACGGACTCCGCCGCGACGATGCCCGTGCGCCGCGGCGCCGGGTACTTGCGGATGATCTCCTTGAGCTCTCGGATGATGATGCCGCGGATGCGGCGCTTGCTCTCGAGCGTCGCCTCGAGATCGGCAATGTCTTTTTCCAGCGCGTCGGTCTCGGCCGTACGCTTGAGGATGTACTCGCGGTTGATGTTGCGCAGCTTGATCTCGGCCACGAAATTTGCCTGCACCGCATCAAGGTCAAAGCCCGCCATGAGGTTCGGCACGACGTCGGCCTCGCGCTCGGTATTGCGGATGATGGCAATGGCACGGTCGATATCGAGCAGGATCTTGCCGAGCCCCTGCAGCAGGTGAAGCTTGGCGCGCTTTTTCTGCAGGTCGAAGAACACACGCCGGCGGATGCACTCCATGCGCCAGGCGATCCACTCGTCGAGGATCTCGCCCACGCCCATCACGCGCGGGTTGCCCGCGATGAGAATGTTGAAGTTACAGGCAAAGCTGTCGCACAGCGGCGTGAGCCGGAAGAGCTTTTGCATGACCTGCTCGGGATCGGCGCCGCGCTTGAGGTCAATGGCGAGCTTCAGACCGCTGAGGTCGGTCTCGTCGCGCATGTCGGCCACCTCGCGCAGCTTGCCCGCCTTGACGAGCTCGGCCACCTTGTCGATAATGGCCTCCACGGTCGTGGAGTACGGGATCTCGTAGATCTCGATGATGTTTTCCTTCGGCAGGTGCCGCCAGCGGGCGCGCACCTTCACGCTGCCGCGGCCGGTGCGGTAGATCTGCGCCATCTCGCCGCGGTCATACAAGATCTCACCGCCGGTCGGAAAGTCCGGCGCCGGGAGCGTCGAGAGCAGGTCGTGGTTTGGGTCTTCCAGATAGGCGATCGTCGTGCGGCAGACCTCCTCGAGGTTGAAGCCGCAGATCTGGCTGGCCATGCCGACGGCGATGCCGAGGTTTGCCGACACGAGCACGTTCGGAAAGCGCGTCGGCAGCAGCGCCGGCTCTTTCATGGAGCCGTCGTAGTTATCGACAAAATCGACGGTGTCGCTGTCAATATCGCCGAAGAGTTCGGCGCAGATGGGCGCGAGCTTCGCCTCCGTGTAACGCGAGGCGGCATAGGACATATCGCGCGAAAACACCTTGCCGAAGTTGCCCTTGGAGTCCACAAACGGTGTCAGCAGTGCGCCGTAGCCCTTCGACAGGCGCACCATGGTCTCATAGATCGCAGCGTCGCCGTGGGGGTTGAGGCGCATGGTCTGGCCGACGATGTTGGCCGACTTCGTGCGTCCGCCCGTGAGCAGATTCATCTTGTACATTGTGTACAGCAGCTTGCGGTGGCTGGGTTTGAAGCCGTCGATCTCCGGGATCGCGCGCGAGACGATGACGCTCATCGCATACGGCATATAGTTTTGCTCCAGCGTGTCGGTAATGGGCTGGGAGATGACCTCAGCCTTGAGGCCGACGACGTTGGGGTCGATGGTTTTTTTGATTTCCGGTGCTTTTTTTCTCGGCATAACGTTACCGTTCCTTTACGCAGGTTTTCTCAGGAAATATCGGCCAGATCAAGAAACTGGCTCCCGCACTCGGCGATGTGCGCCTTGCGCCCGGCGAGATTGTCGCCCAGCAGCAGGTCAAACACCTGCGCCGTGCGCTCCACATCCTCGGGCATGACGCGGATGAGCTTGCGCGTGTCGGGGTTCATGGTCGTGAGCCACATCATCTCGGGGTCGTTCTCGCCGAGACCTTTCGAGCGGTTGATGTCCGCCTTCGCGCCGCCGAGACTGTCGACGATGGCGGCCTTCTCGCGGTCGGAATAGGCAAAGTAAGTCTTGCCCTTGCTCACGATCTCATACAGGGGCGACTCGGCAATGTACACATAGCCCTCGCGGATGAGCGCCGGCGCAAGCCGGTAGAGCATGGTGAGGATGAGCGTGCGGATCTGGAAGCCGTCGACATCGGCATCGGTGCAGATGATGACCTTGTTCCAGCGCAGATTCTCGAGATTGAACGCCGAGAGATCCTTGGCCTGTTTGCTCTGCACCTCCACGCCGCAGCCGAGCACGCGCATGAGGTCGGTGATGACGTCGCTCTTGAAAATGCGCGCGTAGTCCGCCTTGAGGCAGTTGAGGATCTTGCCGCGCACGGGCATGATGCCCTGAAACTCCGCATCGCGCGAGAGTTTGCAGGCACCGAGGGCGGAGTCGCCCTCCACGATGTAGATCTCGCGGCGGGAGACGTCCTTCGAGCGGCAGTCGACGAATTTCTGCACGCGGTTGGCGAGGTCGACATTGCCGGTGAGTTTTTTCTTGATGTTCAGCCGCGCCTTTTCCGCCGTCTCACGGCTGCGCTTGTTGATGAGCACCTGCTCCATGACGCGGTCGGCCTCCGCCTTGTGCTCGATGAAATAGATCTCGAGCTGGGCGCGGAAAAACTCCGTCATGGCCTCCTGAATGAACTTGTTCGTGATGGCCTTTTTCGTCTGATTTTCGTAGGACGTGATGGTCGAAAAGCAGTTTGTGACCAGGATCAGGCAGTCCTGCACGTCCTGAAAGCTGATCTTGCTCTCATTTTTCTGGTACTTGCCCTGCTGCTTGATGTAGGCGTCGATGGCGGAGGTGAAGGCGCTCTTCGTGGCCTTTTCCGGCGCGCCGCCGTACTCCAGCCAGGAAGAGTTATGGTAGTACTCGATATCATTGACGCGGTTGGAAAAACAGAACGCCGCCGAAATTTTCACCTTGTACTCCGGCTTGTCCGCGCGGTCGCGGCCGCGGCGCTCCGTTTCGATGAACGTCGGGGCGGTCAGCGCGTCCTCCCCCGCCAGCTCCTTTACATAGTCAAGGATGCCGTCGGCGTAGCAGTAATCCGTCGTCTCAAACGTGCCGCCGCGCTGCACGCGCAGGCGGAACGTCACGCCGCGGTTGACGACGGCCTGCCGGTGCAGCACGTCCTGAAAATAGCTCTCGGGCACGTCAATGTCCGTGAACACCTCCAGATCCGGCCGCCAGCGGATGGTCGTGCCGGTCTTTTTGCGGTCGGCCGGGGCGCTCTCCAGCCCGCCGACCACTTCACCGTGGCGAAAGTGCAGGGTATACTTTTTCCCGTCGCGCCAGATGGTCACGTCCATGTATTCCGAGGCGTACTGCGTGGCGCAGGCGCCGAGACCGTTGAGGCCGAGCGAGTACTCGTAGTTTTCGCCCTCGTTGTTTTTGTACTTGCCGCCGGCGTACATCTCGCAGAAGATCAGCTCCCAGTTATAGCGCTGCTCCTTCTCGTTCCAGTCCACCGGACAGCCGCGCCCGAAATCCTCCACCTCAATGGACTTGTCTTCATAGCGCGTAACGGTTATAATATTGCCGAATCCCTCGCGCGCCTCGTCGATCGCGTTCGAGAGAATTTCAAACACTGCGTGCTCGCAACCCTCCAGCCCGTCGGAGCCGAAGATGACGCTCGGGCGTTTGCGCACGCGCTCCGCGCCCTTGAGCATCGAGATGCTGTCATTGCCGTAGGTTGTCGTTGGGGCCTTTGCCATGTTATTGGATCCCTCTCATATCACAAGATGTGGTAGCATTCATTTCATACCTTAACCAATCTAGTATAGCGTATCAAGGCCGGAAATGCAAGGAATTCCAAAAAATAGACGGGGAACGCGAAAGTGCGCTCCCCGCCGCCCCGGAACCCTGCGGGGGTGTCCCCTGCCGCTCCGGCACTTGACGCAATCCGTGCCGAACGGCGTTCCGGGGGTCCGGAGCGGGTCGTTCCCGCGCTGGATGCAGCAGCCTGCAAGGCTCTTGCAGGAATCGGATGCTGCGCCGCGGCCTGTGTGCCGGGCGGCCTCCGCGGGTTTGCTTCGCTGCAGCGCGCGTCGGATATGTTGTCCGGATACAGTATGCGCGCCGCGAGCGCCGCTATGCCTGGAAATTTTCGCTGCGCTCTGACTAAAACCACCGCCGCTGACATACAATATACAGAAAAGCGAACGGAGGCTTTTCCATGTCCAGTCAGAGAAAACAGCAGCGGGCACACCGTGCGGAAGTGCAGCGCGTGCGCGCCGAGATGCTCGGCGTGCGCCACGAACTCGAACAGGCCTACAACGCCTTTGACAACATCACCGACCCCCTGCTGATGGAGGCGTGCATCTATGAGATCAACGCACTGCGCGCAAAGTATAACTGCGCCGTGCATGACCTGAAAAATCTGACACAATAGGATGGTTTCTTATGTCGCAAACACTTACGGACATTCTGGTCGTGATCGCGGCCATCTTTCTCGTCTGGCTGGTCATCCGGCTGTTCCGCAAGCCGATCCGCTGGATCCTGAAGCTGCTGCTCAACACGGCCATCGGCTTCGCGGCGCTGTTTCTGCTCAACTTTTTCGGCAGCGCCATCGGCATCACGCTCGGCCTCAACTGGATCAACGCGCTGGTCATCGGCGTGGCCGGGTTCCCGGGGCTGGTGCTGCTGCTGCTCTTAAAATACCTCTTTTAGCCTACATAGGGGGGCGCTGCGATCCAAAGATCGCAGCGCCCCGGTTTCGTTTAGGATGCGTATAGATAGAGCCATGGGTTCGGCAAAAGCAGCAGCAGCGCAAGACTGCCACCCGCCAGCAGGAACATATTGCGGCAATGCTTGCTCTCGCTCATCTTTTCCCCGTTGATCAGTGACTGGATGCAAAAGACCAGCCCGTACACAAACGCAAACGCGCAGAGAACGGTCGGCAGAACCGACAGGAACAAAACCGTAGCGATCATGTCAGATTCCCTCCCTTTCATTTCGATCACTGTAATACAAGGATATCATATAACTCCCAAATTTTGAATGCAGCTTTTCATTTTCTCCCAGTTGCACATGGGGGGGGTACGCAGTTTGTTCAAATATGCCAAAACGCCCCACATCCTCGGATGCGGGGCCCCAGCTTGTCCAAAACCTCGCAGAGTTTCGCCGCGGAGCGGCGAAAGAGAGTCCAATCATTTTCTTCGGCGATATGTGCGGCGAAGAAAATACTGCTCAGGCTGCAAGTGTGGAATTTGTGCGCCGTCGGCGCTCAAATTATGCGCGCAGCAGACTGCAACCCATTTGTTAAAAAGCAACATTTTTTGACAGCCTCAGCGCCGAGAAAAAAGCCGCCGGGTGAAGCAATGCTTCACCCGGCGGCTTGCATACGGTATGCAGGCGTGGCTCACGCGCCTGTCAGGACTCAGTCATTGACCGTGACCACATTATCCGCAACGACGGCGGAGGCCTCACCATTCGGCTGCACCGTCTCCACATAAGTACCGGTGCTGCGCACATACGGATTCATTTCGCGGGCTTTGAGCGTGGCGTATATGCCGGCGCACGCGATCATCATTGCGATCAGCAGGCCCCACAAAACAGCGATCTTAGACTTTGTCATGATGAATTCCTCCTTTTCGAATTCAAACGTTTTTTCATTCATTTTATGTTTTCCGCTCCGCTTTCCACACTTCCCACACAGGCGGCAACAGCCGCTGCGGCGAATCCGAACGAAGCCTGTCGAACTTTGTTATTTTCTTATCAACTGCATTGTAGCGCTTTTTTCCCAGTTTGGAAAGCCCTTTTTTCGATTTCTACTTTTTTAACAAATTCGTTGCATTTTTAACGTTATAAATTTGTCAGCTTGAACAAGCGCAAAAAATACCGGACGAAGGTGGACTTCGTCCGGTAACGGATCCGCTGTTTTTATGCCTGTGTCAGCGCCTGCACGACGCGCTCGAACTGCATGCTGTGCGATGCCTTGACGAGCACGCAGTCGCCCGGCTGCAGCAGCTCCTCGAGCGCCGGGAGCAGCTCCTCGAGCGCAGCAAACGATGCGGTACCGATCTCAGGGTTCGCTGCGGCGGCGCCGGCGGCAATGTTTTTCGCCAGATCGCCGCAGGTGATGACGAGCGCAACGCCCGCCCTGGCCGCACAGGCACCGGTCTCCCGGTGCAGGGCGGCGGCGTTGGCGCCGAGCTCGCCCATGTTGCCGAGAATGGCCACCCGGCGGCCGGCCGGAAGCGTGGCCATGGAGCGCAGCGCGGCGGCAGTCGAGTCGGGGTTGGCATTGTAGCAATCGTCCACGACCGTGTAGCGCGTCGTGCGCACGACGCGCGCGCGGCTGCCGACCGGCTGATAAGCCGCGATGCCGCGGATGATCTCGGCATCCGTCAGGCCGTACGCGATGCCAACGGCAGCGCCCTCGAGCGCGGCATAGACCATGTGCTGCCCGTAGGCGGAGATGCGCACCGGAATGCGCCGCGCCCCCGCAACGATCGTGCAGGTGCTGCCCGCGTCGCCGAGATCGCGCACGTCGACCGCGCGCACGTCGCACCCGGCCGAGAGACCGAACGTCACCTTACGCTGGCGGCAGGTCATGGCGCGCAGCAGGTCGTCGTCCCCGTTGCAGAAGGCGACGGCATCGTCCGGCATGGTGTCGAGCACGGAGGTCTTCTCCTGCAGGACGCCTTTCCGGTCGCGCAGAAACTCCAGATGCGCGTGACCGATGATCGTAAAAAGCATGGCCGTCGGCTGCACCATGGCAGCCAGCGGCGCCATGTCGCCGAAGTGCGACACGCCCATCTCGACAACCGCCGCCTCATGCGCCGGTTCGAGCCGGAAGAGCGTGAGCGGCACGCCGAGCTGATTGTTGAAGTTCTTCTCGGTTTTCAGCGTGTTCCAGCGCTGCGAGAGCACGGAGGCGACCATTTCCTTGGCCGTCGTCTTGCCGACGCTGCCGGTCACACCGAGCACCGGGATGGCAAAGCGGGCGCGGTATGCGCGTGCGAGCGTCTCGAGCGCGGCGGCCGTGTCCGGCACGCAGATGACCGGGCGGGTCTCCCCCGCCGGGACGCGCTGGGCAAGGCAGCAGGCCGCGCCGAGGTCGAACGCCCTGCCGATATAATCGTGACCGTCCACGCGCTCGCCGGGGATGGCGGCAAAGAGCGCGCCGGGCGTGACGGCGCGGCTGTCGATGACGACGCCGGTCACGGGCGCAGAGCCGTCGCCCGAGAGCACGCCGCCGGTGATGGCGGCAATGTCCGATACGCAGTAGCCCGTCATCGGCTCACTTGTGCAGCGCGGCAGCGATGATCTGCTCGCACAGCTCGCTGTAACTGATGCCGACGGCGGCAGCCTCCTGCGGCACGAGGCTGGTGGGCGTCATGCCGGGCAGGGTATTGATCTCGAGGAACCACAGCTCGCCCGCGTCATCGAGGATGAAGTCGGCACGGGAGTAGGCCGACAGGTTCAGCGCATGGAACACCGTGAGCGCGGCGTCGGCCAGGCGCTGCTCGGTCTCCGCCGGGATCTCCGCCGGGGTGATCTCGCGGGCGGCACCGGGCTGGTACTTGTTGCGGTAGTCATAAAAGCCCTCAGCCGGGATGATCTCGATGCTCGGCAGCGCCTTGTCACCGAGGATGCCGATCTGCACCTCGCGGCCGCGGATGTACTGCTCGACAAGGATGCGGCTGCCCTCATGGGCGGCAGCTTCGAGCGCGGTGCGCAGCTCCTGCTCGTCGTTTGCGATGGACACGCCGATGCTCGAACCGGAATCGTCCGGCTTGACGACGCAGGGCAGCTTCGCCTGCGCGCAGACGGCGTCCACGTCCATACCGTCGCTCTCGACGAGCATCCACGCCGGCGTCTTGACACCGAGCGGCGCGACGACGCGCTTGGTCAGATCCTTGTCCATGGCGATGGCGCTGCCAAGATAACCGCTGCCGGTATAGGGGATGCCGAGCAGATCGAGCGTCGCCTGCACGCGGCCGTCCTCGCCGGTGCGGCCGTGCAGAGCAAGGAACACGATGTCCGCCATGGCGCACACCTCAAGCACATGCGCGCCGAACAGGCTCGGGCTCTTGAGCCTGCGCTGCGCGCGCACGGCCTCCAGATTCGGTGCGCTCTCGTCGATGTGCGTGCCGCCGAGCGCCGGCGGATCGTCAAAAACATGGGCAATGTCGCCGGAATAGTCCTCAAGACCGAAAAACATATCCAGCAGCACGACCTGGTGGCCGCTCTCCTGAAGCGCACCGGCAATTTTCGTGCCGCTCGAGATCGAGACGTTGCGCTCGGGGCTCAGGCCGCCGCAAAGAACCGCAATTTTCATTGGGATACCCCCTTCGTTTTCTCATACGGCCGTCCTTGGACGGTATTGTTTAATTATATCACACTATGCACCCGCATTCAAATATAGAATTCCCGAACATTTCCCGAAAAAAGGGCGTGAAAGTTGCGGCATTGTGTGCTATACTCCTAATGTTACAGGAAAGGACGGAAGAGAGCCATGCATTATGTCGTGATGGATCTGGAATGGAATCAGGCGATGAGTTCCAAATCCTCCGTATTCAACAAGCTGCCCATTCACCTGCGCGGGGAGATCATCGAGATCGGCGCGGTGAAGCTCAACGAGGACATGACCCCTGGCGACGAATTTCAGATCGATGTCAAGCCCGTATACTTCAAGCGCATGCACTACAAGGTCAAAAAGCTCACCGGCTTCGACCGCGAGCGTTTGGCCGCCGGTGTGAGCTTTCCGGAGGCGCTGGCACAGTTTCGCGCCTGGTGCGGGGACGATGTGACGTTCCTGACCTGGGGCTGCGACGATCAGGGCATCCTCGAGCAGAACATCATCATCCATGACCTCGACTGGGACTGGATCGCCGGCTGGATCAATCTCCAGCTCATCTACAACCTCCAGACCGACGGCGACCGCAACCAGAAATCGCTTGCAACCGCGATGGAGCACTTCGCCATCGAGCAGACGCGCATCGCGCACGACGCACTCGGCGATGCGTACAACACCGCCCTCGTGTGCACGCACCTGAACATGGAAAAGGGTCTGGCCGACTACCACGAGGCCGCGCAGAAGCTCACGCACCGGCTGCCGAAGGAGCACCACGGCGAAAGCAGCGGCCCGGATCCGATCGACCACGTCGCCTCGGAGTCCTACCCCACGAAGTCGGAGCTGTTCGGCGACACCGCGTTTGTCACCCCCTGCTGCCCGCTGTGCAGCGGCACGGTGCAATACAGCAAGTGGGTCAACCAGGGCGATCAGCGCTACATGACGCTCGGCGAGTGCCCGACGGACGGCAAGCTGCTCGTGCGGCTGAAGTTCCGCAAGGCGGACGACTGCACCTGGAGCGCCACGCGCCTGACCTATCAGGCGACGGACAGCATGGAGAGCTACTACAAGGCCAAGGCGGCTCAGCCGCGCAAGCGCGGCCGCGGCAAATCCCGCCGCCGGCCGGCCAAGACCGCGCAGTCAGCCCCGCAATAAGCCAAAGGCGCAAAACCCGCGGCCCCGGTACCAGGTACCGGGGCCGCGGGTTTTTCTATGGCGTTATGCGTGCTGCGTCTGTGCCTCGAAATAGGCGCGGGTCGTGTCCGCATCGTGCAGGATCTGCGCCTTGAGCTCATCAACGGAGGCAAACTTGCGCTCCGGGCGCAGGAACTTGTAAAACTCCACACGCACCTGGCGGTTATAGAGATTGCCATGGTAATCGAGGATAAAGCTCTCGACGCTCACGCGCTGACCGCCGCTGACCGTCGGCCGCACGCCGACGTTCGTAACGGCATAGTGCTCGCTACCGTCATCGAGATATGCCTTCGCCGCGTACACGCCGTGGCGCGGCACGAGCACCCCGTCCGGGAACTGCATGTTGATCGTGGGCGTGCCCATCTTTGTGCCGAGGCGATAGCCGTAATGCACCGTGTCCGACAGCGTGTGCGGATGGCCGAGGAAGGCGTTGGCGCGCTCGACCTCACCGTTTTCGAGCAGCTCGCGGATATAAGTGGAACTGACGACGCGGCCGTCGAGCGTGACAGCCGGGATGACGTCACAGCCGAGGCCGCGCTCGACGCAGTAGGCCGAGAGCTTTTCGGCCGTGCCCTCGCCCCGCCAGCCAAAGCAAAAATCATGACCGACGACAAACGCGGCCGCGTCCATCTCGTCGACGAGCGTCTGGATGAACGTCTGCCACGGCATCTGCATGACCGTGCGGTCAAAATGGATAAAGACGACGCTCTCGATACCGAACAGGCGGTGGATCAGCTCTTCGCGCCCGTGGGCGCTGTTGATGAGCGGCACCTCCGTGCCGAACACGAGCGTGTCCGGATGCACGTCAAAACTCATGACCGTAGGGATGGCGCCCATCTGGGCGGCACGCTCGGCCGTGCGGCGCATGAGCGCGGCGTGACCGAGATGGATGCCGTCAAAAAAGCCCAGCGCGATGACTCGTTTCTGGTTTTCCATATGTCAAGAAACCTCGAAAAAACTTTTGATCGTGACGGCCGTGCCGTCCGTGACCTGCGCCAGCAGCAAAAACGCCCCCGACGCAGCGTAGATCCGATATGTCCCGTCCGCAACTGCAAGCGCAAACGGATTGCCGCAGCGGGCAAGCCGCTCCGCCTTTGCCGTGATCGTGACCTGCGGCACGTCCGGCCAGAGGCTGTCCACCGGCAGGAGCAGGCGCTGCGCCGCCGCCCGCGGCAGAGCGCACAGTTCGTCCATCGTGTGCGCATCCGCAACGCGATACCCGCCGACCTCCGTCCGGCGCAGGGCGCTCATCACGCCGCCGCAGCCGAGCGCCGCGCCGATATCGTGGCAGAGGGTGCGGATGTAGGTGCCCTTTGAGCAGCGGACGCGCAGGACATAGTCCCCGTCCGTCTCGCCGAGCACGGTCAGCGCTTCGATCGTGATCGGGCGCGGCCTGCGCGCGACCTCGCCGCCGCGGCGGGCAATCTCATAGAGCTTCTGCCCGTCGACCTTGAGTGCGGAATACATCGGCGGCACCTGCAGAATGTCCCCACGAAACTGCGGCAGGACTGCCTCCAGCTCCGCGCGGGTGACGCGCCGGTCAGTGCGGCTGAGCACCGTGCCGGTGGTGTCCTGCGTGTCGGTCGTGAGGCCGAGGCGCAGGTGCGCCTCATAGCATTTGCTGTGATTTTCGGAGAAAGACACCGCGCGTGTCGCGCGGCCGGCGAACACGACCAGCAGGCCGGTCGCCATCGGGTCGAGCGTGCCGGAATGCCCCATGCGCCGCTCACCGAGCACGCCGCGGAGCTTGGCCACCACGTCGTGGCTCGTCCAGTCCGCAGGCTTATCGACCAGTAGGATCCCGTTCATGCGGGCCACACCTGATCGACGGCGGCAAGAATCTTCTCCACGGCCGTCTCCGTGTCGCAGTCCAGCGTGCAGCCGGAGGCCATCTTGTGGCCGCCGCCGCCGTAGACCGCACAGATCGCGCACGAATCCACCTCCGGGTTCGAGCGCACGGAGATCTTGCTGCGGCCGTCGGCCAGCTCGCGGATCGTGATGCTCACGACCGCGCCCTCCGCCCTGCCGGGCAGGCCGGCGAGATCGTCGCAGTCGTCCTCCGTTGCATGCACATCATTCAGCATGGCGCACGTGACGACCGCGATGGCGATCTGCCCGTCGCGGAAAAACTGCATGCCGGAGTAGATCCGCCCCACGAGCGCCATGCGCGCGCGGGAGATCTTGCGGAAAAAGTCCATGCTGATCTTCCGGTTGTCGGCGCCGAGCTCCAGCAGCCGCGCCGCCGCGCGCAGGGTGGCGGCGCTCGTGTTCGCGTACTGGAAGCAGCCGGTGTCCGTCGTGACGGCGATGTACAGGAGGTTTGCCTCCTGCTCGGTCACGCTGCCGGTCAGCAGCTCGATCACATCGAGCACCGCCTCGCCGCAGGCGGATTTCTCCGCGTGCAGGAGCGTGTCCCCGGCGTAGTGCTCGTTCGACGGGTGATGGTCGATGCACAGGTCGACCGCACCGGAAAAGCCCTGCGGGAACAGATTCGGTGTGGCGATATCCACCGCGACCACGCAGGCGGGCACGAAGTCCGCAGGCGCAAAAAACTGCGCCACATACGGCAGATAGCGCGCCGTCGTCTCCGGGTTGGGGAACATGTACGCCGTCTTGCCCATGCGGCGCAGCGCGCTGCAAAGTGCCGCACCGCTCCCGAGCGTGTCACCGTCCGGGCGCAGGTGCGACAGGATCAGAATCGCGTCGCGGTCGCGCAGCGCCGCGGCAAATTCCCGATCGTTCATATCATTCAGCCTCACTTCCGGTGTCGGGATCGTGCAGCCGCTCGATCAGGGCGCTGATGTGCGCACCCTCCTCGATCGAGTGGTCGATCTCGAACACCAGTTCCGGGGTGTAGCGCAGATCCAACACCGTGCCAAGCTCATGGCGCAGCCAGCCGGAGGCCGAGCGCAGCCCCTTTTTGAATTCCTTCTCGTTTTCCATGCCGAGCACGGAAAGCCAGACTTTTGAATAGCGCAGGTCGCCCGTCGTCTCGACGCGGGTGACGCTGATCATCCCCTGCTGTACCCGGGGGTCTTTGACCTGAGTGAGCAGGTTTGCCAGCACGCGCTGGATATCATCATTCGTTCTTGCCAGTTTGTTGGAAGCCATAGGAAACTCCTTTTACTGCTTGATCTCCTCCATGACGAACACTTCGATCACGTCGCCGACCTTGACGTCGTTGTACTTATCGACCTGCAGGCCGCACTCGTAGCCGGCGGCGACTTCCTTCACATCGTCCTTGAAGCGGCGCAGGGACGCGAGGTCACCCTCGAACACGACGATGTTGTCGCGCACGACGCGCACCTTGCTGTTGCGCACGATCTTGCCGTCGGTGACGTAGCCGCCGCAGACGGTGCCGACCTTGGAGACCTTGAAGGTCTGGCGGATCTCGACGTGGCCGATGATCTGCTCCTGGAACTTCGGGGCGAGCATGCCCTTCATGGCGGCCTCGATCTCGTTGATGCAGTCATAAATGACGCGGTACATGCGGATCTCGACATTGCTGCGGGCAGAGTTGTCGCGCGCGGCGGCGTCCGGACGGACGTTGAAGCCGACGATGATCGCGTTCGACGTCGCGGCGAGCATGACGTCCGACTCGTTGATGGCGCCGACGCCGGAGTGGATGACCTGCACGCGCACCTCATCGTTCGAGAGCTTCTCGAGCGAGGACTTGACGGCCTCGGCACTGCCCTGCACGTCCGCCTTGACGATGATGTTGAAGTCCTTCATCTCGCCCTGCTGGATGCGGGAGAACAGGTCGTCGAGCGAGACCTTCTTGCTACCGGCGTTGGCGGCGTCTTTCTTCTGCTGCTTGCGCTGCTCGACCAGTTCGCGCGCCATGCGCTCGTCGGCGACGGCGTTGAACGTGTCGCCCGCGCTCGGCACCTCGGACATGCCGGCGATCTCGACCGGGATGGACGGGCCGGCCTTCGTCACGCGCTGACCCTTATCGTTGGTCATCGTGCGCACACGGCCGACAGCCGTGCCGGCGATGATGATGTCGCCCTGGTTGAGCGTTCCGTTCTGCACGAGGACGGTCATGATCGGGCCGCGGCCCTTATCCATGCGCGCCTCAATGACCGTACCACGGGCGGCGCGGTTCGGGTTCGCCTTGAGCTCCAGAATTTCAGCGAGCAGGACAAGGTTTTCGAGCAGTTTGTCCACGCCCTCGCCGGTCTTGGCCGAGATCGGGCAGACGATCGTCTCGCCGCCCCACTCTTCCGGCACAAGGCCGTACTCCGTGAGTTGCTGCTTGATGCGGTCGGGGTTCGCGCCGTGGACGTCCATCTTGTTGATGGCGACGACCATCGGGATGCCGGCAGCCTTCGCGTGGTTGATGGACTCGACCGTCTGCGGCATGATGCCGTCATCGGCCGCGACGACAAGGATGGCGATGTCCGTGACCATGGCGCCGCGGGCGCGCATGGACGTGAACGCCTCATGACCCGGGGTGTCGAGGAAGGTGATGGGTTTGCCGTCGACCATGACGCGGTAAGCACCGATGTGCTGCGTGATGCCGCCGGCCTCACCGGCCGCAACGTTCGTGCGGCGGATGCGGTCGAGCAGGCTGGTCTTGCCGTGGTCGACGTGACCCATGACCACCACGACCGGGGCACGCGGGACGAGTTCGTCTTCGCTGTCCTCGTGGTCGTCGATCAGGCGCTCCTCGACCGTCACGATGACCTCGTGCTCGACCTTGCAGCCGAGCTCCATGGCCACGAGTGCGGCGGTATCATAATCAATGGTATCGGACAGCGACGCCATGACGCCCATCTTCACGAGACGGCGCACGACCTCCGCGCCCGTTTTCTTCATGCGGGACGCGAGCTCGCCGACGGAGATCGTGTCCGGGATCTGCACCTTGAGCTGCTGCTTCTTGGCGATCTCGAGCTGCAGCTTCTGCATCTTGTCGCGCTCCTCCTGGCGGCGCTTGGCGCCGGCGGCAGGATTCTGCGGGCGCTGGCGGTTGCGGTTCTGGATCTTCTGCTTGCCGCCGCGCTTGTTCTGTGCGCGCTCGGGCACGAGATCGTCGAGCCGCTGGTCATACTTCGAGAGGTTCGTCGTCGCGCCGCGGGTATCGACAACGCGGCGCTCGGCCACCTGGCGCGGCTGATGCGGTTTGTCTTCTTTCTTCGGCTTCGGCTGCTGCTGCGGCTGGGCTGCCTGCTGCGGCTGCTTGCCGGATGCGGCTTCCGCCTTCGGCGCGCCGTTCTGCGCGGCCGGGGCTGCCTGCGGCTTGGCCTTCGGCTGGTCGGGCACCTTGTAGAGCTCCTCGAGGCTGGCCGCCTGGTGGTGCTGCGTGAGATACTCAAAGATATCGTTGAGCTCGTCGTCCTCCAGCACCTGCATATGATTTTTCGGAGTGGTGGCATAATCCGTCAGGATCTGCGTGATCTCCTTCGAGGTCATGTTGAAATCCTTCGCCACCTCATGCACTCTGTATTTAATCAATCCGCTCATACTTGTTTCCTCCTCTTGCCGTTGCGCCCGCCGCTTGTCTGCGCCGTGCCCGTGTCTGTTCTCGTCTTTGCGGCAAGCTCTGCCGCCGTGTCGCTGTATTGCTCCGGATCCGCCTGCGCCAGCGCAGACACGAAAGCCTTTGCCAGCCCCGGATCGGTGACTGCCGCAATGGCGCAGCCGGTCTTACCGAGCCGGTCGGACAGTGCCTGCTTCGTATATGGCAGGCGTAGCAGCGGCGCCTGCGCCGCATGGGCAAAGCCCTCGGCGCGCTTGCGCGCATTGTCCGATGCGTCCTGCGCCAGCAGCAGCAGGCACGCCTTGCCGGCGTGTGCCGCCGCTCCGGCGTCATGCTCTCCGAGCGCGATGCGCCCGGCCTTGCGCATGAGGCCAAGATAGTTGGCTGCTTTATCCGTCGCCGAGCACCTCCAGTTCCGCTGTGAGCTGCTCATAGATCTCCGCCGGGATGGGCACGTCGAACGCGCGCTCGAGCGCGCGGTTCTTCTGCGCCTTTTTCAGGCACGCGGGGTTCGGGCACAGATACGCGCCGCGACCCGCCGCCTTGCCGCGCGCATCGAGCGAGATGCTCCCGTCGGGCGCGCGCACCACCCGGATAAGCTCCGGTTTGGGCTTTTTTTCACGGCAGCCGACGCACTGCCGCTGGGGGATGGACTTGGGCATGGGTGACTGCCTCCTTTCGCATTATGCCTCGCTCTCGGGCTTGATATCGATCTTATAGCCGGTGAGCTTGGCGGCCAGACGGGCGTTCTGCCCCTCCTTGCCGATGGCCAGCGAGAGCTGGTTATCCGGCACGATGACGCGGCAGCTCTTGCCCTCGTCGAGCAGGGTCACTTCCAACACCTCGGCCGGCGCCAGCGCGGCCGCGATGAATTCCTCCGGCACCTCGCTGTACTTGACGATGTCGATCTTCTCGCCGCCGAGCTCGTTGACGACGCTCGCCACGCGGCCGCCCTTCGGGCCGACGCACGCGCCGATCGGGTCAATGGCCGGATCCTCCGCCCAGACGGCCATCTTCGTGCGGCTGCCGGCCTCACGGGCGATGGACTTGATCTCGACCGTGCCATCAAAGATCTCCGGCACCTCGAGCTCGAACAGGCGCTTGACCAGGCCCGGATGCGTGCGGCTGATGAGCACCTGCGGGCCGCGCGTGCTGTTGCGCACCTCGACGACGTAGACCTTGATGCGGTCGCCCTCGTGCAGCACCTCGCCGCGGATGCACTCGGCCGGGGCAAGCATGGCCTCGGTATAGTCCGCGTTGGAGCTGATCTTCAAAAACGCGCAGCCGGTGCGCGGGTCGATCTTATTGACGACGCCGGTGAGGATCTCGTGCTCCTTGGAGTTGAACTCCTCATAGATCATGCCACGCTCCGCCTCACGGATGCCCTGAATGATGACCTGCTTGGCAGCCTGCGCCGCGATGCGGCCGAACTGCTTGGTCTCGACCGGGACGCTGACGACATCGCCGATCTTGGCGCGCTTGCTGATGCGGTGAGCCGCTTCCTCGCTGATCTCCACATACGGGTCGATCACGCGCGCGACGACCGTCTTCTTGACGACCATTTCGATCTTCTTTTTCGCCTCGTCGAGAATGACCTCCACGTTGTCCTCGCAGTCGGGCGTGTCCTTGCGGAACGCCGTCAGCATGGCCTGGCGGATCTTCTCATACATATATTCGCGCGGAATACCTTTTTCCTTTTCGATATCTGCAACTGCGTCAAAAAATTCTGCGTTCATGTCGATTCCCTTTCCTTATATGGTCAGGTGCAGGCGCACCTGTGCAATGGCTGATTTCTGAAAAACGCGGCTGGTCCTGCCGTCGGAGATGGTCACATCGCCGTTATCGTACTGCTCGAGCGTGCCGATGTGCACCTTGCTGCCGTCGACCGGCTGGTAGAGGCGCACCTCGACCTGTGCGCCGAGAAAGCGCATAAAGTCGCCCGGGCGCTTGAGCTGCCGCTCCGCCCCGGCGGACGACACCTCGAAAATGTAGCTGTCGGGAATGGGGTCGGCCTCGTCAAGGATCGGATCGAGCGCGCGGCTGAAATCCTCGCAGTCCTGGATCGACACACCGTCCGGCTTGTCGATATACACACGCAGGTAGCGGCTGCCCGCCTCTTTGACGTACTCCACGTCCCAGATCTCACAGCCCTGCTGCGCGGCCACGGGTTCGGCCAGCGCCAGGACGGCATCTGTCAATTTACTCATAGATCACCATTCCATTTTCTGACACTTTGAAAGATCTCAAGAAAAAGAGTGGGCGGGTGCCCACTCTGTCAAATCCTGCTTCCTTCGTACGGCAATATCATACCATCCCGAGCCCCACAATGCAAGCCTTTTTTTGTGCCGCGGGGCACTTACTGGTACAGCGCCACGAATTCCTCCAGGCAGAGGTTATGCTCGGTCATGAACTGTGCCGCCGCCTCGCCGACATAGCGCACGTGCCACGGCTCGTTGCGGCCGGTGATGCTGACCTTGTCGGACGGATAGCGAATGACGAAGCCGTACTGCGCGCAGTTGTCGGCCAGCCAGGTCAAAAAGCGCGCGTTGACCGTGTCCACGCTCAGCGAAGAATAGTACTGGTCGACGATGTCCGCACCGAGGCCGGTCTGGTGGTCGCTCGTGCCGGGAGGCGCCGCGATGCGCGCTGCGGCCGTCTCCGCCTCGTCGCGGGTATCGCCCTTGCGCATGTTCTCGCTGACCTGATCCTCGTACTGCTGCTCCTGCGTCAGATACGGGCGATAGGCGCAGTAGATATACGGGCTCCAGCCGGCGTCGCGCGCGGCCTTGAGCAGCGCGTTGAGCGCGTCGACGGCGCGGGAATCGAACGTGGACTGTGAGCCGCTGATCTTACTCACGTCCGGGGCATAGTCACTGATATTATGTGCCTGGCTCGCAATGAGATACTCCCAGGAGGAGATATCCACATCCGGCAGGTCGTCATACTTCTTCGTATCCGGCTGCGCCTTCGTGCGGATATCCGGCGGGAGGATGAGATCCGTCGGTGCGGCGGGCGCGACATTGCTGCGCGCCTCATTGACGCGCGAGAGGATGAGCATGGCGCACACGACGATCAGAACCGTCAGTGCCACCGACAGCCAGAGCCGTTTGTTTTTCATGCGGATCCCTCCCGAGCAAAAAATGAAAAGCAGCTTTTGCAAGCTGCTTTTCAGGATAACATATTTTTCGCGTCCCGGCAAGTCCCCGTCACAGGTCAACGCGCTCGTAGTTTTGAGCCGCCTTCCGGTACGCCAGCCACGACAGCAGCGCAAACGCCGCCAGCCCCACGGCCAGCACCGGAAGCTGCCGCACCTGACCGGCCGTGTCCGTGGCGTCCAGATACGGCCCGATGACCGGAAAATGCGACGCCGCCTCGACGAGCACCATCAGCACCGTCATCGGGATCACGGCGAGCAGAAACGCCCGCCCGGCACGGACGGCCGTCTTATAAAATACCGGCAGGAACACGATGTTGAACACACCGAAGATCAGCAGCACGGAGCCGAAGAGCGCCACGTTCGCGTCGATGCCGGCAAGATTCGTGCCGTTGGGGTTGATATGCACGGAGAGGATCGCAAACGGCACCGCGATCACAAGCTCTGCCAGCTCCACGGCCACGACCACCCACGTGCGTGCGCGCACCTGCTCGCGCTTCGTGACGGGCAGCACGGCGCAATAATAGACGTCTTTATTCTCGCGGCCGTTGAGAAACGTGAAGAAAATGCCCAGCAGGCCATAGAAGAACGCAACCGTATACGGATAGTTCGGAATGATGAGCATGGCGCCGAAGAGTGCGAACACATACATCATCGGGTGCGCCGCGAGCCGCAGGTCTTTAGAGAAAATCTTCGCTGTCATAGCTTCTCCTTTCCACGCGCACGAGAATGTCCTCGAGCGACATCTGCGCGTCGCCGAACTGTGCACGATAGTGCGCAAGAAAGCCGTCGCGCGTGTCGCTGCACAGGATCTGCCCGTCTTTGATCATCGTGATGTGCGAGGCGCACTTTTCGAGGTCGGACGTGATGTGCGTCGAAAACAGGATGCTGCGCTCGCCGCTTTTGACCACGCCGCGAAACAGCTCCATGAGCTCATCGCGCGATACGGGGTCGAGCCCGCTCGTCGGCTCATCGAGGATGAGCAGGCGCGCATCGTGCGACAGCGCCAGCGCAAGCATATATTTCACGCGCATACCGGACGAGAGCTGTGAGACCTTCTTTGTCTCATCGAGCGCGAATAGCTGCAGATAGTGCCGGTATTTCTCCTCATCCCAGCGATCGTAAAACGTGCGGGTCACGTTCGTGATGGTGCGCAGCTTTTTGTTCGGATAAAAATCCACGCCGCCGAGCACCACGCCGAGCTGCTGCTTGCAGTCCCGCTCATGGGCGTAAAAATCCTGGCCGAACATGGTCACGCGGCCGCTGTCCGGGTGCACGAGATTGAGCATGGACTTGATCGTCGTGCTCTTGCCGGCGCCGTTGCGCCCGATGAAGCCCATGATGGTCCCCGGCGCCACCGCGAACGACACATCGCGCAGCTCAAATGCCGGATAGGTCTTGCACAGGCCGTCCACTTCCAGAATGTTCACTTGCCTTCCCCCTTCTTGAGCTCCCGCTCCAGCGCGGAGGCAAACACCTGCGTCTGCTCCTCGGGAACATCCGGCGCCGCCGCTTTCGCGCCGTTATCGAACACTGCGCGCACGAACGAATCGTAGTACCGGCTGCTCTGCAGCGCGATGCCGCGCTCGCGGTCGGCCAGCAAGATGAGCGAATCGCCCGGCTCGAGGCCGAACATCGCGCGCACCTCCTTCGGGATCACGATCTGCCCCTTCGGGCCGATGCGCACCGTGGCCATGAATTTGTCCTGAATGGTTTCCATATAACCGCCCCTCCTGTAAGAACCGTATTACTTTTCTTACTTTGTACCACAAGTTGAACGATTTGTCAATCCGTTTTTGCGTTCATTTGCGTAAAAATAGGGTTATGTAAACCGAAATGGGCAAAAAACGATCCCCTGCCGGCCGGCAGGGGATCTGATATCTTATGAGATAACTTAGAGCGCCTCGACGTCCTTGATGAAAGCCTGGATGGCATCTTCCGGAACAAGCTTCTTGCTGCGAACGAGATTGACGATGTCGCCGACGGTCTTCTTGTAGAAGAGCTTCAGGGGATACTTGGTCAGGGACGGAACCGTCTTCATCATGATTTCCTTACCGTTCATGTCCTCGATAAACGTCTTAACACTCAGAGTTTTGTAATCCATGATATGTTCTCCTTTCAATTTTGAGCACCCCGGCCATTTTTCAATCTGGAATGGCCTTGCTGTTCAAAGATTAACGCTTTTTGGGCATTTTGTCAAGTATAACACGTAATTTTCTTCGCCCATCCGTCATTTTTTATCCAATAGTCAACACTTCGTTGTGTAACTTTTGCGCACATCCGGAAAATTGTGTGACAGGCAAGTGTACTTGCCGCCCCCGAATAGAATGGCCTCAGGCAGAAACGGAGGGTTATGAGATGCTGTACAGTACCCTGATGCTGATGATGAGCAGCGCGTTTTTGATGCTGCGCCTGACGCCCGGCGGCTCGTTTCCGCGGCCGCTGAGTGAAGCCGAGGAGCGCAAATACATCGACGCCTGGCTGCAGGGCGATCTGGAGGCACGCAACGTGCTCATCGAGCGCAACCTGCGGCTCGTGGCGCACATCATCAAAAAATACTACACAAACTACGACGACACGGACGATCTGATCTCCATCGGCACGATCGGGCTCATCAAGGGCATCAACACCTACCGCCCCGACAAGGGCGTGCGTCTGGCGACCTATGCCAGCAAATGCGCCGAAAACGAGATCCTGATGTATTTTCGCAGCACGCGCAAGAATGCCTCGGAAATGCTGCTCTCGGACGTGCTCGACACGGACGGCGACGGCAACAGCCTATCGCTAATCGACATTCTGTCCGAGGACGACGACATGGACGAACAGCTTCAGGCGGACGAGGTCAGCCGGGCGCTGCGGCGCTGCATCGACGAGGTGCTCGATGCACGCGAGGCGGAGATCATCCGCCTGCGCTACGCGATCGGCGGCAGCGAGGCGCTGACCCAGCGCGAGACCGCACAACGCTGCGGCATCAGCCGGTCATACGTCTCACGCATCGAGAAAAAGGCCATTGAGAAGCTGCGTGCCGCGCTGCAATCCGACGGCTACTGAGCGGGCGCATTGACAAGGGGCGCAAAACACGGTAGAATTGCGGCGGAAGGACAGGAGATGATACCATGGCGGAACAAGATCCCAACACGATGGTGCACACGCACGTGGACGAAAACGGCAACGTCATCACCCATTGCCACGGCGACGACGGGCATACGCACGCGCACCCGCATACGCACACGCAGACCAAGGCGGTCATCAACCGGCTCGCCCGCGCGATCGGCCATCTGGAGTCGGTCAAGCGCATGGTCGAGGACGGGCGCGACTGTGCCGAGGTGCTCATCCAGCTTGCAGCCGTGCGCTCGGCGCTCAACAACACGGCAAAGATCATCCTGAAAGACCACGTTGACCACTGCCTGGCCGACGCCGTCGAGACCGGTGACCAGCAGGCGATCGATGAGCTGAATCAGGCGATCGAAAAGTTCATGAGCTGACGCGCCGCAGCCCTCTGCCGTCCGGCAGAGGGCTGCGGTTTTCCCTGCGCAAAAAAGGACGCCCAGGCGGGCGTCCTTTTCATGCAATTATGCGCCTTTTTCCACCGAGAGCACGGTGCCGGTCTGCTGATCGATCGTCACGACATAAACCGGGTGGAAATAGTACCACGTCGTGAGCGTCACGCGGTAAACCGGCTGCGCGCCGCTCTCGTCAAGCTGGATAACCCACGCGGCGAGGTCGCGCTCGGAGATGCCGGCCGCCGCAATGGCGATCTGCAGCGCCTGCTCCTGCGAGATAGGACCGACCGGAGGTGTCGGGGTCGGGGTCGGTGTGGGCGTGGGCGTCGGCGTCGGGGTCGGTGTGGGCGTCGGCGTCGGAACTGGGGTCGGTGTCGGTGTGGGTTCCGGCGTCGGGGTCGGCGTGGGAGTGGGTTCCGGCATCGGTATTGGTGTCGGCGTCGGCGTCGGCGTCGGACGCGGCTGAACCGTCGGCGGGATCGGGGTGATCTTGGCTTCCTCCGACTGCTTCGGCGCATCGCCCGCCAGGCGGCAGACCTCCGCCGTCTCGGCATCCACGCTGCACACATAATTGTTTTCGCCGTCCGAGAGCACAAACTCCATAACCATCTCGCCGTCGACAAGCGTGAAGCGCATGCGTGCGCGCGTCACATCATCGGCATTCAGGCCGCAGCGCTCCAGCGCGGCCTGCAGAGCCTCCTCATACGGAACATACGCCCCGGTGCTCGCAGCACCGATGGACGCCACGCCGGGAAGCTCCACCTGATTGGAAGCCGCCAAAATGTTCAAATCGTTGATTGGCAGGTCGACCAGCTCACTGCTGGACAGCTCCTGCACCTGCGCGCTGATCTGCCGGATCAGCATCGCCTTGCCGGCGCTGACACCCACGGCGGAGGCATACGCCTCCAGCTCGGGATCCGCCTCCAGCACCTGGGCGAGCACAGCCGGCTCCATGCCGAAGTCCGTCTGGGCATGCTCCATCGCGGTGGCCAGCTGGTCGCGCAGGTGCGCGTCGCCTCTGCCGGCTTCCACGGTCACGAGGATCGAGTTGGTGTCCTCCGAGACATAGCCGTTGGTCTGCATGGCCGCAACGATCGCATCCGCCGCCGTCTGCAGGGACTGGTTGCGCAGCTCCAGATCATTGAGCACGAGCTGTGCATCGGGATTGCACGCGCGGGCGCGCATGACGCGGCCGAGTTTGTTGACCGTCAGCTCAATGCTGGGGTTGGCATCGAGCGTGGCAACGCCGCCGGGCACCTGCGTAGCGTACAGCCCGCCGCCAAGCACGGCCAGGAAAAACACCGCCGCTGCCGCGACCCAGCGCTTCCACGCGCCGCGGCGCCTGCGCGCCTGCATCGGGACGACGGTTTCTTCCTCCGGCTGCGCGGGAGACTGAACACGCGCGAGAATGGCGCTCCAGCAATCCGGCGTTTCGGCGGCGACCTCAGCCCGCAGTTGTTCCAGTAATTCCTTATCGGTCAAGATCGTCACCTCCCATCGCATTGCGCAGCTTCGCCAGCGCGCGGTTATATCGTGAAATGGCTGTTGCCTGCGGGATTCCCAGTAGGTCAGCAACTTCTCTGTGCTTGAGACCCGACAGCGCGTGCAGCATCACGATCTGCCGCTCGCTGTCTGTGAGTGTATGCAACACTTTCTCAAGCACCATATGATTCTCCGTCACCTGATAAGCATCATGCGTATCCTCCGCATGAAACAGCTCGTCAAAGGACAGGTTTTTGTTCTCCGCCTTGCGCAGACGCATCAGCGCCAGATTGCGCGCGATCGTCAGCAGCCATGCCATCGGCTTACCCGACGGCTGATAGCCCGGCGCCGACTGCATCACGCTCACAAACGTGTCCTGCATCACGTCCTCCGCAGCCGTCGGATCCCGGAGGATAGACAGCGCGAAGCCATAGATGGAAGCGGACGCCTGGCGATACAGCAGCTCCAGCGCGGCCGTGTCGCCGCGCGCGATGCGCAGGATGAGCGCATCATCCGGCGGCTGGTCGCTGGCCGCGCCCGAACCGGCGGTGCGTATGTCGTTATTCTGCATACAATTACCCCACATGAGAATAATGCCTGAAAACGAATTTTAATGCAAAAAATTCAGATGCGTGCAAATTTTTTGCACAAAAACGTGCTTCTGGCCTGCGAGTTCTTCTTAACCTGTAATCATACGTGAAAAAGCGCTATTTGTAAAGAAACTTTCCAAACTTTTCTATGCTGCCGCAGAAAATCACGAGCGCTCCGCCGTCGCTTCCAGCGCATGGTTGAGCACCACGCCCAGGATGAGCAGCAGACCAAACGCCTGAAACCAAAACAGCAGGATCACGACGGACGCAAGCGACCCGTACACGAGCGAATATTTCGTGCTGCTGCCGATCAGCCACGACAGCAGGATGCTCATGCACACGATGGCCACGGCGGAAAACACCGCCCCCGGCACCACCGGGTGCTGCGGCCGGCGCGGCGTCGTGAGCCGGTAGAGGATGAGGATCATCATCAGCAGGAGCGCAAACAGGATCAAAAAGCGCAGCCATGTCCACGACCAGACGATGCTCACGCGCGGCAGCAGCGCATCGAGCCAGAGCAGGAAGTGCTTGCCGGTCAGCATGAGCAGGATGCAGAGGTACAGTACCAGCAAAAACGCCACGGAAAAGAGCACGCTCACGATCGTGCTGCGCACAATGCCGAAGCGCTTGGCGCCGTGGATCTCGCCGACGATGGCAGCCATGGCGCGGAAAGCAGCCGACGCGCTCGTGATCATCACAAACAGTGCGGCGACGAACATGACATTGCTCGTGTTGCCGGACACATACGTCAGAAATTCCGACACGAGCGCCTGCGTCTCGCGCGGGAGCACAAGCGTCTCGACGATGCGCAGCACGGCCGTCGGATCGCGCAGGATGAGTGCAAGCAGATCATACATGCAGATGATGGCCGGGAACAGCGCCATGACCATACAATAGGCGAGCTCAGCCGCCGAGCGCGTCACGCGCCGGGAAAGAAACGTATCCGCCATGGACATGAGCACGCGGGTTATGCGCCAGTTTTTCAAACGTCCGCCTCCTCCGGGTGAAAGCAAAAACCGCCTTCACCAGGAGCGAAGGCGGTTTGGGTCAAAAAATGTCGAATTACTTGGAATTGAAGATCTTAAAGATGCTGTCGAACGGATCCTCCTCCGCGGGAGCGGCTGCATCCGCAGCCGGAGCAGCGGCCGGAGCCGGAGCCGCCGGGGCGGCCGGGGCAGCCGGAGCGGCAGCCTTGGCAGCGGTGCTGGCAGCCGTGTAGAGGCCGGTGGCGGGAGCCTGCGCCGGAGCGGTAGCCTGCTCGGCCTGCGCCTTGCCCGGCTCGTCGAAGCCGGTGGCGATGACGGACACGCGGATCTCATCGTCGAGCGAAGGATCAAAGCTCGCGCCGAAGATGATGTTGGCATCCGGGTGCGCAGCCTCCTGCACGAGGTTGGCGGCCGTCTCGACATCCTCCAGGCCCATATCCTCGGAGCCGGTGATGTTGATGAGCACGCCGCGCGCGCCGTTGATGGACGTCTCCATGAGCGGGCTCGCCACGGCCATGCGGGCGGCGTCTTCCGCTTTGCCCTTGCCGGCGGCGCGGCCGACGCCCATGTGGGCGAAGCCGGCGTCCTTCATGACACAGGTGACGTCCGCAAAGTCGAGGTTGATGAAGCCGGTGTTCTTGATGAGGTCGGAAATGCTCACGACGGCCTGACGCAGCACGTCGTCGGCGATCTCAAAAGCGTTGGCCAGCGTGACCTTCTGGTCGGTGGCAAACTTCAGGCGGTCGTTCGGGATGATGAGCAGGGAGTCGACCTTGCCCAGCAGCTCGTTGATACCGACCATGGCCTGATCCATGCGGCGCTTGCCCTCGAACTTGAAGGGCTTGGTGACGACGCCGACGGTCAGAATGCCGGCCTCGCGGGCGATGTCCGCGATCGTGGGCGCTGCGCCCGTGCCGGTGCCGCCGCCCATGCCGGCGGTGATAAAGACCATGTCCGCGTTCTCCAGGCTCTTGGCGATGTTGTTGCGGCTCTCCTCGGCGCTGCGCTTGCCGACGTCGGGGTCGCTGCCGGCGCCCTGACCGTGGGTCAGCTTCTCGCCGATCTGGATCTTCTGGTCGGCGCTGGAGACGGCCAGAGCCTGCTTATCTGTATTGACAGCCACGTACTCAATTCCCTGAGTGCCGGACTTGACCATGCGGTTCACGACGTTATTGCCGGCCCCGCCGACACCAACGACCTTAATGGTGACGACATTTTCCGGACCGGACTCGGTAGCAAAGGACATAATCGGTTCCTCCCTGTTGTTTCTATTTGTATCGGCAGCTGGCACGTGCGCGCTCTGGGTGCCGTTTTTTGGTGGGTTTCGTTTCTGCTTGTTCTTATTCTTTCCCATTTTATATCGTTTTCCTTATCAGGTCAATCTTTTTTTGCGTGAACAATCAGCCGGGGCTGAAATGGGCACGCTTGTCGATCGACAGGTCAATGGTCCCGGTATCGCTGTCCGCGAGCTGGGCAACCGCGCTCTGGAGCATGCCGAATTTGTACTCGACGTTCTCGTTGGCGCCGAGGCGAACCGTGAACCGTCCGTCATACGTAAAGCCGGGATTGGACGCATCCGACAGGTCGATGACCGTGACCTTGGCCGCCATGTCGCGCGTGAGGAGCTGCCCGAGGATCGCCGCCAGATACGTGACCTTCGGCGCGTCGGCGTCGCCGGCGTTGAGCACCTCGCCGACCTTCGGTTCGAGCGGCGTGACGCCGTCGACCCGGGCAAGGCCGGTCAGCTCGCTCTCGGTGACGGACTTGAGCAGCTTGCAGTTCTGGTCAATGACCCAGTACGCGTCGTCCGCCTTGACGTAGGCCATGGCGCTGCTCTCCTGGATCGTGATCGTGACGCGGTTGGGCAGCGCGCGCGTGACCTTCGCCTGATCGACATACGGGAGTTTGCTGAAGATCCGGCTGGCTGCCGAGAAGCGGTTGATGAAAAACAGATTGTCGCCCGTGCCGATGCCGGAGGCCTCCACGACCTCCTCGGCCGTGTAGATGGAGTTGCCCACGACCTCGATCTTTGCGACACGGAAAAAAACGCTCATGCCCAAAACCAGCGCCGCGCAGATCAGCAGAAAGATCAGCGGCTGCAGCAGCGCCCTGCCCCGGCCGCCTGCCGGACGGCGGGGCCGGCGCGCGCGGCGAGGCCCGGGCTGCTTCGATTGTTTCATAGGCAGGTGATTCCTTTCACTGCGGCGGGACACAGCGCACATCGGCGCCGAGCGCCGACAGGCACGCATCAAAGCGGTCGTAGCCGCGGTTGATATAACCGTTGTCGAGGATCTCGGTCTCGCCCTCGGCGGAGAGCCCGGCCACGATCATGGCCGCGCCGCCGCGCAGGTCGCTGGCCGTGAGCGGCGCGCCGGTGAGGTTTTCGACACCGGTGACATAGGCCACGCGCCCCTCGATGCTGACGGCCGCGCCCAGACGCCGGAATTCCTCGGCATGGCGGTAACGGTTGGTGAATATGTTTTCGGTGAACACCGTGGTGCCCCTGGCCTTCAGGCAGGCGGCCATGAGCGGCGGCTGCGCATCCGTGGGAAAGCCCGGATACGGCTGCGTGACGACCGGCCGCGGCGCCGTGAGCTGCCCGTCGGACGACAGGCGCACGGTGGACGCCGTTTTGATTATAGCACAACCGGCCTCAGAAAGCGAGTCCAGAACGGTCAAAAAATGGTTCGGATCCACGCCCTGCAGCTCCAGATCGCCGCCGCAGGCCGCACCGGCGCACAGGATCGTCGCCGCGACGATGCGATCCGGCATGATCGTGTGCTCCACAAACGGCTGTGGCCGGAAGCCTCTGACCGTGACCGCCGACGTGCCGGCGCCGGAAATGGTCGCGCCCAGTTTGCGCAGATAGCACTGCAGGTCGACGATCTCCGGCTCGCGCGCGGCGTTGCAGATGACCGTCTCCCCCGCCGCCGCGCAGGCGGCGAGCATGGCGTTTTCCGTCGCGCCGACGCTCGGAAACGGCAGCAGGATGCGCCGCCCCTTCAGATCATGCGCACTGCAGACGATGTCTCCGCCGCGCTCCGTGACCTCCGCCCCCAACGCACGCAGCGCGTCGAGGTGCAGGTTCACCGGCCGCGGCCCGAGCTCGCACCCGCCCGGCATGGACAGGCTCGCCGTGCCGAAGCGCGTGAGGATCGCGCCGAGAAAAATGACCGAGGAGCGCAGCTCCCGCATGAGATCGTGCGGGATAAAGTCGCGGTTCATGCCGCGCGAGTCGATGCGCACCATGTCCCCGTCACGCTCCGCCGTGCAGCCGAGATGGCGCAGGATGCGCAGCGTGATCGTCACGTCCTTCAGGTCGGGCACGTTGTGCAGAACCGTCTCACTGCCGGCGAGCACGGATGCCGCCATGATCGGCAGCACCGCATTCTTGGCGCCCTGCACCTGTGTGCTTCCGGTCAGTCTGTTTCCGCCGTAAATGTGCCATATGCTCATAAATCTTTCCTCCGCACAGCAAATTCATGCCATCCTATGCAGAGAAACGGGAAATTGTCATTTTGCGTGCCGCTCGGCGAGCTCCAGCACAAGATCGGCAATGCGCTCGGCCGCGTCCGCGGTGCCGGCGGCTTTCATGTTTTCCGCCATCTGTGCAAGCTGTGCGGGATCGGCGAGCAGATCACTGACGAGGTTATACAGATCGTCGGCCGTGAAGCCGCCCTCGAGCAGCACCTTCGCGCCGCCGGCGTGCTCGAGCACGCGCGCGTTGCGCTCCTGATGATTGTTCGTGACGTTCGGCGACGGGATGAGGATCGCGGGCTTGCCGATGCACGTGAGCTCCGCGAGCGTGGAGGCGCCCGCGCGGCAGAGCACAAGATCGGCCGCGTCCATCACGAGCGGCATGTCATAGATATACGGCCGCACATCCATGCCGTGCGCGGCGAGGTCGGCCGGGCACTTTTCCAGCAGCGCCGTGTGCATCTTCTCATAACCGCCGCGTCCGGCCGAATGAATGAGTGCGAACGGCGCGTCCGCGACGGCGGCACGCGTGATGAACGCCGTCATGACCTCGTTCATGTACGACGCGCCGAGCGAGCCCCAGACGGACACGACCAGCGGCCGATCAGGGTCGAGCCCGAGCTGGCGCTTGGCCTCCGCCTTGGAGCAGGCAGTGAATGCGCCGCGCACCGGCGTGCCGGTGACGACGACCTTTTCCTGCTCACTGTAATGCTGCTTGCTCTCCTCGAAGCCGACGAGAATGCGGTCGACCGC
>ERZ827104.497-NODE-497-length-41927-cov-6.628152_pt1 | contig 41927 bp, 37 predicted proteins | sample MGYA00519781_ERZ827104 | MGnify/ENA primary metagenome ERZ827104 (study PRJEB31778, sample SAMEA3449257) | human gut metagenome | biome: human gut; feature: human-associated habitat; material: faeces | place: United Kingdom | collected 2010/2012 ...
ACTGCCTTCGTGTAGGTGGAACCTACGTCGCATCCGCCAAAGTATTTCATAGTATTTACTTCTCCTCCTGTTATATCTATGTTTTAGATTGTAAGGTGATCAGACGTTGTACTCGTAGTTCGGCTTGTTCATCTCATACGGCATCTTGGTCATGTCGCGGCGCGGCATGTTGTCGTAATGCTTTTTGAGGGTGGGCTCGACCACGTAGAACAGCAGTTTGCCGTCCAGGTCAAAGAAGAAAACGGCAAACAGCGCGGCGTTGACGCCGAGCGCCATGAGAAGAGCTTTCAGAATTTTTGCTTTCATTTCGTTTCCTCCTTCTAATTACCAAGTCATGGAGTCGTCAAACTCAAGCAGCGTCGGGTCGAGAGGCTCCTCGTGCATAACGGTTGTCATGTAATCGTTGACGATCTGACGGATCTCCATACGGGACACGGTGCGGCTGTCAGGCAGCGCGTGCGGCATCCAGATCGCATGGATATTTCTCTCACGGAACTCGTCCTCGAACAGGCCATGCACACCCTGCATGCCCTTGCACTGCAGCTGATCGTACATCATGACCATGTCGCAGTTGAACTCCTCCATGTACTTCCAGCACTCAAAGATGTGGTGCATGCCGCCGACGGCCATACGGCGCATCGGAGCCCACATGTGATACTGTGCCATGTCGTCCAGGCAGTGATCGTAGCTGTCGGTGCGGATGGTCATGTTGAACATCAGAGAGTCCATGTTCATGACGGTGTTCAGACCCCAGCAGTTATACGCCCAGGTGCACCAGTTGGAGTAGTACAGCGGAGCGCAGGACCAGGCCAGCACTCTGTGGCGGGTCTCCGGGAAGCTGTTGATCTTTTTCTTGACGCACTTATTGAGGATCTTGCGGACGTGGCCGTCGACCTCGTGCCAGACCGGCAGATCGCCGAACTGGGACTGATAGATACGGTACAGGGCCTGCGCAACGCCGTTGACCGGGTAGTAGTCGGTCTTCGCGGCGACATCCCACTTCTCCCACTCGAACTTCATCAGCTCGTTCTGGGACTCGATGCACTTGACCAGGGAGTTCCAGTCAAACGGAATGCCGGTCTGCTCTTCGACGAACTTCCAGCACTGCTCGATCTCGTCGCGGCAATGCTTCTTGAGCAGCGGATCGTCAAACTGCATCGGCTGCGGCATGGCGAACAGCGGCTTGTCGAGGAACCAGTCCTGCAGGATGGAGGTAGCGACGGAAGCGTCGCAGGCCTCGTTGGAGGTGACAACGATCGGTGCGTAGTCGGGCATGTCATCGAGGACGAACAGGCCGGCTTCCGCCTGGCACATCGGGCACGGATCGCCCGGCAGGCCGATGGACTGCACCGCATCGATGTAGTTGAGCACGGTGTGGCTGTTGACGTGGCAGGTCACGAAGTACGGGATCATCTCCATCGGGACGTTCGTCAGTTTGCCGTGCCAGGGATAGAACACGCCGCCCCAGACAGTCTCGTTGTGCGCCACATTGTGGTGCCATCTGTAATTCTTCTTGCCGCCGTGCAGGTTGGCGTCAGAGGAGAACATGCGCTGGAACTGGAAGATGGTCGCGTTGACCATGCCGCGGTAGTGCCATGCAGAGGCTTTCAGCGCCTCGCCGCGCATACCTTCCATGCCGCGGTCGAACCAATGCAGAACCGGCAGGTAGGTCTGGCCGACCCAGCGGTAGCGCCACACGCCCTTGGCAAAGTTGATGAGGCCGCCGTAGCGGACAACGTCCATGACCATGTGCGCGTAGTTGTACAGCCAGATGTTGTAGAAGTAGTACATGGTATCGGGGAAACCACGCCACTCTCTGTGTTTGTACAGACCGGTTTTATCAATGTAAAGGTCGCCCAGGCGGCGCTCCTGATGGGGCTTGCCGTACCAGAAATCATGGGCAAGTGCTTTCATATCGTATTTCATTATTTGCCCTCCTGAATCTTCTTGATTTCGATGCTCTCGACGAAGGCCTGGAAGCGGGTGCGCAGCTGGCCGGAGGCGCCGTTGATGTATTCCTTTTCGATGGAGCAGACCGGGTAGCCAAAGTCACGCGGCATGACGATGGTATCGATCGTGCGCTCGTAGCTCCAGTATTCGCAGAACTTGTTGGAGGCAACGATGATGCCGTCGGCCTTGTATTCCTTGGCGAGGTCGGCCAGACGCTGCTTGCGCTCGCGCATGATATCCTGCGGCATGAAGCGCGGGCAGTTGCTGGTCTCGAGATAATGGCGGGCGATCGCGGCCAGCGGCTTCTCGCCGTCCTTGACCACGATGGGAGCACGGGACTCCACAGCACCGTAGCAGTGACGGTCGCAGACGACTTCGGCGCCGCAGCCTTCGATCAGCTTGGTGAACTCGGGGTCGTCGTTCTCGGAGCCGGCCAGAACGACCTTGCAGCGGAACGGACTCTTCTTGTCGGGCTTGCGGGTCTTGAGCTCTTTGGCCGTTTCCTTGAGCATCGGGAGGATCAGTTCCTTCGGGCAGACCAGCGAGCAGAGCTGGATGACCTGGAACTCATAGCCCGTGATGGTCGGGTTATCGAGCTTGCGGTAATCGCCGATCTCGTTGATGACCGCGCTGATCTCGTTGTGCAGGTCGATGGCCTTCATAAGGGCTTCGTCGGAGATGTCGATGCCGAATTTCTCGTGCAGCGGATCAAGGACGTGGGCCTGCAGCTGGCCTTCGTAGTGCTCAATGCTGTTCTGGTTTCTCTTGAACGGCACGTCGGTGAACGTCACGAAGAAGTCCGGATTCTGGATGACGTCCATGTAGCCAAGATGCTCCTGGAAACGGCAGGTGACCGTGCAGGTCTCAGTGCCGAAATCAGCATCCAGGAAGTTGTAGCCGCCTTCGAGTGCGCGCTCGAAGAGGCTGCGGCCGTAATGGCAGGTACGGCTGGACATGTAATATGTAGCCATGTCCGGAGAAGTGCATTTCGGCGCTCTCAGACGGACTGCAAAGCAGCCGGGCAGATCAAGCAGCACCTCGGGCATGAAGTAGCAGGTATAGCCCAGCGCCTTCTTGCCGTCTGCCTTTCCTTGCCGGACCAACTCGTTGTTGGCCTCCTGGAGCAGGTTTTCAAATGCGATCAGGTGTTTCAAGTCTCTCATGTGCAAGCCCCCTTAAAATTTTTCGCATTCAACAACAGACTTTGTATGATTTGACATTCCGGTTTATGAAAACCCGACAAAAATGCTTGGATATATGCGCGTTTCCCAGACAGCTTTGCCGATGTGGATATCTGCTCATACACCTGAAGTATAGCGGATTTGTTGTTAATTGTCAAACAAAATATCCGTCTGAGGGGGATTTCTTTTGTTCAAATTTTCGTTGTTTTTCCACGATTTTTTCACATTGTTTGTGGAAATTGTTCAGTAACCGGACACGCTTACGCATGGTGTCCGAAAAGAAATTTTTTGCCGCAAAAAACAAAACGGCACAGAAGAACGCTTCTGTGCCGTTTTGCTTTGTTTTGTTGAGGGGTGAGGATAAAATGAAAAAGGATTGCTTGCTTCTGGGTATAAGAATACCGGGACAATATTACAGAAGCAAGGCAAAAAGTATTTCCAATTCATTAAGTTTTCGCTCAGTCGAGATAAAGCCCCCAGAGCACATCCGGTTCCGCACACGAAAACGGGCGATAGGCAGCCAGCGCCTGTGCGCCGTCAGGCCGCTGAACGCACAGCTGCGCATCCTGCACGTCGAAGGCCGCAAGCAGCGCCTGTGCGGCGGGAGCGGTCTCCGTGCCCAGCAGCTCTTTGATCAGGAGCCGCCCGGCGTCCCGCTCGACAGCGGCGCAGCCGCTGCCGACGCGCACCAGCGCACCGCCGCACAGATCGCAGAGGTCTGCCTGAAATGCCAGCAGCGCCGCTGCCAGCTCCACATGCGCGCTGCCATGCAGCACGCGCTCGCGCAGAGCGGCGTATTCCTGCGCGCTGACGGGTTCAACGTCCGGCAGGCACTGCATATCCGGTTCGCGCTTGATGTGCAACCGCTCGCCGCGAGCGGTCTGCGTGGTGCCCATGACTGTTTGGTACCAGCCGTACAGCGACGGCTCTGCCGGGAGGGTGTAGAGGATGCATCCGCCGGCATCCGCATCGGCCGCAAAGCGCCGCATCAATGCCGAGGCATAGCCGCGCCCCTGCCGTTCCGGTGCGGTGGAGACGGCATAAACATAGGTGCACGGCCTGACCGCGCCGTCGGATGTGTGCAATTTGCCGCCGAGCAGATGCGCTGCCGTGGTCGCCCGGCCTTCGTCCTCCACGACCCAGGCTGCCGTTTCCGGCGGGAAGCGGTCATAAAAGGCTGCAATCAGCTCCGGCGGGTCGCCGAACGCCGTCTGCCAGAGCTGCGTCAGTGCCGGCAGGTCGGCCGGCACCGCGCGGCGGATGTGTGCATCAGGCATCAGGATACACCTCCGGGCAGCGCGCATAGATCTCGCGCTGGAGCGTTTTGAGATCGACAAAGGTCTCCGGTCGCTTGCTCGGATCGCGCAGCAGGGCAGAGGGGTGATAGATCGCCATATAGCGCCGGCCGTCCACATCGAACCACTGCCCGTGCTCGCGCGTGATGCGAAACGGGTCTTTGATAAGCGCGGCCGCGGCGATGCGCCCCAGGCAGACGATGATGGCCGGGTCGACGAGCGCGATCTGCCGCTGCAGCCATTCGCTGCAGCACTTTTGCTCCACGAACTGCGGGTCGCGGTTGCGGGGCGGGCGGCACTTGACGATGTTGGCGATGTAGACCTTCGTCCGGTCGAGATAGATCATCTCCAGCATGTCGTCGAGCAGCCGGCCGGCCGGGCCGACAAACGGCAGTCCCTGCAGGTCCTCCTGCTCGCCGGGACCTTCGCCGATGAGCATGATGCGTGCATTCTCGGCGCCGTCGCCGAACACGAGATGGTGCCGTGTCTCGCCGAGGCCGCAGCGCCGGCACTGCGCACATTCCTGCTTGAGTTGTTGCCAGGCTTGGTTCATGCGATTTTGCTCCTTTTTTCCGGGTGTGGACGGGCTTTTGCAGCCGGATCGTCAAAAATCTATTGTAAAGTAGCGTCAAACGTATTATAATACCCCGGTATGAAAATAACAACTGTAACCTGTCTGTAACCAATCCGCACTGCGCGGGGATCTCCCGCAGCGCCGGATGTGACAATATTCTGAATGAAATTTGGTGTATGGAATGGATTTTAAGGATTTTCTGGTTCCCGGAAAAATCGGATTGCTGATCGGTATCGGCGGCGTGTCCATGTCGCCGCTGGCAGAGGTGCTGCACGATGCCGGCCTGGATGTCCGCGGCTCGGATATGTGTGAGAGCGACAATACGCTCACGCTGCGTGAACGCGGCATTCCGATCCACATCGGCCACAGCGCCGCCAATGTCACGGAGGATATCGAGTTTGTGATCCGCACGGCGGCCGTTCACGACGACAACCCGGAGGTACACGAGGCGCACCGCCGCGGCATTCCCGTCTTTGAGCGGACGCAGGCGTGGGGCGCGCTCATGCGCGGCTACCCGAATGCGCTGTGCATTTCCGGCACGCACGGCAAAACGACGACGACCTCCATGTGCACGCACATCATGATGGCGGCGGAGAAGGATCCGACCGTCATGATCGGCGGCACGCTCCCGCTGCTGCACGCCTGCCACCGCGTCGGCAAGGGCAACACGATCATCATGGAGTCGTGCGAGTACTATAATTCGTTTCTGTCTCTAAATCCGACCATTGCCGTGGTTTTGAATATTGAGGCGGATCATCTGGACTTTTTCAAGGACATCGAGGACATTAAGCATTCGTTCCGCATGTTTGCCGAGCGTGTCCCGGCCGAGACCGGAACCGTGATCGCAAACTATGACGATGCCAACACCATGGACGCCCTGCGGGGGATCGAGCGCAAGGTCATCACCTTCGGCCTCAGCCAGAAGGCGGATGTATACGCCGAGCACATTACGCACCGCGGCTCCACGTCCGAGTTTGATATTTATCACCGGGGAAATCTTTTCGCCCACGTGACGATCCACGTTCCCGGCATTCACAACGTGCGCAATGCGCTCGCGGCAACGGCTGCGGCCATTGTGCTCGGCGTCAGCCCGAACGCGGTCAAGTATGGCCTCGCCGGGTTTGAAGGCGCCGGCCGCCGGTTCGACTATAAGGGCAAGTTCCAGGGTGCGGATCTGTACGATGATTATGCCCATCACCCGAGCGAGCTGCGCGCCCTGCTCGATGCGGTCGATACGCTGGACTATCAGCGCACGATCGTGGTGTTCCAGCCGCACACATACAGCCGCACGGCCAAACTCTTCAATGATTTTGTCGAGCAGCTCCGCCGTCCGACGATTGTGTACCTGGCGGAGATCTATGCTGCGCGCGAGAAAAACACCATCGGCATCTCGTCGGCGGATCTGGCCGCGCAGATCCCGGGCGCGAAGTTCTATCCAACCTTCGCCGAGATCGAGCGCGAGCTGCGCCGCGTTGCCCGCCCGGGCGACATTATCCTGACGGTCGGCGCCGGCGATGTTTTCCGCATCGGCGAGCATCTTCTGCATCCCGCGGGCGGCGAGGACTGAGCCCGCACATCCCATCGAATCGAACCATCGAATCGAATCAAAAGCTGTCGGCTTTCGGCCGGCAGCTTTTTTGCGCCCAAAAGCAAACGATTCCTGCGCAAAGACATTTTCTGCGACAGCGGGGAATGACAGTTTTCATAACGGTAAGAATCTATAATTTATGTAAACTGATTCAGGAGGAATCGCTATGGATGTTAAGACCGAGGGACGCGCCCGGCCGGTGCGCGCGCCCGGCGCGCTGTCCAGCCCGATCGGGCTGTTGCCGGCAAGTGAAAATGCAAAATGGGTCGGTATGCTCGTCAGCTTTGCGCTTGGGCTGATCCTGTCGACGGCGCATATCGCCGGCGCACCGGCGCCGTTCGGCCTGGCATTTCTGGCGGCGATGGGCTATGGCTCCGGCGGCGCGCTGTGTCTGGTCGGCTGCGGGCTCGGGTATTTTGCGGCCTTCGGCGTTGCGACGGGCACACAGCTCGCGGCCGGATGCTGCCTGACATTTCTGTCGTCGTATTTTCTGCGCAGCCAGCCGCTCGTACAGACGCGCTGGTATCCCTCGGCCGTCTCGGCGGCGGCGTACATACTGACGCGCATGGTGCTGTATCTGCTCACGGGCGGCGTGTCACTGCTGCTGGTTTCCAGGATGCTGCTGTTTTTGCTCCTGTGTGCGGCGTCTGCCTATGGGTTTGACGATCTGCTGCGCGCGCAGGAGCCGCGCACGGTCAATGCAGAGATCTGCCGGAACGTCTCGACGGTGTTTTTGCTGGCGTGCCTGCTCATGGGCGTGAACAATCTGCTGCTGTTTGATACGCTGTCCGTCGGGCGGGTGCTCTCGGTGCTCATTCTGCTCATCCTCAGCGGTACAGGCGGGGCGCTGTGCGGCGCGGCGGCCGGTCTGATCCTCGGCGCTGCCATGGATGTGGCCGCCGGACAGGGCGTGCTGTTTTCGGTCGTGTATGCGGCGGCCGGTCTCATGGCCGGACAGTTCAGCAAACACCGGCGCGGATTGTATCTGCTCGTTTTTGCGGTGGCATATCTGCTGGTGCTGTTTTGCATTCCGCTGCCGGCGCTGCGTCTCGGTGCCGGGGTGGAGCTGGTGCTTGCAGCCGGTGCATATCTTGTGATCCCAAAGAAATTCGTCGTGGCGGTCGGCGCGTTTTTGCAGCCGCTGCGCGCCGGCTGTGGGGAATCCGGCCTGCGGCGCTATGTTGCCGGGCGCGTCGGCGGCATGGCGCACGCCTATCAACGCCTGCACGACACGGCCTGCCGGGCGGCCGAAGCCGCAGAAAACGATGCGGACGTGGCCAAAGTGTTTGACCGCGCGGCCGACCGCGTCTGCTGCCGGTGCAAGCTGCAGCAGGAGTGCTGGACGCGCCGCGCGCTGGACACGCTCAACATCATGAACGACGCAACACGGCGCATCCAAATGCGCGGCCGCCTGCTGCCGGAGGATTTCCCGCCGTATTTCCGCGACCGCTGCGTGTATCTGCACGAGTATACCGAGGTCGTCAACGGGGAGCTGCGTCTGCGCGCGTATCGGCAGCGCATGCAGGAATGCCTGCAGGAAAATCGCACCGTGCTCTGGCAGCAGTATGCGGACTTTGCGCAGGTGCTCACGGATGTCTCGCGCGAGCTCGACAGCAGCTACGGCGCCGACCCGCTGGCCGAGCAGCGGCTCATCCGCTACCTGCGCACGATCGGCGTGGAGGCGGACGCCGCGGTGTTCCGTGAGAGCACGGGGCGCCTGCGCGTGACGATCGACAGCCGGTATCTCCGGCCGCTGCTGGAGCTGCCGGACTATCTCAACAAGCTCTCGGCGACGCTGGGCGTACGCCTGTGCATGCCGGAAAATGCCGAGCGCGACAACAGCCTCCTGCTGCTGGAGGCGGAGCCTCTGGCGGTCTCCGTCGGTATCGCGTCGATGCGGAAAAAGGGGGAGACGGTCTCCGGCGACCGCGGCACATATTTCAAAACGGACGCGGGACAGCTCTGCGTCATTTTGTCCGACGGCATGGGCTGCGGGCAAACAGCGGCCGACGGCAGCATCAGCACGGTCGGCATGCTCGAAGAGTTCCTGCGCTCCGGGGTCTGCCCGGCGCTGGCGATGAAGCTGCTCAATTCCGCCATGCTCCTGCGCGACCGGGAAAATTGGGGCTACGCGACCGTCGACCTGATGTGCATGAATCTCTTCACCGGCGAGGCGGATTTTTATAAGTACGGCGCCGCCCCGACGTATGTCAAGTCCGGCGGTGCACTCAAGAAGCTGCGCTGTACATCCTTTGCGCCGGGCTTGGAGCAGAAGAGCGGAAAAGCGCCCGATGAACTGCACATGCGCCTCAAGCCCGGCAGCGTGGCGGTGATCGCCAGTGACGGGGTCGTCTCCGACGGGCACGATGCCTGGCTGCGCAAGCTGCTGCACGATTCGGATGACGGCGACATGAAAACGCTGGCCGGCAGTGTTGTGCGCGCGGCCGTGCGCGAATACGGACGCAGTGACGATATGACCGCGCTGGCGGTGAAAGTGGAGGTGCGAAACTGATGAAACGCAAAAACAGACCCGTCCGCAGACCGGATGCCGTGCAGCCGCTCCCGCTGCCGGCGGACGCAGGCGACATTGCCTTTGCCCACGGGGTCTCGCGCCGTGTCGTTGTGGTCGACGCAGCCGAAAGCCCGCTGTTTGAGCAGATCATTTATATTGTACGGGATGACGCGGCCAGCGGCGGCGTCACGGCGGCGGATCTCGTGCAGCAGGCGCGTGACGCCGTCGGACAGGTGCCGGCTGCGCCCGTGCCCCGGCCGCAGCGCAGATCGTATACCGGTCTGCTGATCTGGCTGTGCTCGGCCGCCGGTGTGCTGGCGGCGGGCATTGGGTATTGCCTGTACTGCGGCTGGTGATCCGAAGACTTTCCAACGACCCGGAGGGAAGTTCCCTCCGGGTCGTTTTCTGTGGAAAAACCGGTTGTCAACGCTTGCCGAAAGTGTTAGAATAAAGCGCCTGAAACGATTTTTACAGCGGGAGGTTGTCTTATGAGCACGATCAAAGACCTGAATCTGGCACCGTCCGGTGAGCGGAAGATCCGCTGGGTGGAAGCCCATATGCCTGTGCTGCGCGATATCGGCAGCGATTTTGCGCAGGCGAAACCATTCGCCGGCCTGAAAATTGCGCTTTCCGTGCATCTGGAGGCGAAAACGGCCTATTTGTGCCGCGTGCTCGAGATGGGCGGCGCGGAGATGCACGTCACCGGTTCCAATCCGCTGTCCACGCAGGATGATGTTGCCGCGGCGCTGGCCGCAAAGGGCATGGATGTGCATGCGGTCTACGGCTGCACGGACGAGGAATATGAGGCGCATCTGCGCAGCGTGCTCTCCGTCGGGCCGAACATCATCATTGACGACGGCGGCGACCTGGTGCACCTGATGCACACGGAGTTTACGGATCTCATCGCACAGGTCATCGGCGGCTGTGAGGAGACGACGACCGGCATCCACCGCCTGCGCGCGATGGATCGCGCCGGAACGCTGAAGTTCCCGATGATCATGGTCAACGACGCCGACTGCAAACACCTGTTTGATAACCGCTACGGCACCGGCCAGTCCGTCTGGGACGGCATCATGCGCACGACGAACCTCGTCGTCGCCGGCAAATACGTGGTCGTGAGCGGCTACGGCTGGTGCGGCAAGGGCGTGGCGCTGCGTGCAAAGGGGCTGGGCGCAAAAGTCGTCGTGACCGAAGTCGATCCCATCCGCGCGCTTGAGGCCGTCATGGACGGCTATGAAGTCATGCCGATGATGGATGCCGCCGCCATCGGCGACATTTTCGTGTCCGTCACGGGCTGCAAGGATGTCATCACGCTCGAACACTGCGAGCGGATGAAAGACGGCGCGATCGTCTCCAACGCCGGTCACTTCAACGTCGAGATCGACATGGAGGCGCTCAACCGCTGCGCGGATGAAATCTATGAGGCGCGGCACAATATTGATGCTTACCGTCTGCCGAACGGCAAGACGATCTATGTCATTGCGCAGGGGCGTCTGGTGAATCTTGCAGCCGGCGACGGCCACCCGGCCGAGATCATGGACATGAGCTTTGCCGTGCAGGCCATGAGCGCGGAGTACCTGGTGCGCACGCGCGGGAAGCTGCGGCCGGGCGTCGTGTCCGTCCCCGCAGAAATTGACGACAATATCGCGCGCCGCAAGCTCAAGGCGATGGGGGTTGCGATCGACAGTCTGAGCTGCAGCCAGAAGGAATACCTCAACAAATAATTTCGATGCCGGACAGAAAGGAGGGCAGGGAGATGGACGATCAGAACCGGGAATACGAAGATTACGAGGCGCTGCACGATGAACTCTTTGCACTTCTGGATCAGCACCGGATGAAGGCGCTGAGTCAAAAGCTCGGCGAAATGAACGAGTTTGATATCTCCGAGTTTCTCGGCGAGCTGTGGGAGGACAATCCGCAGCGCATGGCGATGGTGTTCCGCATCCTGTCCAAGGAGATCGCCGCGGCCGTGTTTGCCAATCTTGAGGTCGAGGAGCAGGAGACGATCATCAACTCCATCACGGACACCGAGCTTGCCGGCATCATCGAAGAGCTGTATGTCGACGATGCCGTTGACATGATGGAGGAGCTGCCGGCCAATGTTGTCAAGCGTGTCATGCGCACGGCGACGCCCGCTACGCGCAACCTCATCAACCAGTACCTGAAATACCCCGAGAACTCTGCCGGCAGCATCATGACGGCCGAGTTTGTGGACCTGAAAAAATACATGAGCGTGCGCGAGGCCTTTGCCCGCATCCGCAAGATCGGCGAGGACAAGGAGACGATCTACGTCTGCTATGTCACGTCCGCCAAGCGCAAGCTCGAAGGTGTTGTGACGGTCAAGGATCTGCTGCTGTCGGACGACGATGTGATCCTGGAAGACATCATGGATACGAACGTCATCTACGCCTCCACGACCGACGACCAGGAAGAGGTCTCGGAGATGATCTCCAACTACGACCTGATCGCCATCCCCGTCGTCGATAAGGAAGGCTGCCTCGTCGGTATCGTCACGGTCGACGATATCATCGACGTCATGGAGCAGGAGACGACGGAAGACATCGAAAAGATGGCCGGTATCACGCCGTCAGACAAGCCGTATTCCCGCACGAGCGTTGTGGATATCTGGAAAAACCGCATCCCGTGGCTGATGTTTCTCATGCTCTCGGCCACATTTACCGGCATGATCGTCACGCACTTTGAGGACGCGCTGGCCACGCAGGTCGCGCTCGCGTCGTTCATGCCCATGCTCATGGGCACGGGCGGCAACTCCGGCAGCCAGTCCTCCACGGCGATTATCCGCAGCCTGTCGCTGGGCGATACGTCGCCGTCGGATGCGCTGCGTGTGATCTGGAAGGAGCTGCGGGTGGCGTTTTTGTGCGGCGTTTCGCTGGCGGCGGCAAACTTCATCAAGATGCTGCTCGTTGACCGGCTGCTGCTCGGCAACACCGCCGTCACGATGTCGGTCGCGGCCACGGTCTGCTGCACGATCGTGTTCGTGGTCATGTTCGCAAAAGTGGTCGGCAGCCTGCTGCCGATGATCGCCGAGAAGATCGGCGTCGACCCGGCCGTCATGGCAAGCCCGCTGATCTCAACGATCACGGACGCCGTGTCGCTGCTGATCTATTTTTCCATCGCAAAAGTGTTCCTGCATATTTGATGCTCGCTGAAAAACGCCTCCGGTATGTGCCGGGGGCGTTTTTCCATAGAAAAGCACTTGCATAATGCGCGAAAAATCACTATAATAAAGTGTCATATTTTGCGTAGATCACGCGCACGAACAGGCGAGGTGTCCCTATGAAATCCAGTCTGAAAAAGATCCTGACCGCGCTGCTCTGTGCCGTCCTTTTGGCGGCGGCGGTCGTCCCGGCCTTTGCCGCGCAGACGTATTACGTCAACGACGGCAGCAACACGCTGGCACTGCAAGATGCGTATGCCATCGGTGCCGACGAGAGCACGGCAAAGCTGCCGGAGCGCGGCGTCTATGCCGCCACGGCAAACGGCACGCAGCTACTTGGCGGCAGCGAGTACGACGATGAGCAGCCGAATATTCCGAACGGGATCATCCGTGCGGGGCTGGCGTTCGGTTCCACTGCGCTCGAGGCTGTTCATCTGCAGATCCGAACCGGTTCCGGCTTTGCGTTCGGCTATTATGATACGCAGCGCGAGTTTCAGGCCGTCGGCACCACGGCGGAGAGCGCCGTCACCGTCATTGCGGACACGAACGTCACAGTCGGGGACAGTGCGTTCGGCGCGTATCATATCCAGCTTCCCGAACCGTATGACAGCTTTGACGCGGCGCAGTCCGCCGCAAACGGCTGCGGCGGCTACCCAGTGTATTATAACGGCAAGTACCGCGTGCGCATCGGCAGTTTTGCTTCCATCGAAGCGGCGTCTGCTTCGAGTGCGGCATCGCAGGGCGACATCGTGGCCAGCGGCGCGCGCAGCGTGCTGGTCGTGAAGGCCGGCACGGAGCAGATCCTGTTCGGGTTTGACTGCGGATCGACCTGTTCACTCGCCCTTGCACCGCAAAACGGCGGCAATGCCGCCGTCACACAGGTGGCGGAGTGCAAGGATCGCAGCGGCAGCCGCTCGTGCACCTATTACGGCGACTTCCAGTTCACCCGGCTCGACACGCAGGCGCCGACAAAGCTGACGCTCGTGAATTTTGTCGGGCTGGAGGCCTATGTCAAGGGCGTCACGCCGTATGAAATGAGCAGCGGCTGGCCGCTTGAGGCACTCAAGGCGCAGGCGGTCTGCGCGCGCACCTATGTGGCCTCGCACATGAACGGTTCGCCGGCCTATGGCTTTGATGTCACGGCGACGACGACCAGCCAGGTCTATTACGGCACGCTCGATGCCACGTCCAACAGCGACCGCGCCGTGGACGAGACGGCGGGGCAATTCGTCCGCTATCAGGGCAAGCTCTGCGAGACGTTCTATTTCGCGGCCGACGGCGGCGCGACCGAGGACTCCGAGAACGTCTGGGTGACCAAGGTGCCGTACCTGCGCGGTGTGGTCGACCCGTATGAGAAAGACATTGATTTCTATTGCAAGAGCTGGAGCACATCCGTCTCCCGGTCTGCGGTCGGCGATGTCTCCATTACCTACACACCCATCGGCAATGCCATGACCGTCACGGTCGGCGGCAAAACTTACAGCAAGGACGCCGTGCGCACGTTCCTGACGAGCGTCTGCGGCCTGCGTTATAACAGCCGCCACTTCACCGTCGAGTATGACGCCGCCTCGGACGCCTACTCCGTTGTCGGCGGCGGCTATGGCCATAACTGTGGTATGAGCCAGTGGGGTGCCAAAGCCATGGCGGAAGTCCACGGCAAGACGTATGATGAGATCATCAGTTTTTACTATACCGGAGCCTATGTAGCATGAAAAAATCGGATTTCTATTTTGATCTGCCGGAGGAGCTCATCGCGCAGACACCGCTCGAGCGCCGCGATGCCTCCCGGCTGTTGACCCTCGATAAAACGACCGGCGCTGTCGGGCACCACCACTTCTATGAGCTGCCGCAGTTTCTGCGCTCGAACGACTGCCTTGTGCTCAATGACTCGCGCGTGCTCCCGGCACGCCTGCTTGGCCACCGGAGCACCGGCGGCGCGGTCGAGGTGCTGCTGCTGCGCGACCTCGGCGGCGGCAAGTGGGAGTGCCTGACCCGCCCGGGCCGCAAGACACAGCCCGGCACCGCACTCTCGTTTGGCGACGGGGAACTGACCGCTACGGTCGTCGACGCGATCGCCGACGGCAACAAGATCGTGCAGTTTCACTACGACGGCATCTTTCTGGAGGTGCTCGAGCGGCTGGGCAAAATGCCGCTGCCGCCGTACATCAAGGCGGAACTGCAGGATCAGGAGCGCTACCAGACGGTCTACTCGCGTGAGCTCGGCAGTGCCGCCGCACCGACGGCCGGCCTGCACTTCACAAAAGAGCTGCTGCAGCAGATCGCGGACATGGGTGTAAAAATTGCCTATGTCACGCTGCATGTCGGGCTCGGCACATTTCGCCCCGTGAAGGAGGACGAGATCGAGGATCACCCGATGCACTCGGAATTTTGCATCATCCCGGAAGAGACGGCGCGTATCGTCAATGAGACGAAGGCCAATGGCGGCCGCGTCATCTGCATCGGCACAACGTCCTGCCGCACGGTCGAGAGCTTTGCTGACCCGGACGGAACGCTCCGTGCGCAGTCCGGCTGGACGGATATCTTCATCTATCCCGGCTACAAGTTTAAATGCATGGATGCGCTCGTCACGAATTTTCACCTCCCGGAGAGCACGCTCATCATGCTCGTCTCGGCACTGGCCGGGCGGGAGCACATCCTCAATGCATATAAGATCGCCGTCGAAAACCGCTACCGGTTCTTCTCGTTTGGCGATGCCATGTTCATCGCTGACGGGCTGGATGCCGGCAGCGATACGTAAGCAGATGAAAAACAGGCTCGCACTGGCGAGCCTGTTTTTATGATGCCTGTTTCGTTTTGCGCGGCTTCGAATGCCTGCTGCAGGTCGGCGATGATGTCGTCGGGATCTTCCAGACCGACTGCCAGACGGATCAGGCGGTCGGAGAAACCGGCGGCCTCGATCTCCTCTTTCGTGCACATGGAGTGCGTCATGGAGGCGGGGTGCTGGATGAGCGTCTCGCAGTCGCCAAGGCTGACGGCCGGCGCGCACAGGTGCACGTGGTTGAGCGCTTTCTTGGCTGCGTCAAAGCTGGCCATCTCGAACGAGACCACGCCGCCGAACTGCGTCATCTCGCGGATGGCTACGGCGTGATCGGGATGGCTCTCCGGGCCGGGATAGAACACCTTCTGCACATAGGGCGAGCCGGCGAGGAAGTCGACCACTTTCTGCGTGTTGGCGCGGACGGCGTCCATGCGCACCTTGAGCGTCTTGAGGCCGCGCAGGATCAAAAACGCTTCCTGCGGGCCGAGCACTGCGCCCGTGATGTCCTTGAGACCGACCATGCGGATCTGGTCCATGATCTCCTTGCGCGTCACCGAGAAGCCCGCGACCACATCGCCATGACCGTTGAGATATTTGGTCGCACTGTGCACGACGACGTCGGCGCCCAGCTCCAGCGGCTGCACCAGCAGCGGCGTGGCGAACGTGTTGTCCACGATGACGAGGCAGTTCGGGTTCTGCGCGTGCGCATAGGCCGCGACGGCGGAGATGCCCGCGATCTTCATGCTCGGGTTGGCGATCATCTCGAAGTAGACGACCTTTGTGTCCGGGCGGATCGCCGCTTTCACCTGCGCCATGTCCGTCATGTCGATGCTGTCGGCATGGATGCCGAAGCGCGGCAGCGTCTCGCGGATGAGCGCAAACGTGCAGCCGTAGAGCGTCTTGTCGGCCACGAGATGGTCACCGCAGCTCAGCAGCGACAGCAGCGTGGCAGAGATGGCGCCCATGCCGGACGAGAACGCGGTGCAGTCCTCGCCGCCCTCGAGCAGCGCGATTTTCTGTTCGAGCTGGCTGGTGGTGGGGTTGCCGAGACGGGAGTAGATGTAGCCGCTCTCCTGCCCGGCAAAGCGGCGGCCGCCCTGCTCGGCGGAGTCAAAGACGAATGTTGAGGTCTGGAAGATCGGCGTGGACAGCGCGCCGAAATCATTGTGGACGTGGTTGCCGTGGACGACGACCGTCGCAGGGGTTCTTATCGGTTCATGAGCCGGAAATATGGTGTCAACGTTACTACGGTCGAAAAGGCGTATGACCTGCTGGAGGCCAACGGCTATATCCGCCGCTGTCAGGGCAGCGGCTGCTACGTCCTGCCGCTGGACGGTTTTGCGTTCCTTGCCGACGGTGTCGTGCTCGACAGTTTTCAAGCAGGACAGTCGGAGGAAGGGCCGGTCTATGACTTCGCTACCAGTACACCACTGGCGATACGGGAGGAGACACGGTAATTTGTCGCGCTGGCAGACGAATTGGCGCAGCAGCGCCCGGAATCGCTCCTGCGCTATCCGCCGACGCGCGGCGCGCCCGCTCTAACGCAGGCGCTGCAGCGGCACCTGGCGGCGTGCGGCATTGCGGCCGCGGAGGAAAATGTGCTGGTCGTCGGGCTTGCGGCGCTGCATCTGTTGGTGCTGGTCAATGATCTCAGGCTGCGCGCCGGCACGGTTCTGTATGCGTTCGCCGCCGGAGCACTGGCGGTCTCAGCCATGGTGCTGCCGGGCATCTCCGGCTCGTCCCTGCTGATGTCGTGCGGCCTGTATCTGCCCGTGATCGCGGCGATGAAGGAGCTGCTCCATTTTCAATTCGGCCAGTTCTGGCTGCTGGCCGCGGTCGGTTCCGGGGTTCTGGCCGGCTTTGCCGTTGCACCGCATCTGATCCGCGGCTGGATGTGCCGGGCGCCGAGTGCCGTCACTTACGCTGTGCTGGGCATGATGCTCGGCTCGCTCTATGCGATCGTTGTCGGCCCGACGACGCTGAAAGTGCCGCAGCCGGCGATGACGCTGCCGGACTTTCATCCGCTCTGGTTCGTGCTCGGCATTGTCGCCATGCTGATGCTGGATGCGCTCAAACGCCACGCGGAAAAGACAAAGGTGGGGGGCGGCAAATCTGCCGGGAACGCTTGACTTGATGCCGTAATCTGTTAGAATAGGTGAGCAACTAGCAACAGAAAGGCAAGCAAGCTATGTTTCAACTGATTTGCAAAGACGGCCACGCGCGCCGCGGTGCGTTCACGACGCCGCACGGAACGGTTCAGACACCGGTGTTCATGAACGTCGGCACGCAGGCGGCCATCAAGGGCGCGCTCTCGGCGGAGGATCTCGAGACGATCGGCTGCCAGGTCGAGCTGTCCAACACGTACCACCTGCATGTGCGCCCCGGCGATGAGCTGATCCGCGATCTGGGCGGGCTGCACAAGTTCATGACCTGGAACGGGCCGATCCTGACCGACAGCGGCGGATTTCAGATCTTTTCGCTGGCGCAGCTTCGGAAGATCACAGAGGAGGGTGTGGCCTTCAACTGCCATGTGGACGGCCGGCACATCTTCATGGGGCCGGAAGAGAGCATGCGCATCCAGGCGAACCTCGGTTCGGACATTGCGATGGCGTTCGACGAGTGCATCAAGATCCCGTCGCCGTATGACTACGTGAAAAACTCCTGCGACCGGACATACCGCTGGCTTCAGCGCTGCAAAACGGCGCTCGATGATTATACCGGCCGCGACGATGCGGTCAACCCGGGGCAGGTGCTCTTCGGTATCAATCAGGGCACCATTTTTCACGATCTGCGCATTGAGCATATGAAGAAGATCGCGGATCTCGACCTGGCGGGTTACGCGATCGGCGGCCTCGCGGTAGGGGAGACGACGCAGGAGATGTACGACACCATTGCCGCCGTCGAGCCCTATATGCCGGCTGACAAGCCGCGCTACCTGATGGGTGTCGGCACACCGGGAAATATCATCGAGTCCGTTGCACGCGGCGTGGACTTTTTCGATTGCGTTATGCCGGCCCGCAACGGCCGTCATGGTCATCTGTTTACCTGGTCGGGCATCATCAACATTAAAAATGAAAAGTATCAGCGCGATGAGCGGCCGATCGACCCGCAGTGTGACTGCCCGGTCTGCCGGCGGTATTCCCGCGCCTACCTGCGCCATCTGTTCAAAGCGGAGGAAATGCTGGCCATGCGCTTTGCCGTGATGCACAACCTGTATTTTTATAACACGCTCATGCAGCGCATCCGCTCCGCGATCGAGGCAGGGGAGTACGAGGCTTTCCGGAAAAGTTACACATCCGTACTCGATATGCGTATTTAATGCTTGCATTTGCATAGCAAAACAGATATAATATCTCTATCTTTATACGGAGGTAAAACCATGGGAAGCTCTGGCGGATATTCATCCATTATCATGATCGTTCTGATGCTTGTCATCTTCTATCTGTTCCTGATCCTTCCGGAGAACAAAAAGAAGAAAAAGCTCAATGAAATGCGTTCCAATCTGAAAGTCGGTGACGATATCGTCACGATCGGCGGTATGATGGGCAAAGTCGTTCACGTCACGGACGACAGCGTGACCTTCGAGACCAGCGAGGATCAGGTTCGCATTCAGGTCGCCAAGTGGGCCATTTCCACGAACGCCCGCGCTGAGGCACAGGCTGCCAAGGAAGCGCAGGAGCGCAAGGCTGCCAAGCAGAAAGCGAAAGAAGCGAAAAAGGAAGAGCCGAAGCACGAGGAGCCGAAGGGTCCCGAGGTGTAAGCTGCTTTCGGAATGATTCACCCCCTGCAGGAATATGCTGTGATGCATACATTCTGCAGGGGGTGTTTTTTTGAATACGGAACAAACATGGCCGGCGATGCTTTTGCGGTCTGCGGCTGCCGGCCTCGCCGGACTCTTTCTCACGCTGGCGCTCAGTTGGCTGGCGACGCTGGCGATCAACCACGACGTGCTGCCGGATGACCAGACGCGGCTCATTGCACTCGGGTGCTGTGCGCTCGCGTGCCTGGCAGCCGGGGCGCTCTCACCGCGGCCGGAGCAGGGGAGGGCACTTGGCGGTGCGATGACGTGGGTCGTCTGGGCGGTCGGTTATCTGGCGTTGAAAGCGGCCGTCGGCGCGCCGATTTTCTGCACAAACACCGCCGTTACCCTGTTGACGGGGCTGGCGCTGTCGGTTGCCGGTTCGTGCATTTTTCATAAAAAGTTACGAAATAGAACAAAGAAGAAAAAACGGAAACAGAAGAGATATTACAAAACGTAATCACACAGAAAGTTGACATAATCCATGTGTGATAACCTATATATAGGGCGAAAGCTCAAATGATAACCGAGATATAGTCTTCTTGCATTGAAATTACTGGGTATTGCTTCACACCCAGTTGCGTGGTTTACATAATATTGTTAACATAATTTCTTGTCATAATAAACAAAAATGAACAAATTCTGACGAACCACTTGATAACATTTTCGATTTGTATTATATTATGTCTACAACGCATTATGTAAATTGTCATGTTATGCGTGCGCGTTCATAGGATGTCAATGGTGATGAATGTGCGACATAACAGATTGCGAGTGCGCCGGAAGCCGGCTGTGTCCCGCTTTCCGCTGCCGCCGCTGATTGCAGTGGGTATGGTGGCCGGATACGCGATCGGCTGCTGTTTCGGCGCCAACGCCGCGCTGCCGGAGCCGTCAAATCCGGTGCTTTCCTTTTTGAGCAGCAGCGGCGCGGGTGGAACGCTTTATGGCGGCCTGCTGCCGGAACTGTGCGTTTCCTGCGCATATGGCTTCGCGTTCTTGCTGCTGTCTACATCTTATCTTGGCTTTTTGCTGATCCCGGCCGTTTTCGGCATCAAGGGTTTTTTATCCGCCTGCACGGCGGCCGCCTTCCTGAAATCGGGCTGCGATCATGCGTTTTTGCTCTCGTGCGTTGCCGTCGGCCTGCCGGGTATCTTTCTTGTGCCGGCGCTGTTTCTGCTCGGCACGCTCTGTGCGCAGATGTCGGTGCGTCTGCTTGAGCAGCGCCGCGGTCTCCCGGTTCCGGTCGCATCGGAGCGATATTCCCGGGAGCTGGCGCTCGTGTTCTGCCTGCTGCTGGCGGCTGCGGCCGCTGCGTGCTATGCAGTTCCGTTTTTCACACGGCTTATTCTGTGACCCGTGGTCACTGTGGATGAAATTTGATTGGAAAGGGGGAAATCGTCATGCTCGATTCCGACGGAATGGAATTGTTTGAATCCTACCTGCGCGATGTCAAGCGTTCCTCACAAAACACGATTTCCTCATATCTGCGGGATATTCGCCAGCTCAGCGAGTACCTGCACACGCACACGGACGCGGATCTCGGCTCCGCGGAAGAGGAAGAGCTGTGTGAGTATATTGACTGGATGCGCAGCAACGGCAAGTCCGTTGCCACGGTTTCCCGGGCAATCGCGTCGCTGAAAAACTTCTATGGGTTTCTGCTCACCAATCATTATGTGCAGCACAATCCGACCGGCAAGCTCGTGCCGGACAAGGCCAAGCAGAAGCTGCCGCAGATCCTCACGAGCAAGGAAGTGGAGCTGCTGCTGGCGCAGCCGGAATGCACGGACGCCAAGGGCTACCGTGACCGCGCCATGCTGGAGCTGCTGTATGCGACCGGCATCCGCGTCAGCGAGCTCATCTCGCTGAATATCACGGACGTGAATCTGTCCGCCGGCGTCATCCGCTGCCAGGGGCGCGACAAGGCGCGCATGATCCCCATGTATCCGGCGGCTGTCCGCGCGCTCACGGAGTACATCAACTTCATCCGCCCGCAGATGATCGCGGCGCCGGACGAGCAGGCGCTGTTTGTCAACGTCAGCGGGGAACGGATGTCGCGTCAGGGCTTCTGGAAGCTCATCAAGAACTATCAGGCAAAGGCCGGCATCGAAAAGACGATCACGCCGCACACGCTGCGCCATTCGTTCGCGGCGCACCTGCTGGAAAACGGCGCCGATATCCACGCCATTCAGGAAATGCTTGGCCATGCGGATATCTCCTCGACACAGATCTATTCGCACCTTGTCAGCAAACAGCTCAAGGATGTCTACAACAAGGCGCACCCGCGTGCGTGATTCCTGCGATCGCAAGCGCTCCGAAGGGATTCGGGGCGCTTTTTTCTTTGCCCGGCGGTTGCTTATGGAATAGAAATATGCTATATTTATTAAATCGGAGTGATGTATATGCGGATCCTTGGCGTTGACCCCGGCATCGCTACGGTCGGCTTTGCCGTGCTGGACGCCGAAAAGCGCAGCCAGCGTCTGCTGACCTGCGGCGTGATCACAACACCGGCCAAGACGCAGCTCTCGAGCCGGCTCGACCAGATCTATCGGGACTTAAATGCGCTCATCGCGCAGTTTCACCCGGAAGTGATGGCGGTCGAGGAGCTGTTTTTCAATACGAATATCACCACCGGCATCGCCGTTGCCCACGGCCGCGGCATTATTCTGCTCTCAGGGTATCAGGCCGGGCTGCAGATCTATGAATATACGCCGCTGCAGGTCAAGCAGGCCGTCGTCGGCTATGGCCGCGCGGATAAAAAGCAGGTCATGGACATGGTGCGCCGCATCCTGTCCCTGCAGACCGTCCCGAAGCCGGACGACGCGGCGGATGCCGTCGCCATTGCGCTGTGCCACGCGCGCAGTGCCACATCTTTGATCCACCAACAGGAGAGGTTTGACCCATGTTCTACCACATAAATGGAGTCGTCACCGATATCGAACCGAATCTGGTCGTGCTCGAGTGCGGCGGCGTCGGCTATGCGCTCAACGTCAGCCTGAACACGATCGCCAGTGTCAAGAACGGTGAGCGAACAAAGCTCTATACTTATGAAATCATCCGTGAAGATGCGCATGATCTCTACGGTTTCGCCAGCAAGAGCGAAAAGCATTGCTTCGAGCTGCTGCTCGGCATCTCCGGTGTCGGGCCGAAAGCGGCGCTGTCGATCCTTTCGTCGAACACGCCGGACGGTCTGGCGCTCGCCGTACTCAATGGTAATGAGAAGGCGCTCACGAGCGCGCCGGGCATCGGCAAGCGCATCGCGCAGCGGATCCTGCTCGAACTCAAGGACAAGCTGGCCAAAGAGAGCGCCTCGGTCGATTTTTCCGACCTGACACCGGCCGTGCCCGCCTCGGACGCAGCCTCGGCCGCCCGCAGCGACGCGATCGCCGGCCTGAGCGTACTGGGTTACAGCATGCCGGAGATCAACACTGCGCTGCGCAAGCTGCCGTCGATCGAGGGCATGAGCGCCGATCAGATCATCAAGGCCGCGCTGCGCGCCATGATGCAGCAGTAAGCAGGGGAGGGAGCGCATATGAGCATCAATTTTTCCGAGGACGCCCAGCAGGAGGTCGTCACATCTTCGCGTGTCCTTCCGGAGGACACGGGGGAGGGCTCCCTGCGCCCGCGGCTGCTGAAGGATTACACCGGTCAGGAAAAGGCCAAAGAAAATCTGCAGGTCTGCATCGATGCAGCGCGCCTGCGCGGTGAGCCGCTCGACCACGTGCTGCTCTACGGCCCTCCGGGTCTGGGCAAGACGACGATGGCCGCCGTCATTGCCAACGAGATGGGCGTGAACATGCGCATCACCTCCGGTCCGGCGATCGAGAAGGCCGGTGACCTCGCGGCGCTGCTGACCAACCTGCAGGAAAATGATATCCTGTTTGTCGACGAGATCCATCGCCTCAACCGCGCCGTGGAGGAGATCCTCTATCCGGCCATGGAGGACTATGCGATCGATATCATCATCGGTAAAGGCCCGTCGGCCAACTCCATCCGGCTGGATCTGCCGCGCTTCACGCTCATCGGTGCGACGACGCGCGCCGGGCAGTTGACCGCGCCGCTGCGTGACCGCTTCGGTGTCAACCTGCGGCTGGAGCTGTATAGCCCGGAAGAGCTGCAGAAGATCGTGGAGCGCAGCGCCGGCATCCTGAACGTGGAGATCGACAGCGCCGGCGCGTATGAGATCGCCTCGCGTTCGCGCGGCACGCCGCGTATCGCCAACCGCCTGCTCAAGCGCGTGCGCGATTATGCGCAGGTACGCGCCGATGGGGTCATCACAAAAGAGGTGGCCAATGCCGCGCTGCTGCGTCTGGAGGTCGACGAGCTGGGGCTCGACGCGACGGATCGGCGCATGCTGCGCAGTATCATTGAGTTTTACCACGGCGGCCCGGTCGGCCTTGAGACGCTTGCCGCTACAATCGGCGAGGAGGCCGTCACGCTCGAGGACGTTTATGAGCCGTATCTGCTCCAGCAGGGCTTTTTGACGCGCACGCCGCGCGGCCGCTGCGTCACGCGCCGCGCCTATGAGCACCTTGGCCTGGAATATATCGGCCAACAGGAGATCGATCTTTAAGAAAAACGCTGAATGTCGGTGCAAACGTGCATTTTGTACAAAAATCTATTGACTTTTCAACGTTTTTAGTTATAATTTATGTTGTATGGTATTGGGGTTTTTCAGGTTATGGTGGATTATTCCAAACTCTCCGATACGGAGCTGCAATCTCTGGTGACTGCCGGAGACTCCGCAGCGGAGGAGACGCTCGCTGAGCGTTACAGCCGTCTTGTGCGCATCTGCGCGCGACCGCTTTTCCTCGCCGGCGGTGACAGTGAGGATCTCATTCAGGAAGGGATGCTCGGTCTGCTCTCGGCGATCCGGCAGTATGACCCGGCGTCCAACGTACCGTTCAAAGCCTATGCGGAGGTCTGTATCAGCAACCGCATTTACAGTGCCATCAAGTCTGCTTCCCGGCAGAAGCATTCTCCGCTCAACAGCGGCATTTCCCTAGACAGCATCCTCTCAGAAGAATCACAGACCCAGGCGTCCACCTATCCGGAAGCAAATTGTCGTGTTACTGAGGAGCAGGTTCTGGCCAGAGAGAGTGAACAAGAGCTTTTGTCCGCGTTTACCCGGTATTTGTCAGCGTTTGAAGCGCAGGTGCTTCGGCTGTATTTGTCCGGCCTGTCCTATGCCGAAATGGCTGCCGAGACGAACAAGCCTGAAAAATCCATTGACAATGCCGTGCAGCGGATCCGCCGCAAACTGGCGCGGCTCCCCAATTTCAGCGACTTCAGCAAGAGCTGAACGCAATATAGCCGATAGGCAAGTTTTTCAAAAGAGAGGATTTATCATGTTCGAAGACAAAACGTTGAAGTGCAAAGAGTGCGGCGCAGAGTTCGTGTTCACCGCCGGTGAGCAGGAATTCTATGCGGAGAAGGGCTTCCAGAACGAGCCCCAGCGCTGCAAGGCCTGCCGTGACGCGCGCAAGAATGCTGCCCGCGGTCCCCGCGAGTTCTTCACTGCTACCTGCGCTGCCTGCGGCGGCGAGGCCAGAGTTCCGTTTGAGCCGAAGTCTGACCGTCCTGTCTACTGCAGCGAGTGCTTCGCAAAGATGAGAGAGCAGCACTAATCAGCAGATAAACTGGTTAAAATGATTGGGGCGCTTCGTGCGACCCAATCATTTTCTCACAAGCAAATACCGGAGGTAAAAAATTATGTTTGAAATTTCCAGAGATACGATGATTTCTGAGATCCTGACCAATGCCCCGGAGGCGATGCCCGTGTTCCAGAACATCGGCATGCACTGCCTCGGCTGTGCCATGGCCAGCGGCGAGACGCTTGAGCAGGCCTGCCTTGCGCACGATGTCGATCCGGACGAGTTCCTCGAGCAGCTGCGCACCTATCTGGAGAGCCTGTAAAATACAGACAAGGATCAAAAGCCGGCAAGCTGCCGGCTTTTGCCGTTTTTATGGAGAAAGCAATGGAGCATATTCACCTGTCACCGCGCCTGCAAATGGTGGCGGACTTCGTGCCGCCGTGCGTCTGCGCTGCGGATGTCGGTACCGATCACGGATATTTGCCGGTCTGGCTGCTGCAAAACGGCATTATTCAAACGGCGATCGCGGCGGATATTCACGCCGGGCCGCTCGCCAATGCGCGCCAGTCCGCCGCCGCTTACGACCTGACGGAGCGCTTCCGGTTCGTGCAGGCCGACGGCCTGCGGTTTCCGGACGCGCAGACGGCGGATGTGATCACCGTCGCCGGGATGGGCGGGGAGACGATCTGCGCGATCCTCGCGGCGGCGCCGTGGCTGCGTCAGGGAAAGCGGCTCGTCCTGCAGCCGCAGAGCAAGGTGCAGACGCTCGTTGACTGGCTATGGCGCAGCGGCTTCACGATCGAGGATGCCGCCCTGTGCTGCGATGCCGGCAAGCGCTACCTTGCGCTGTGCGTGCTCGGCCATCCGGCCGCACAGCCATGCGCCGTGGAAACGCTGCTGCGGCGGCGTCAAGACCCGCTGCTGCCGGACTATCTGGCGCAGGAGATCCGGCGGCAGAAACGCGCACTTGCCGGTATGGCGCGTGCAAAGCGGGCGCCGGAAGGGGCGCTGACGGCGCTCGAAGCCCGGATCGCACAACTGGAATCCTGCCTGAAGGAGGCGCAGATATGACAACCGTAAACGACATCTACACTTACTTAAATGAACTGGCACCGGTACGGTATCAGATGGATTTTGACAATGCCGGCTTTCTGGTTGGCGACGGCGGCCAGACCGTGAAAAATGTCCTTCTGGCACTCGATATCACGGACGATGTGATCGACGAAGCGGCCGGGCTGCGTGCGCAGCTAATCGTTTCCCATCACCCGCTCATTTTTACGCCGCTGCGGCACGCGACGACGGATGATCTCGCCGGGCGCAAAGTGCTGGCGCTGGCGCGGCGCGGCATTTCCGCCATTTGCATGCACACAAATCTGGACATTGCTGACGGCGGCGTCAATGACGCGCTTATGGCGGCGCTGGATGCGGAGGTGACCGGCGGCCTGGAACCGGCCGGGATGGCGGCCGACGGCAGCGTGCTGACCTGCGGCCGCGTCGGCAGGCTGTCGGAATCCATGGCGCTGTCGGACTTTTTGCCCTATGTCACTGATCGGCTGCACGTCAACGGTCTGCGCTATGTCAGCGGCGGCCGTCCGGTGCAAAAGCTTGCGGTCTGCGGCGGCTCCGGCGGCAGCATGCTGGCGCTTGTGGCGCAAAAGGGCTGCGACACGTTCGTAACAGCGGACGTGAAGTACGACCGGTTTCTTGCGGCGAAGGAGCTCGGCGTCAATCTGATCGACGCCGACCACTTCTGCACGGAGAACGTGGTCATTCCGGTCCTGCGGGAGAAGCTGCAGCGGCAGTTTCCGGATGTCACGTTCAGCATCAGCCAGGTGCATCAGCAGACCACGCAGACGTATTGTCCATGATCCATGCCGCCGGTTTCGCCGGCGGCATATTCTCGTCCCGGGTCTCATACAGTTTTGGTAAGACTGATGAGGAGAGGACGACAGAATGGACAATTCTTCAATTTACGCAGACATTGCCGCCCGTACCGGCGGGAATATTTACATCGGCGTTGTCGGCCCGGTCCGCACCGGGAAATCGACCTTCATCAAACGCTTCATGGAAACGCTTGTGCTGCCCAACATCGCCGACGAGTATGTGCGCGAACGTGCGCGCGATGAGCTGCCGCAAAGCGGCTCCGGCCGGACGATCATGACGGCAGAACCGAAGTTTGTCCCCGAGGAAGCCGTCTCGATCCAACTGGACGCTTCCGTGCGCGCCTCCGTGCGGCTCATCGACAGCGTCGGCTACATGATCCCGGGTGCGAACGGACAGTATGAAAACGGGGAAGAGCGCCTGGTCACAACGCCGTGGTATGATCACGAGATCCCGATGCGCGTGGCGGCGGAAGAGGGAACACGCAAAGTCATCTGCGAGCACTCGACGATCGGCATCGTCGTCACGACCGACGGCAGCGTGACCGAGCTTGCGCGCGAGGATTACGCCGCGGCGGAGGCGCGCATCGTTGCGGAGCTGCAGGGCATCGGCAAGCCGTTTTTGCTTCTGCTCAACACGGCGGATCCCGCCGGGGAGACCGCGCAGGCGCTTGCCGCCGAGCTGCGCGAACAGTACGATGCCGTCTGCCTGCCGGTCAACTGTCTGGAACTGACGGAACAGGACATTCTGGAGATCCTGCGCTCCATCCTGTATGAATTTCCGGTCACGGAAGCGTGCTTTCGCATGCCGGAGTGGATGGATGTGCTGCCGCCGGGCAACGAGACCAAACAGCAGCTTTACGCCCTGCTGCGCGAGCAGATGCCGTCGCTGCACCGGCTGCGGGATGTGCAGCGTACTGCGCAGGCAATCGCGGACAGCGACCTGCTGGAAGCGGCGGATGTGGAGCAAGTCTCCGTGGACACCGGGGCTGTTTGCTATGTGCTCACGTTTCCGCGCGCACTATATTACAGCATCATCAGTGAACAGGCGGGTGTTGCCCTGCACAGCGACGGGGAACTGATTTCATTCCTGACGGAAATGGGGCGCATCCAGGCGGATTACCAGCACATCCGCAGCGCGCTGGAAGACGTGCGCAGCAAGGGTTACGGTGTCGTCATGCCGTCGGCGGCGGATCTGCAGCTTGCCGAACCGGAGATCGTCCGCAAAGGCGGACGCTACGGCGTGCGGCTCAAGGCCAGCGCCAAAGCCATCCATATGTTTCAGACGAACATTGAGACCGAGGTGTCCCCGGAGATCGGCGGAGAAAATGCCTCGAGTGAGATCCTCGGCTTTCTGCTGCAGGGCTTCGACGGCGATGTCGAACAGCTCTGGCAGTCGAACATTTTCGGTAAGCCAATCTATACGATCGCGCAGGAGGGCGTCGAGGAAAAACTCACCTGTCTGCCGACAAAGGCCGTCAGCAAGCTGCAGGAGACGCTGCAGCGCGTTGTCAACGAGGGCAGCGGAACACTGATCTGTATTATTTTGTGACAAGAGCTCTGTCTGGCGTCCGGGAACCGGCTTGCAGACGCTTTTTTTGAGAATAGCAAATCGTTATAACAGGCATCCGGCAAAGCGCCGGATGCCTGTTTATGTTGCTTCTGTTCTTGATTTCAGGATTTGTGTCTTGAAATCAAGAATCATGATTATTCTTGAATTTGTACTGATGCAATGGTAAACTGTGGTCATGGAAGTCCCTCGAGTTTGTCTATGACGATGGCAACCAGCCGTTCGCCATGATCTATAACGACGGCTCGACCTCGACGCTCTACTACTACGTCCTCAACGCGCAGGGCGACGTCATTGCCCTTCTGAATTCCGCCGGTTCGCTCGCCGCGTCCTACAACTACGGCGCGTGGGGCAACTATTCCGTGCATGGTGCTGACGGCAAAAAGACCACGGATGCCACCTTCATCGGGCACATCAACCCCCTGCGTTACCGCGGTTATTACTACGACCGCGAAACGCGCCTTTACTACCTCCAGAGCCGGTACTATGACTTCGCAAACTGCCGGTTCATTAACGCCGACGGGTTATTTACAGATGGGTTTGTTGGGTCAAATCTGTTTGCATACTGTGTGAACGATCCTGTAAATACAGTCGATCCTACTGGTAATTTTGCGATTACAGCGACAGTGGCTTTGATCACCTTCGGCATAGCACTTGTAGCAACTGCTTTTGCTGTAGGTATTAGTTCATCTCCCGGTTTTCAGGAAGCTGTTGAAGGTCTCTGTGAATCAGTCGGCAGTGTAGCGGAGCAGATAAAAGAGAAGCTTACGAACAGCTTTTCCAAAATAAAGAAGCCGCCCAATTACAGAAAAGATACTGAAGTGCATCATATTGTTGCGCAACGTGCGTCAGGGGCAGCCCCTGCGCAGAAGATTTTGGCGGATCTCGAAATTGGTATCGACGAACCGGTGAATAAGGTTTCCATAAGCACTTGTTTGCATCGCAGGCTGCACACAAAACTATACTACGAATTGGTGAATATCGTAATTGTTGGCGCGTACAATTCTGCCGGCGGTGATAGAGAGCAGCAAATGGAAAATGTTACAAGCGCTTTAGGAGCGATTAGATCGTTCATATTTGTACTTGATCGTATGACTCCTAAATTTTAAGGAAGGAGGCGAAGCATGGACTTCGCTCATGATTACATGCGGGCGTTGCTGGCAAAAGAGATCGATGTCGCAGCCGAATTGCAGAAGCAGAGATCTCGGGTCGTTTATCAGCAGTATTGTGCGGGCGGTACGATGCATCGTGGCTACTATTGCCCAAGCATAACGGAAGATCTCCGGGTCGGCAACACAAAACGCGGCCGCCTTTGCAAGAAGCGGCCGCCGGAGGAAAGACTTTCTCATATATACGGCTTTGATGCGTCGGATCGCTTGATCACAGTCAAGCACATGCACTGCTTAGAGGAGTATATTTTGTACGGCGCAGGAGTGACGCTGGGGGTGGAGATAAGAGCTAACAGTGCAAATACAATAAGCATCTGCCGGTATGACGAAAATAGCAGAATTCAAATATATGAGTATTATTTACTTACTCCGAAGGCAGATCAGGTTTCCTACATGACCCGAGAGACGTTTCGCTACCTGCCGGATCAGGTTATAGATAATTGGTATCGGGAGGCGGCGGTTGCAGGGACCTGGATTCACGAGCATTCTCGTTATGTGTTTTCAGTGGAAGACGGATATCTGACTGACTATACCGCAGAATGTTTTTACCATGGTCGAAACGGTGTCAAGGTTCCTTATAGAGCGACAAAAAAGCGAAAAGTTCCGCCCTGTACCCCTGAAAATAGGTGATTCAGCAAGCTGGCGGTGCTTTTGCACCGCCAGCGGAGAAAGATGGATAAGTGGTCACTATGATGCGTACAACCGTCAGCACACAACCATAAATCATCATCGTTGCCTGCTGCATCACGCTGCGCCGCAGCGCCTACGACGCCGCAGCGCCTACGACATGGAGGCGCTGCGTCTTTGTGTATATCGGCGGACGGTGCAGTAGATTTTTTCTCAAACCGGCAAAAACGACGGGGATTCCGTCCTGCGTTTTGTGTAAGGTTTGCGTTGTTTTCTTCACAATGCTGTGGTAAACTATGGACAAGAATTCTAAAGAAAACGAGGGATGTTTATGAAGGCACTTTCCAAAATTGCTGCCGGTGTCAGCCCGTCTGCGACGCTGGCTGTCAGTGCACTGGCCAAGAAGATGAAAGCAGAGGGCAAGGACGTCATCGGCTTCGGCGCCGGTGAGCCCGATTTTGCCACGCCTGACCGCATCAGCTATGCCGGCGTGCGCGCGATCTGTGACGGAAAGACGCGCTACACCCCCGCAGCCGGCATGATCGAGCTGCGCCAGGCGATCTGTGACCGCGCCAAGGCGGACTACGGCCTGGAATATGAGGCCATGCAGGCGGTCGTTGCCAGCGGTGCCAAGCACATGGTGTACATCGCGCTGGCCGCACTGGTCGATCCGGGCGATGAGGTGATCGTTCCGGCTCCGTACTGGGTCAGCTATTATGAGATGGTGCGCCTGTTCGGCGGTGTGCCCGTTGTTGTCAACGTCAGCGAGGAGCAGGGCTTCCAGCTCACGCCGGAGCAGCTCGAGCAGGCCATTACGGACAAGACCAAAGCCATCATTCTTAACAATCCCTCCAACCCGACCGGCGCCGTCTATCCGAAGGATGCGCTCAAAGCGGTTGCGGATGTCTGCGTCAAACACGACCTGTATATTATCTCGGATGAGATCTATGATAAGCTCATCTATGACGGTGTGTCGTTCACCAGCGTCGCCGCGCTCAGCGATGAGATCAAGGCGCACACGATCCTCATCAATGGCGTCTCCAAGACATATGCCATGACGGGCTGGCGCATCGGTTATTCGCTGTCCCCGGCGCCGGTGGCCAAGGCCATGACCAATTACCTCAGCCACTCGACCGGCGCACCGGGCACCATGTGCCAGTGTGCGGCCATCGAGGCGCTCTCCGGCCCGCAGGACGAGGCCGAGCAGATGCGCAGAGTATTTGAGCAGCGGCGCGACCTGATCGTGCGCCGCATCAATGCCATGCCTGGCGTGAGCTGCCTGAAGCCGAGCGGTGCGTTCTACGTCATGATGAATCTCGATCAGATCCTTGGCAAGCAGATCGACGGTCAGACCATCGGCAGCGGCGATGACTTTGCAAAGCTTCTGCTGGAAAAGAGCCTGGTCGCGGTCGTGCCCGGAAGCGGCTTCGGCGTGCCGAATTTCGTGCGCCTGAGCTACGCGGTCTCGACCGAGAATATTGAGACTGGCATGGATCGTCTGGAGGCGTTCCTGAAGCAGATCCGGTGACCTTGACTATGCGAGGCGCGCGGTGATCCCGCGCGCCTCTTTTGTATGCCTCGGTTGACGCACGGCGCGCAAAATGGTATCCTGAGAGCACGGCATAAGCACATACCCCGGCCGCATAACATTGCAGAAGGGGGGAGTGCCGTGACAAAGTTACTATATCAGAGGATCCTGGTCGTGCTGCTGGCGCTGATCGTGGTGTTTGGCGGCTGGTTTGCTGCGGACTGGCAGCTCCGGCGCGCAGAAGAGACTGCAAATTGGGTCGATGCAAAGCAGGTGCTGATCCTGGACGCCGGTCACGGCGGGGAGGACGGCGGGGCAGTGGCGCCGAACGGGACGATCGAGGCGGATATCAATCTGCAGATCGCACTGCGTGCCCGCGCCATCGCAGAGCTGACCGGTGTCGAGGTCGTCATGACGCGCGACAGCCCGGACATTGCCTATCCGGATGATGCCGCCACGATCGCGGAGCGAAAAAAAGCCGACCAGCACCAGCGCGTCGAGCTGATCCGCGCGACGAAAAATGCCGTTCTCATCAGCATCCACCAAAACTGCTATCCGGACAAAAAGCCGTCCGGTGCGCAGGTGCTGTACGCGGCGAGCGCCGGCAGTGATGTGCTCGGCACGCAGATGCATGAGAATCTCATCACGTATCTCGACCCGCAAAACCGGCGCGTGTCAGCGCCGATCTCCGATAAGATCTATCTCATGCGCGAGGTGAAATGTCCTGCCGTACTGGTCGAGTGCGGTTTTCTGTCCAATGAAGCCGAGTGTGCAAGACTCCGTGACAGCGGCTATCAGACAAAACTGGCCGCCGTCATCATCGCGTCCTACTTACAATACCGGCAGTCACTGCCGCAAACAGGAATGGTTACATGAAAGCGAAAACGAGTACAAAAACCGTCTTTTATTGCACGGAATGCGGCAATGAAACGGCAAAATGGATGGGGCAATGCCCAGCCTGCGGCGCGTGGAACACGCTGGTCGAGGCACCGAAAGAGCCGAAAATGTCCCTTGGTACACGCGCCAAGCGCATTGCGCAGCCGAAGCTGATCTCGGAACTGGACGCAGAGGAAGAACTGCGATTTTCCACCGGGATCGGTGAGTTTGACCGTGTGCTCGGCGGCGGCGCCGTGCGCGGTTCGCTGGTGCTGGTCGGCGGCGCGCCCGGCATCGGCAAATCCACGCTGCTGCTGCAGCTCTGCGGCCGCATCAGCGAGCAGGAGAAAATTCTTTATGTCTCTGGTGAGGAAAGCCAGCGTCAGCTCAAAATGCGTGCGCAGCGTCTCGGCGTCGACCACGGCAGCATTTACGTGCTGGCGGAAACGGATCTGAGCACCGTGCTGACGACCATCGACGATCTGCAGCCGACCGTCCTGATCGTGGATTCCATCCAGACCATGTACGACGCGGAGACGGCCTCGACGCCCGGCAGCATCAGCCAGGTGCGCGAGTGCACGATGCGCATCATGCGCTCGGCCAAGGACAGTGGGTATACGGCATTTGTCGTCGGTCACATCAACAAAGAGGGCAGCATCGCCGGTCCGAAAGTGCTCGAGCACATGGTCGACTGTGTGCTGTATTTCGAGGGTGACCAGAGCATGTCGTACCGCATCCTGCGGGCTGCCAAAAACAGATTCGGGTCGACCAATGAGATCGGCGTCTTTGAAATGGAAGATTCCGGACTTCGAGAGGTGACAAATCCGTCGGAAATGTTACTGTCCGGACGGCCGACCAACACGCCGGGCACCTGCGTGGTCGGCGTCATGGAGGGCTCGCGCACCGTGCTGGCCGAGGTACAGGCGCTGGTCACGCCGTCTGGTTACAGCGGCGCACGGCGCAACGCCAACGGCATCGATTATAACCGCGCGATGCTGCTGCTGGCCGTGCTGGAAAAGCGCGCCGGATTTTCGCTGTCGAGCTGCGATGCGTACATCAACGTTGTCGGCGGTCTGCGGCTGGACGAGCCGGCTACGGATCTGGCGGTCATTCTTGCGATCGCGTCGAGCTACAAGGATTTGCCGGTCGGTAGCGATCTGGCAGCCGTCGGCGAAGTCGGCCTGTCCGGAGAGATCCGGTCCGTGAGCCATCTGAACCAGCGCCTGTCCGAGATCGCGCGCCTGGGATTCCGGCGCTGCATTATCCCGGCACACGTGCGCGACGATGTGCAGAAGCAAAACGGCCTGCAGACGATCCCGGTCAAAAATATCCGGGAAGCGCTCAAGGCCGTGTTTGGCGTATGAATTTTTGATTCTTGCCGAGAAAAGGACTGTGTGGAAGAAACACCGTATACATCGTATACATAATGTGTGACGTGCAAATGCAAATAAGCAAATAAAATGACGCGCCAAATGAAATGATGTGCGAAACCCGCCGAAAGGCTTGATTCTGGCTTTTCGGCGGGTTTCTTCTCCTATGAATTCGGCAAAATTTTTATTTTGCCGAATTATTTGTGAATTTCGTCAATAGACACCGCCCCGCACTTCTGGTATGCTGGCAGCAGAAATCGAGGTGCTCTACATGGACTACACGGACGCGCCGCAGGTGCTGCGCGATTTTTTGATCTATCATGAGACGATCTGCGGCCACTCCAAGGCCACGGTCGATCAGTATTATCTGGATCTGCGGATGTTCCTGCGGTTTTTGAAGCTTGAGCGCGGGCTTGTGCCGCGCGCGACGGAACTTGACAAGATTTCGATCGCGGATGTGGACGTTGCCTTTCTGCGCGCAGTGACGCTCACGGAGGTTTACAGTTTTCTGGCCTATCTGTCGCGTGACCGCGTCAAGCAGCCGAATGCCCACGAACCGGAATATGGCCTGAGCGCAAATTCCCGCGCGCGCAAGATCGCGGCCATCCGCAGCTTCTTCAAATATCTGACCGTGAAAGCGAAGCTGATCGAGGAAAACCCTGTGCAGGATCTTGATTCACCGAAGATCCCCAAGACGCTCCCCCACTATCTCACGCTGGAAGAGAGCAAGCGGCTGCTGTCCGTCGTGGATGGAAAAAACAAGGAACGCGATTATTGCATTTTGTGCATTTTTCTCAACTGCGGTTTGCGTATCTCGGAGCTGGTCGGTTTGAACTTGCAGGACGATCATGGTGACAGTCTGCGCATTCTCGGCAAGGGCAGCAAAGAGCGCATCGTCTATCTCAATGACGCCTGCCGTGAGGCGCTTGACCGGTACCTGGCCGTGCGCAGCGAGATCGCGCCGCCGCGCACCACGGCTCTGTTTCTCTCCAACCGCCGCACGCGCATAAGCTGTGACTCCGTGCAGGTCATGGTCAAGAAAAACCTGACGCGCGCGGGGCTCGATGCCAGCCAGTATTCTACGCACAAACTGCGGCACACGGCGGCAACGCTCATGCTGCAAAATGGTGTAGATGTGCGTACGCTGCAAGAGGTGCTCGGGCATGAGCACCTGAACACAACGCAGATCTATACACACGTGGACAACGATCAACTGCGTACAGCGGCGGCGGCGAATCCGCTTGGCGAATTCTCTCCGGAAGCGAATACTGCAAAAAAAATCTCCGATTCCTGAAAACAGGGATCAGAGATTTTGCTTTCTTATTTGGATCTGACCTTCGGCAGGTAATCACGGACACGATGGTGCGGCTTGTCGAAGCCGAACGCGCGGATCGCCATCAGCAGCGTGCCGAGCGCGGCAGCACCGTCCAGAACGGCGGCAAACCACAGCGTGCAGTAGCCGAGCTCTGCCATCATGAGCAGCAGCACTTTCACGACAATGCCGATAGCCAAATGCTCGCGGCAAATGCCCTCGACCCAGCCGGCCGTCTCGATCGCTTCCGGCAACAGATACGGATCTGGGCTCGTGAGCAGAACATCGGCATCGAAGCGCTCGTCGCTCTCCTCCGGGATCACGCAGACATCGAGATCGGCAGCAGAGTGCTCCGGGTGCGCCGTGCAGCGCCGGTCATAGTACAGCAGCAGTTCCCCGTCGCTCAGATTCTCGATCTGCTGTGACAGGATGCGCTCCTTTTCCTCTCCGCTGCATTTGCAGTAGAGATGATCCGCCTTGAGCGCCTTTGCGTTTTCGGACACGGAATCGTTGTTCGCGTTGCTAAAGAGCGTGATCGTGTGCACGCCGAGCGCGCGCAGCTCGTTGAGCGCGGGCTTCGTGTCCGTCTGCACGACCTCCTGCAGGAGGATCTTGCCGGCATACTGCTCGCCGACGGACACGTAAACAGCATATCCGTCCGTCAGATCCGCGTCCGGGATATCCACGCCCTTGAGGATCATCAGTTCGCGTGTACCGACGCAGACGCGGGTCGATTCAATATAGACCTCCACACCGCTCTCGGGGATGTCCACAGCGTTCGAGATGTATTGCGTAAGGATGGGGCCGTTATAGGCAGCGCAGATCGCACGCGCGGTGCGGCTGTTTGAGCACGACTCCGCGTTGGCGGCCAACTGCAGCAGTGCCTCCGGCGCGAGCTGGCTGGATTTGACGCTGACGACTTTCGGAAGTTGGCTGTCCCCCTCCCCTTCGTCAACGGCGACCGCACGAACGGCATTGAGCGCGCGCATACTGCGGCAGCTGCGAAACAGTACGTTGCAGTGATAAGCACCGTTAACGGCACTGTACCACACCAGCGGCACGGAGATCAGCAGTGCACAGGGCGTAGCCAAAAAGAGCACGATCAGGCCGGAGTGGATCGCCTGTGTGACCGTGGCGATCTTGAGCACACTCTCCAAAACGGCGACCAGCACCGCGATGCACAGGCCGGCCGGCGCAAGATAGTTGACCCACTTGGGTGCGGTAAACTCCGCCGGAGAATGGATCTCGCCGCCGACGGCGGCCTCCAGCGTTTTTTCCGCGTGCGCAGTGACCACCGCGATCAAAAGCGACATGACCCGGTATACCAGAAGAAATACGGCGGCATCCACAGGCTGGCCGACGGCAATGCACCCGATCACGCACACCACCACGATCACTGCGGACCGGAACGGCTGCCGCGCAAGGATACAGGCGATCGCCGCCGCGAGATAGTCATATCCGGCGGTGAGCGCAGATAGGCTCAAGAGCACATAGCGCAGCACCGTGCCGTGCACGAGCGCGCCGATGACGCACAAAATCACCACTGCTGCAAGCCGCGCAAGCAGCACGAGATTGAGGCCCGTCTTGGAAAACAAGCGCAGCGTTTTCCAATCATGATCCGGCCGGTCGGCGGCAAAACAGCTCGCCGACAGCCGGGTCAGGAGTTCCTGAAAATTCATGGGTGTCCCCCTTGTTCGGACTGAGCGATCGGCAGAAGGCTCAGGCTTTTCCGTCGCAGCCGAGCACATCGATGATCTTGTGCTTGACAAGCTGCTTGATGTTTTCGCGCGCGGGGCCGAGGTACTTTCTCGGGTCAAATTCCGCCGGATGTTCCGCCAGATACTTGCGCACCGTGCCGGTCATGGCCAGGCGCAGATCAGAGTCGATATTGATCTTGCACACGGCCATACGTGCCGCCTGACGCAGTTGATCCTCCGGCACGCCGATCGCGCCGGGCATATTGCCGCCGTGTTCATTGATCATCTGTACGTATTCCTGCGGCACGGACGAGGCGCCGTGCAGCACGATCGGAAAACCGGGCAGGCGCTCGGACACCTCTTCGAGAATGTCAAAGCGGAGCTGCGGCTTCGTACCGGGCTTGAATTTATAGGCGCCGTGGCTCGTGCCGATGGCAATGGCGAGCGAATCGCAGCCCGTGCGCTCGACGAATTCCTGCACGTCCTCGGGGCGCGTGTAGGACGAATCTTCCGCCTTGACCTTGACGTCGTCCTCAATGCCGGCCAGCGTGCCGAGCTCCGCTTCGACGACGGCGCCGCGCGCGTGCGCGTACTCCACGACCTGGCGCGTCAGCGCAACGTTTTCCTCAAACGGCTTGGAGGAAGCGTCGATCATGACAGAAGAAAAGCCGTCATCGACGCAGGCCTTGCACAGGTCGAACGAGTCCCCGTGGTCCAGATGGAGACAGATCGGCAGGGCGGTTTCGATCACGGCGGCTTCCACCAGCTTGACTAGGTACGTGCGGTTGGCGTACTTGCGCGCACCGGACGATACCTGCAGGATCACCGGTGCATTGCACTCTTTTGCCGCCTCCGTGATGCCCTGGATGATCTCCATATTATTCACGTTAAAGGCACCGATGGCATAGCCGCCCGCATAAGCTTTTGCAAACATTTCCTGAGAAGTCACAATCGACATTGACAAGTCAACTCACTTTCATATAATATAAGAACATCAATATGCTGAATATTGGATATCTGATTCAATTTATTTTACACATAATTTCGAATAATATCAATAGCAGAATTCAATGTTTCAGCAGAATCTATCAATTCTTTGAATTTATGGAGGTAAGCGCAATGTCCGGTGAATTGAAAGGTGCGTGTATTCTGGGTCAGTCCGGCGGGCCGACCGCAGTCATCAACGCCAGCGCCTACGGCGTGCTCAAGACTGCGTTGGAATCCGATGCCATTACCAATGTCTATGGTGCGGCCCACGGCATCCGCGGCGTTCTGGACGACCGCCTGTACGACATCTGCCAGGAAGATCCGGAGGAACTCCGTCTCCTGCTGCACACCCCGTCGTCGGAGCTTGGCTCCTGCCGCTACAAGATGAAAGACCCGGAGGATGACGACACGGATTACCGGCGCATTCTGGAGATCTTCCGCAGGTACAATGTGCGCTACTTTTTTTATAACGGCGGCAACGACTCCATGGACACCTGCAACAAGATCAGCCGCTATATGCAGGCGCATGACTGGGAATGCCGCGTGATGGGCGTGCCCAAGACGATCGACAACGATCTCTACGGCACCGACCACTGCCCCGGCTTTGCCAGTGCGGCCAAGTACATAGCGACTTCCTGCATGGAGGTCTCCAAGGACTGCCGCGTGTATGACACCGGTACGATCACGGTCGTGGAGATCATGGGCCGCCACGCCGGCTGGCTCGCCGGCAGCGCCGCGCTGGCGACCGCCTGCGGCGCCGGGCCGGATCTGATCTATCTGCCGGAAGTGGATTTTGACATGGAGCGCTTCCTCGCCGATGTGCACCGCATTTATGCGGAGAAAAATAATGTCCTCATCGCCGTTTCCGAAGGCATCCATTATGCCGACGGTTCGTTCGTCTCGGAGGCAAAGGCCTCTGCAACGGACGGCTTCGGCCATGCACAGCTCGGCGGTCTGGCTGCGCGGCTGGCGCAGATCATCAAAGAGCGGGAGCACGTGAAGGTGCGCGGCATTGAGCTGTCACTGCTGCAGCGCGCGGGTGCGCATCTGGCGTCTCAGACGGACATCGACGAAGCATTTGCCGCCGGCAAGATGGCGGTCGAGGCCGCCGTCGCCGGTGAAACCGGAAAAATGGTCGCGTTCGAGCGCGAGATGGCGGACGGTAAGTATACCTGCCGCATGAAGCTCATCCCGCTGTCCGATGTTGCAAACTATGAGAAGAAGGTCCCGGTCGACTGGATCGTGCCGGAGGGCAACAACGTCACGCAGGACTTCATTGATTATGCCCTGCCGCTCATTCAGGGTGTGCCGGAGATCCCGCTGGAAAACGGCCTTCCCCGCTACGCACGGCTGAAAAAAGTGCTCGCAGAATAAATTTCCCCACAGAGCCGGCTGAAAATCGCCGGCTCTGTTCATTTGTGCTGTTCAGCCGGCAAAAAATATGATAAACTAATATATTATCTGTTGAACGAAGGAGTTTCCAAATGATCACTGTTGATGACCTCTCGCTGCAGTACAGCGGCGCCCCGCTCTTTTCCAAGGTGAACCTGCAGTTTACGCCCGGCAACTGCTATGGCATCATCGGCGCCAACGGCGCCGGCAAGTCCACATTCCTGAAGATCCTCTCCGGCCAGCTCGAGCCGAGCACCGGCAGCGTCTATATTGACCCCAAGGCCAGAATGTCCGTCCTCAAGCAGGATCAGACCATGTACGATGCCTATACCGTCATGGATACCGTCATCATGGGCAATCAGCGCCTGTATGACTGCGGCAAGGAAAAGGACGCCATCTACGCCAAGGACGAGATGACGGATGAGGACGGCATCCGCGCGTCCGAGCTTGAGGAAGAATTCGCCGATCTCGGCGGCTGGGAGGCGGAGTCGGATGCCTCGCGCATCCTGCAGGGGCTCGGTGTTTTGCCGGAGTACCACGAGACCATGATGTCCGACATGGATCCGCGCCTGAAGGTGAAGGTCCTGCTGGCGCAGGCGCTCTTCGGCCACCCGGATATCATCCTGCTCGATGAGCCGACGAACAACCTCGACCTTGCGAGCGTCGTCTGGCTGGAAGATTTTCTGATGGATTACGACGGCACGGTGCTCGTCGTGTCGCATGACCGCTATTTTCTCAACAACGTCTGCACGCACATCGTCGATATCGACTACGGCAAGATCAAGATGTACGTCGGCAACTATGACTTCTGGTATGAATCCAGCCAGCTCATGCAAAAGCTCGTCAAGGATCAGAACAAGCGCGCCGAGCAGAAGATCCAGGAGCTGCAGACCTTTATTGCCCGTTTCTCTGCCAACAAGTCCAAGTCCCGGCAGGCCACGTCCCGCCGCAAGCTGCTCGAAAAGATCTCCGTCGAGGACATGCCCGCCTCCAGCCGCCGCTATCCGTGGGTTGGCTTCAAGGCAGAGCGCGAACCCGGCAAGGATCGCCTGTTCGTGACGGATATCAGTAAGACCGTCGACGGCGAGAAGCTGCTCAACCACGTGAGCTTCATCGTCGGCAAGGAGGACAAAATCGCCATCCTCGGCAAGAATGAGCTCGCTGTGACGATGCTCTTCAAGATCCTCATGAGCGACGAGGAGCCGGACGAGGGCACGGTCAAGTGGGGTGTTTCGACCACACAGGCCTACTTCCCCAAGGATCACAACAGCTATTTTGAAAACTGCGACTATGACCTCATCGACTGGATGCGCCAGTTCTCCACCGATAAGCGCGAGAGCTACCTGCGCACGTTCCTCGGCCGGATGCTGTTTTCCGGTGACGATGTCTATAAGCAGGTCAAGGTTCTGTCCGGCGGCGAAAAGGTGCGCTGCATGATCTCGAAGATGATGCTCTCGGGCGCAAACTTCCTCGTGTTCGACCAGCCGACGAACCATCTCGATCTGGAGAGCATTGCGGCACTCAATAACGGCATGGCCGCCTTCCCCTACAACATCATCTTCACGAGCCACGACCACCAGCTCACGCAGACGGTCGCCAACCGCATCATTGAGATCACGCCGGACGGCATCATCGACCGCCGCTGCACGTACGACGAGTATATGCACATTGCAAGTCAGGAAGCGGAATAACCCATGGAGCAGCTTGCGAAAAACCAACTGCATACAGCAGAGATCACGGGCTATACGTCCGACGGCGCGGGCGTGTGCCACGTTGCCGGCCGCGCCGTGTTTGTCAAGGGCGCGCTCGTCGGCGAAACGTGGCAGGTGCGCATCCTGAAAGTGACGGCCGGTGCCGTCTACGGCAAGGCGGAGCAGTGTCTGTCCCCCGCCGCCGCACGCACGGAGCCCCCCTGCCCCGTCTACCGCACCTGCGGCGGATGCAGCCTGCAGCACATGGACTATGACGAGCAGCTCCGCATGAAGCTCCAGCGCGTCAATGATGCCCTCACGCGCATCGGTGGCATTGCGGCACCGGTGCAGGATATCATCGGCATGGAGTACCCGCTCTGCTATCGCAACAAGGCTATCTATGCCGTCGGTGTGAAGGACGGCCGCGTGGTCAAGGGCTTTTACCGCGCGTCCAGCCATGACATCACGCCCGTGCAGCAGTGCCTGCTCCAGCTCCCGCTTGCGGACAAGGCGGCACAGGCGGTGTGCGACTGGATGAATGCGCGCGGCATTGCACCGTACGACGAGGCCACCGGCCGCGGCACGGTGCGGCATCTGTTCACGCGCTGCGCCATGCACACGCCCGACGCCGTGCTATGCATCGTCTCGGCGCGCGGCTTTGGCGCGCAGACGGACGATCTGGTCGCCTATCTGCGCGAGCACTGCCCGGAGCTGACCGGTATCGTGCTCGATGTCAACAAGCAGAAAGGCAACGTCGTGCTCGCCGGGGATTTTTATACGCTCTGGGGCGATCCGGATCTGACGGACCGGCTCTGCGGTCTGACGTTTACGCTCTCGCCGCAGGCGTTTTATCAGGTCAATCCCGTGCAGGCCGAGCGGCTGTATGAGCGCGCGGTGGAATACGCCGTCAACGCACCGACGGATCAGGTGCTGGATCTGTACTGCGGCGCCGGGACGATCAGCCTGTGTCTGGCGCGCAAGGCCGCGCACGTCATCGGGGCCGAGATCGTGCCGGAGGCGATCGAGAATGCGCGCCGGAATGCTGCGCGCAACGGCATCGAAAATGCGGAATTTCTCTGCGCCGATGCCGGTGCTGCTGCAAAAGAATTCGCCCGGCGCGGCGTCCGGCCGGACTGTATCGTGGTCGATCCCCCGCGCAAGGGCATGTACCTGGAAGCCATCGACGCGATGGTGTCCATGCAGCCGCCGCGCATCGTCTATGTCTCCTGCGACCCGGGCACGCTCGCGCGCGACGTGAAGCTGCTCACGCAGCGCGGCTACACGCTCACGCAGGCGCTGGCCGTGGACATGTTCCCGCAGACACCGCATGTTGAGACGGTTGTCTTGCTTTCCAAGGGCGAGGTCGACTCGAAAAAGATTC
>ERZ827104.504-NODE-504-length-41688-cov-14.524272_pt1 | contig 41688 bp, 54 predicted proteins | sample MGYA00519781_ERZ827104 | MGnify/ENA primary metagenome ERZ827104 (study PRJEB31778, sample SAMEA3449257) | human gut metagenome | biome: human gut; feature: human-associated habitat; material: faeces | place: United Kingdom | collected 2010/2012 ...
ATTGACCCAGAAGCCGCGCAGGCCGTCCAAATCATATTTGATAGGTACATACAAGGGGAAAGCAACGAAGCCATCTGCGAGCTCCTGAACGTCCGTGGATTTCGTACCGTACAAGGGAACCTGTTCAACAAGAACAGTATCAACCGAATCATTAAAAATCGGAAATATATAGGGGAGTACCGTTACCAGGATATAGTCGTCGAGGGCGGCGTACCTGCGATTATTTCACGGGAGACCTTCTGCCTGGCCCAGGCTGAAATGGAACGGCGGCGGACCAGGAAGCGGCCGAAATCCCCGAAAGCCGAGTACCTGCTTGCGGGCCGGCTTTTCTGCGGCCACTGTAAGACGCCTATGCAGGGCGTAAGCGGAACAGGAAAGACGGGAAACAAGTGGTACTATTACTACTGCGCAAATACTCGCGGCAAAACGAAAACCTGCGATAAAAAGCAAGTCTCTCGGGACCGGCTTGAGAGAGCCGTCGTCGATTTCACCGTTCGATATGTGCTGCAAGAAGACGTGCTTGCCGACCTTGCTCGCAAGGTATACGCGGCACAGGAGCGCCAAAACGATACCGCAGCGGAAATCGCGGTTTATGAGAAGAAGCTTGCCGATAACAAGAAAGCTATCTCAAACGTGCTCCGCGCGATTGAGTCCGGCACGGCTACGCAGACGCTTCCCGCCAGACTGCAAGAGCTGGAAAACGAGCAAGTCGTTATAGAGGGCGAGCTTGCGTTCCTGCGAGGCCATAAGCTGGAATTCAGCGAGGACCAGATTCTCTTTGCCCTGACAAAGCACCTCGAGCCGTACCCGGGCGAGACGGAGCAGGACTATCGCCGGCGAATTATCTGCGACTTTGTTTCCGAGGTCTACGCTTACGACGACCGCCTTCTTATCTTCTTCAATATTTCAGGCGCGGACGGTAAACTGAAATCCGCAGACCTGGCGCAAATTGAGGTTAGCGAGTTCGATGAGAGAAGCGTCAGCTCCACCAAGTCAATCGCTGGTCGAACCCCAGCGGCAATGATAACCGTCTTGTCGTATGGATTCGTACTGGCAACCCGATTAGAGAGCAGGCTTTAAGAGGCCTGTTCTCTTTCTTTTTAGGTAGTTGAGTAGTCCGCGCAACAAAGTTTCTTACGCGGGTATATCGTACATAGGGGGTCAATGTAAATTCGCTCTTCTTCCTCCTTACTTTTTCAAAAAATCTTTTTAAGTTTTACGGACTACTTCAACTACCAAAGGGATAAAAGCCTTACCGTGCCTAACTTTTTCAAGGTAGCGGGCTCGGTAGTTCATCCCTCGGGGCGTACTACTTCGACTACCATCGTAATTCTGCACTCCTCGCCCTCCAGGTCAAAGCTCTTCAACTGCTGCGCGATAAGGCGCGAGTCGTAGACGCCGGAAAAGCCGATGGAGATATTGCGCAGGGCTATTTTTTTTGCCGGCGCATCCGCGAGCCCAAAGTCGGCGCGGAATCTCTCAAGGTCTTCCTTATTTGGCTTAAATCCTCTCGAGAATGTAAAGCCCAGTTTGTGGAGCTTCGATGTACAGGTCGAGACCGAAACGCCGAATAGCTCGGCGACCGCGGATATTCCGACGTTGTATTTCGAGAAAATATCCTTAAGGTATTCCTTTTGCAAACTTTCCGAAAGAGCCTTGAATTCTTTGTAGGCAATGGGCTTGCCCAGGTTAACGGTATAGGTCGGCCCATTCATTTCTCTCAACTCCTTTGCGGTATATTGCGGCAACTTACAGCCACTACGCCGGGGCCGCTTGCGCGCACTCCTGGCGGTAATCGACTTCTCGCGCACGTCCTCTTTGAAAACATATTCTTCATCTTTCATACTGGAACTCCTCAGGCAAGCCCTGGGTCTCCCGTATGGACTTTTCAGGGCTGGGCCCTTATCCTTATACTCTTTCGAGCCCGGAGTCCATACGGGAGACCTGAGGGCTGTTTTAGTCGACCCTTGTCATAGGGACTTCGCAGACCCCGCAAATCAGGCTCAGTTCTGCGGTGGTCTTAACCTCTTGCCCGCAAACCGGGCATACGTACTTGTGAGCCTTTTCGCGGGCAGCTTTGGCCTTAGCCTTTGGAGGAACGCGGGCGAAGGGAACTTCCAGTACAAAACCGGCGTCCTCGAGGGTCTTCTTGAAGGCCTCGGTCGGGGTAGTGTGCGTATAGCCGTTCGCGCGGTCGTAGCCGACCTCCAAATCGCGCAGCTCGCACTCGGTCTTGAAGGCCTTGTTGTGGTAACGCCCCTTCTGGCAGGTATCCGCAATGTCGTTCTCCAAGCAGTGGAGATGGACCATCTCGTGGCACATAGTCGCCGCAGTATCGGCAGAGGGCCGATTCAGGTACTCGGCGCCAATGTTGATTTCGTACCGCGCGTCAGTCTCGGACTTCCAAATCTTTTTGGTAGAGCAGTGGCCGTAAAACTTCGGCGTAGACTGGACTGTGATAACGGGCTTCGGCAGTTTGTCCTCGAAGTAGGCGACGTTGAGCAGGTCGAAGAGGTTTTCAAGCTTCGTCACGACGTCGGACATCTTCATGGGCTCTTTATCAGAGGGCGCGTCCTCGGCGGTTTCCTCGGCAGAAGCAGGGTCTTCGCCGGTTTTCTCGGGCTCTTTTGCGGAAGGGGTCTCGTCGGTCTCCTCGTAGAGCTTCCAGCGGCGGTCGTAGCTCGCGGCAGCCATAACCGCGGGCTCGCTCTCGGGCTCGTTCTCAGGAACGGAGAAAATCTTGCGTTCGGCCTCGTCCACGTTGACGACCAGACGAATCTCGCCGGTCTCCTTATTCACGATTTTCTTGTTCAGCACGATAGTCATATCCTTCATTTTGATTGCCTCCTTTATTTTTCGGTGTCATGCACCTCACAGTTATTATATTACCGTGTTTGGTAGTAAAAGGGAGCCGACGAAGCGCTCGAAGATTCGGCAGCTTTTCTATGTACTTCTACTGCTTTTGGTAAAGAGAGGGCCTTCTTCGTTCTCCCGTATCCGCGTTTTGGCTACCATGTGCGGGCATTTGATACTCACCTCGATATGAGGGCAATTCTTGACTTCCCAGAAGGTAAAGCCGTTCTCGGTTTCGCCGAGCGGAATCTGAGCGCCCATAATGGCCTCAATGCCGGCAAGGTAAGTGTCTTTGTACTTGCATACCGGCTCGCAGATACAGGACTCGCATTTTGCCGCGGTATTCATTAGCCATCCTCCTTATCCGGCCACATCAATTCCGCAGGGTCGCAGCCCAGGGCGGCAGCCAGTTTAACAGCCGTCTTGAGTGCGATATTCTCCGGCTTGATTATGCCGACCTCAATATCTCTGATTTTCTGGTAACGGATTCCGCTGATTTTAGCGAGCTCGCTCCGGCTAAGGCCTTTCGCGGCTCGCAGGTCTTTCAATCCCATGCGGTAAGGTCCTCCTATTTTCTTTTCTTGCTTCTAATAATGCAAATGACTTTCTCGCGGCGGTAAAGCTCGAATACGTCCTGAAGTTTGTTGTCGCTTCTAAATTTGCGAAGAGCATTGTAACGGCTTTTCGCCGAATTCTCCTCCTCATACTCGATAACCATATTCCGCTGCGTACCGGCGAGAAACGCCTTTAAGGCCAAAAGCTCCTCGCTTTCTTTGCCGCCAGACTTTCGCTCCGGCAGATGCTCCACGTCATACATAATTTTCATTTAGCTCACCTCCGTATAAGGTATGTATTCCAGATTTTTCTCCGTAACGACCTCGCCCCAGGTAAGGTCTTCGCTTCCCGGGATAATATCGTCGAGGCTGACGGTCTTGATTTGCCGGCGTTTTTTTTTCTGCTCGTTGTATAGAGCCGAGCTCATTGCGTGCCAGGCGATGGTGCTGAACTGATACCGATAGAGCTCCGGCCTTCTGAACCAGTTTTCTACGGTAAGCAGATAGCGGAAAATAACGACGTCGTAGTATTCGCTCTGCGGCAGCCCGTGGGCTTGCAGAAATCGAAATACGAGGTCGTGATTCTGTGCGGCTACGGCTTGCTCTTGAGGAGTCAACGGCCGCAGAGTCTGCTTTTTCATGTTCACCTCCTCCCGCGGGGCACAAGGCCCCGCGGATTCATAGATTGACGATTAGAAATAGAAGCCGAAGCAAACGCCGCTGGCGCTGCTGGCGCTGACATAGTTCGCGCTGCCGCTGCTGCTCACACTGCAGAAGATGTCGGAGCTGCTCCCATAAGGAGAACGCTCCCACCACCACGTAACGTCGCCGTCCTCGTCAAGCTTGACTCGGTTGCCGGGCTCGGCAAAGTAACGGAGCTGCTTGTCGCCCTCGTCGCCCGCGCCCCAGATATGCTCGCCGAAGATTTCAGGCTCGGAAAAGAGCCAAAGCATATCGGACTCCTCGCCGAAGGCGCGGGGTTTAATGATAGCGCGCAGGTCGTCGGGCAGTAGGTCAATGACTTCCTCATTGAGGTAGCGGCGCATCTCAGTCTTGAGCCAGCCGCCTTTATTGGTCCAGTCGGTATTCATGCAGTGATAGCCCAGGCAGTCCTTGAGGCCCATAACGCCGTCGTCCAGCACGACGAACGTAACCTCGCGGCCGTCTTTAAGCATCTCGGCGATTTCGTCGCCGACCTTGAGCGCGGAGCGGTCAAAGTCGCTCCAGGAAAAGGGGCGGGTCTCCTTCGTAGTAATCGTAGCCATAGAAAATTCCTCCTGTAATATGTATTTGCTTATAAGAGCTCTTTGCCCTTGAAAAGCCTTCGTTACCAAGTGCGGCGTAAACCCGCTGCGATAGTGCCGGCAATACCGATATAGCCTATCTCCGAGCAATCCGGCGCATCATGATTATAAACATAAGCAAGGGCCTCTCCGTTTTTCAGGTCTTCGCGGTCCGTTTCCCACTCCTGCGGGTAGTCGCTTACATAAAGAAAAGAATCCATTTTTCCGATAGTGGTATAGGAACGAATCGCTACATAAACTATTGCGTTATACTCTTCTTCAAACTGCCTAACCCTATCGAGGTCTTCACCTTCAAGCCAAAAGAACGCGCCGACCGGCGGCTCGCTGATGCTAACAAGGTCTTGCATTTCAAACTGCCGCACAGTTTCAGGGAAAAGATTAAGTAACTTCATACGCGCAATAGCTTCAGCTTTTTTAGCTTCTCTGGTAATATTCATTTGATAGCCTCCTTGTATTTTGTAGCAAAAACTTTGCACTGCCGGGCTTTATCCAGCAGCCCGCTCGCTTGGCCGTGAAATACCGGTGTCCATTCTTCCTTGACTCCGATTCCCGTCATGGTCGGAAGGTTGAAGTCATATACTGCGGCAAAGTCGCCGGTATTTACATTACGAAAAATCGTGAACGGTGTCATATGTACGTCCCCTCGCTCTCACTCCGCGTACTCGCCGCGCTGATATGCTTGGTCAGCTAATTCATTTAGAGCAGATAGAAGATGCTGCGCTGTACTAACATGCCCCCAGTTAATAGAATCAGGGTCGTAATTCATGTGATTCTCGGCATACGCTTTGAGTTCGTCCAAACGCGTATTTATTTCAGTAATAGTCGTAATAAAAGAATCAAGTGCAGTTGTCTTTTCCATTTTTAGTAGCCTCCTTAGTAGCTGGTGTTTTATCCTCTTGACATTATTTATTATGCCGTGTTTTACTGATTTTGGGAGCCGGCGAAACGCCTGAGGTTTTACTGATTTCAGTATGCGATTCTTACGGGTTTACATTTGGCTCGGAGCACGCTATAATATAGGTACACTCTCAAGCCCAGCCGGCCTTGCGGCCGGCCAGGCTCTCGAGCGTTTGAGGTTAGCTTTCGGTCAGGTACTCGTAGTAGTCGGATTCACTTGCGAAGAGCATCCAATTACCATTTACGAGGCCCATATAACCGAAGTCGGTGTAATAGCCACTCATGGCTTACCTCCTTTCTGAGCTCTTGCAGTCGTCACCTGCAAGGGCTCTTTTATTTGTCAAGCATTTCCTCTTGACATTATTATTGTACCGTGTTTGGTAGAAAAAGGGAGTGCGCGAAACGACCGGGGTTTTGAGCCGTTTCCCGTGTGATTTTACCGCAAACAGTAAAAGAGGCCGGAGCTGTTCCGCGAAGGAACAACCCCGGCCTCTTTACTTTAGAGAAGCTGATTTACTTTTGCCTGTACTTCGGCGTAATTATAGCCGGCGGCTTCGAGCCGTTTCTTACGCTCCGCACCGTTGCCCCATTTGCCCTGAATCACCTCGCGGGCGATTTCCTCAATCGATTTTACGGGCTCCTGTCCAGTCGTGATAAAGGCGTCAAAGCCTGCGGCTTTCAGCTTGGCGAGCATTGCGGTCGCATTTTCCTTTTTGCTGAACGCGCCGACCTGAATCTTATAAAGACTTCCGTCCTTTACCATATATGTGTCAAAGCCTTTAGCCTTGACCTTAGCGAGCATGGCGTCTGCATTCGCCTTATTGCTGAACGCGCCAGTCTGAACGCGATACAGCGACCCAGACGGCTTTTCAGGCGCAGGGCTTGTAGTTGTACTCCCCAGGCGCTTATTGACCTCAGAGGCAATCTGAGCGTGCCGTTCATAGAGGTAAGTACCGGGGCAGCTCTTATTCGCGTAGTCCCTGTGCACCGTCATATTGCAGCCGTTCTTGTGATTCACGCGGTCGGCTTTGTTGGTAGACCATACGAGCTTGGTAATACCGTTGCGCTGGCAAATATCGACCAGTAGGTCGATAAGCGCGGCATAGGCCTTGGCGTTGACCGCATAGGGCTCAGTAGTATCGCTTGCTACTTCGATTGTTACGGCGCGGTGGTCGTTCGCTGCGTTAGACGAGCACCAGGAGCGGTCCTTCTCCTCGACGTACATACCGACGCGGCCGTCTACGCCGATTCCATAGTTGGCCGAGGCCTGTCGGGACGTGGGCGCGAAAACACTGCCCAGGGTCTCAACGGAGCACTGGCCTACGACGCAGTGAATAGTTACGGTGTCGATTTTGTGATTGCGCGGGCTTGTCTTATTCGGTGAGATTTTCGTATAGTTTACGAGCGGGCTGTTACTCATTTTCGGTCTCCTTTCCTACTGTAAAGCCGATAACGTTTGTGGGCTCTTCGGGCTCCAGCGCTTGCGCGTTCAAAATAGCGGTAAACTTCGTATAGGCCTCTTTGATGTACTTGCAGGACACGAGCAGAACGGCGCCGATAATTACCAGGTCCGCAAAGAGGTCGGAATACTCTTCGGGAATCGCCCATCCGACTTGCGTCGCGAAAAGGGGCAGGCCGGTAATGGCGGTACAGAGCAGCGTCAGGCCGACAACAAAGGTCGCGATTTTCAGGCCGCTCGCGATAAGCTTGTCCTTGTCGAATGCCTCGTGCTGAATCTTGATGTTGTACCAAAGCGAAAAAGCGACGTTCGCCAGGTACGCGGCCAGGAAAATCAGCATGGCCCATCCGATATTGATTAGGTTTTGCGTAAGACTCTCCAGCATGATTTAGACCTCCTTTGAATCGTTGTATATCTCAGGCCCGTACTTTTGACGGAGCTTGATTCGGTTTTCCGCCTTCGCCTTGCTGTAATAAAAGCCGGTCGCGGTGGCGAGCTCGGCGAAGACCGCGGGAATCAGGTAGGCCAGCGGCGAGGTGTCGCCGGTCTTCCAGACGACGGCCAGCGTAAAGGCCGTTACGATACCCGTAACGACCCCCACGACGGCAAGAATAACCTTTGAGAACTCGCGCTTTTTCACTCTCACGGCTTTTTCTCCAGGTCTTCGATTCGGTGATTCGCAACCTTGATTTTCTCCGAGAGGAGCGCCTGCGCCTCTTCCAGTTCGTAGGTACGCTCAATCACAGAGTTGTGTTTGTCCACTTTCTTCTCCAGCTCTTCCAGCCTGTAGGCAATCAGCGCGGAGCTTCTTCTGTTCGCAAAGTACGAGCCGCCCAGCGTCCCAAGCAGGGACAGGACGGCGATAATAATTCCTTCGGTCATGGCCGTCGTTCTCCTTTTCTTTTACTCGGTCGCTTCATCCCAGCCATAGACGCCGGGCTCCCAGACGTTGTTATCGACCGTGCTAATCCAGTGTTTCCCGTTGTGTGACACCTTCGCGCCGAGCGGGTAAGTATCGATAGCCCCTACGGGCTGACTCCACGCGGGCCATTCGCCGGTAGGGTCTCCAATTTCTTTCCACTGACTGGGCGCGGCCGCGGGACTCCAAGTCTCCTGCGAGGTATGCGCCTGCAAGCAGCGGTAGAGCTTGCTTTCATACCGGCAGATGGCGCCGGCCACGTAGCTCACGGGATAGGCCCATTCGGGGAACTGCTCGGCGTGTTTTGCGACAGTCGCGTCGTCGAACTCTTCCGCCTCGGCCATTTTTACAAAGATAAGATTCGCAAGCTCCGGCGCCTGGGCCTTCGCCAGCGCGGACAGATTCGCCTCGGTCGTGTAGAACTCCCCTGCGTGATAGAAGTAATAGCCCGCAGCGACCTCGGCCGGAACGCTCTCGACCTCCTCCAGGTGGTGCGTATCACAGAGGTAGCCAATACGCTCGATAGGGTAAAAGGTGTCGGAATCGTTAGAATAAATCGCGTCTGCGTTTTCCTTATCGCTGAGTATGACTACGCCGTTGGACTGTCTGCGGACGTAGCTTGGGCGTCGGCAGATTTCGGCGATAAGGTCTTGAGAATTAAGAATCAGGTACATAATGCGGCCCTCCATTTCGTTTTATCGCTCGGATGAAAACCGAACAGGCGTTTGAGATAGTTGTCCATACGTTGTATCGCGTGAAAGCTGTCGCCGTGCCGCATATGGCCGCGCCAGCTCTCATACGCTTTGCAGATGTCGGAAAGTGGGAATTCCTTATGAATCTTTTTGCCGCCGATAATCACGGTACGGCCTTCGACGTTCCAGCGGCAGAACTTTTTCAGCTTACGCCGCATTTTCTTGATGGACTCGTAGCTCATTTTCCGAAGGACTTTTCCAGTCGCAAGCAGCTTAAACCGTACTTGCAGGAACTTAAAACCGTCGGCGAGCTTTTTGATTTTGGTCTTTTTCGTGTTAAGAATAATGCCGAGGGAGTCGCAAATCTCCTTCATGCGTATTAGGCATTCTTGAAGGTAGGCTTTGCTCGGATGAATTAAATAGCCGTCGTCCATGTAGCGGGCGTAGCCTTTGATTTGGAGCTGCTCTTTGATAAAGTGGTCGAGCCGATTCGGAAGCATGAGCGCGGCCGTCTGAGAAATTTGACTTCCGAGTCCGTAACCGATGGGACCGAAGTTATCGAGACACTCATTCGCGAGAGCCCTGATTCTCACATCATGCACACGCTTTGCCAGCTCACGGCTGACCGGCCAATGCTGCGCGTTGGCGAAGTAGTTGGAGAAGTCGAAGAGAAGAACATAGCCCTCCCGCCCGTACTTCCTGTAATGCCTTTGCAGGTGGCAGGAAAGGCGGTTGAGAGCGAAGTCGATTCCCTTGTTCTCGGTACTTGCGCCGTTGTCATAGATGAACGACGGTTTTAAGGTCGGGTTGATGACCTTATCGCAGAGCGTTCTCTGCACGACGCGCTCGCTGATATGAATGCTCCTGATGTGCCGCATTTTTCCTCGGTCGTAGAGGTCGAACTCAATAAAGCCTCGGCTCTTATACGTCCCGTCAAGAAGCGCGCGGCGAGTTGCGGCCGTATTCGTTACGAGATTGAAGCGGTAAGTCTGCGTGGAGCTTTTCCAGCTAACGCCTCGGCAGCAGATATGCCCGGATTGATATAGATTTTCATAAGAAAAGACGTCCTCAAAATCTCCGCAGGATTTGCTGAGAGCGAGGCGTCTTTCTTGCCGTTTCTTGACTCGCCTCTGATAGCGAGCCTCGTGTCTTTCTTCGCTTGTCATTAAAAAATGTCCCCTTTGTACAGTGTTGCACGCGTAAAAGTAACTACATAGTAGTACCGCCCATGAAACACGGTCCGCGTAAACCGCGCCATGCAAGCAGCGTCCGAGCGACTACATCAAAGGAGTGTTTTAGCCAAAAGGCAGGGTACGAGTCATCCTTCCATAAAGGTACTGATTTCGGCAGTTTCCCGCTTACTACGTCGGACCTGATTCCTTATGGAATCCGAAGCAAACGCCGTTGGTGTTGTTGGCGTTGTTATTGTTCGCGTTGCCGTTGCTGTTCACATTGCAGAAGTTGTTGGAGTTGCTCCCATTAGGAGAACGCTCCCACCACCAGTTCGCAGGACAAGACAACAGTATCATGACAGGACCCGTATATCGGTTAGGGCAGATTCTTGAATCGCTCTTTATCCGATTTCTTTACGCCGGAAATTAGCTTAGCCTCCTCACTGATGAGGGAAGCCCACTCCTCGAGAGAATTATCGAGCCAGCGCAGCTTTTCAGGAGTTTGCTTGAGAAGGTCTGCCATAATTCCGAGCTGACCGATAAGCGCCTGAAGCATGGCGTTTGCCTCGATAAGATGGTCCCGCCGAAGCTGGGCCTCGTGCTGATTTCCGGGAAAAACGCTGTTCGCCATTTTGACCTCATTGTAGACAGTATCGGCGAGAGCGCTTAGCTCCTGAGCGCCGTAAAAGGTGTACCTCTTTGGCATTTTCAGGCAGCATTTTCTTGTATGCACGGCGAGCTTGCGCGCAGTCTCTACGAACTGGACTGAGCTGTCTCCTCGCAGTGCTTTATAAACTGACATAGTTAGCTTTTACCTCCTACCGGGGCCACAAGGGCCCCGGATTGACTAAAGATAGTAGATTAAACACAGAAGCCGAAGCAAACGCCGTTGGCGTAGCTGGCGTAGCCATCGTCCGCGCTGCCGCCGCTGCTCACACGGCAGAAGTTGAGGGAGTTGCTCCCACTAGGAGAACGCTCCCACCACCAGACCGCAGACCCGGAGCCGTTGGCGAGGTATTTGATTCTGTTCGCTGCAGTTGCGAAGTAGCTGTACTGCGAGCCCTCACCGGCTTTCGAGTAGGTGGTCGAGCCGAAAATCTCAATCTCGGAGAAGAGGAAGAGCGTCATCGAGTTTGTGTTGATAGTCGAGCTCTGACTGCCTGCGGAGGTCTTCTTGTTGACGCTCTTAAGTACCGCTTGCAGGTCGGACGGCAGGGTCGGCAAAAGCGTGTTTTGCAGCCACGAGTACATTTCAGAGCCGGTAAAGCCACCGCTATTTGTATTCGAGGCATTCATTCGACGCGTAGTTGCCATAAGGTTTTTCATGCCAAAGGTAATGCCGGCCTTGCCGCCGCTTGCGAGGTCGTCATGATTGAAGCCCATAATTACGAGCGTCAGGGTCTCGCTTCCGACCGTGATGTCCTTCGTATCGCCGACAGACCAAAGCTGAGAAGCCTTGCCTGCGGCAGAGGCCTTAGCAATCTGCGCCCACGTGTTCTTAGAGAGTACGCTGTTGAAGAACAGGCACTCAACGGAGTAGGTTTGCCCGGAGGTCGTGATTGCCACGCTCACGGGGTCGGTTGTCTCCCCGCTCTTCGTAGCGGTAACGGTATAGGTACCGGACGCGGTAATCGTCAGGGAGAGCACACCGCTTGAAGGCACCGTGCCGGAGAAGGTCTTCGTACCGTTCGTGGCGGTAACGACAGCGCCGGAGTCCGAAGTTACTTTTAGCGTCGCCGAGAAGTAGGAGAGCGAGATTTTGTACTGCTTCACATCGTCCACGACAACGCTCTCGGTCGCGGTCTGCCCGTCCTTCGTCGCCGTTACGACCCATGTACCGTACCCCGTCAGATTGAAGGTCACGGTGCCGGTGCTTGTAGCGGTCAAGGTCTTCGAGCCGCATTTGCAGGTGACGGAGCTGCCGCTCGGAATTGTGGCGATAATCTGAGGCGGTATGCCGACCGTACCGAGCTGAGATTCGGGAATCTTACCGTCGCTTCCCAGAGTAGCTACGCCGCCTGCCGCGCCTTTCTGCGAAGTCGGGATATAGGACAGACTCGGAAGCTGTTCCTCTTTCAGCTTGCCGGACTCGTCGAGGTCTGCCTTGTCCTTAAGTGCGGCGTCGATTTTATCCGCGTTCTCATTGAGGTCCGCAACGTCCGCGAAGTCTTCCGGCGCCGGCTTTTTCAGTTTGTAGTTGTCTGTGTAGGTAGCCATTAAGTAAGTACCTCCTCTTTCAAATCTTTCCACGTGAGCGGCTTGACCTCGCTCCATTTATAGGGCTTGACCTTAGCCCACGTGTTATAAAGAAGCTCTACCGTAAAGACCATGTTGTACGGCAAAATGCGCTCAAGCGTCTCGGAGATAATCATCTCCTGCTTCTTAACGCCGAGCGCGACTTTCACATTGACGGTAAAGGTCGCCGTCGTGATAGTCAAAATATAGCCTCCCGCTCCGCAGAGAGACTCAAGCAGAGCGGCGAGGCTTTTCCTTGTATACGGAATATTTTCATTGTACCGGCTGAGCAGCCGGAGCTTGCGGTCGTCAAGAGTATCAGTCGCAAAGGGCGTGATACCCAGCATTTTCTCTCTGCGGGCCACACCGTTCTCGGTGGCCTCGGAGATAAACTGGTCGTTCATGCAGTCCTCGCAGGCGTCCCAGATAGCTTGTACCTCCGGGGTCTCAGCCTCCATAATTGCCCGCATTTCCTGCACGTCTTTCAGCACATCGGGAAGATACTCTTTGAGGTCGATGGTCCTGATATTGTTGAAGTTACGCATTTGTGAACGACCCCCTCACAGCGACCGCGTCCTTATCGAGCGTGAGATTTCCTGCCTGACCGTTCAGGGTCGTGCCGGAAATGTCGACGATACCGGCTAACGCGAGGAGTCTCGACTCGATTTGCGATACGCGGACAATCAGCCCGGCCTCTTTACTCCACGTCGAGTTGAGCTCGAGATAATAGGCGTCAAGAGCGCTTTGAATGTACGGAAGGCACTCGGTCAAGTTCCAGCCCGCGGCGAAGGTCAAGGTCGTAGAGATATTGACCGTAGTACCCGCTGCGCCGACGACCGTAACCTCATGGTCGATAGGGGCAAGACCTATACCGTCGCCGCTGTTCTGCGTCGGGTCGATAGCCGTCTGAACGGTATTGATAAGGGTATCGGAAGGCGACTGGTAATCGCTTCCCGTGATAACGAGCTTGACCGTTCCCGGACCTTTCCACGCACGGTAGGGCTTGCACCCGCCGACGCCGGGCAGAGCCTCGGTAACTTCGATATACTGCCCGCGATTGAAGCCGTAGGACTGATTCTCAAAGCTGTTGAGGTAGCGCAGTCTCAGGGTCTCTGTCGCTTCCTCGTCTTCGCCGTTGATAACGATACTCGTCAGCTCCGCGGTCGCAAGTCCCTCGATATACTCGATAGGGATAAGCTGACCGGTGTAGCCGTTCGGGTCTGCGCCAGCGGTCTCGCAGGTAAGGTAATACTTGAGAGACTCGATTTTCTCGGTCACGGTCCAGTTGTATTTATCGCAGGAGAAGCGCGTGCCGATGGGAATATCCATACTGAACTCGCCGATACCCACGGCGTATGTCGCCGGCAGAGGCGTGATACCGCGCTCGGCGCAGCGCATGATAAGGTAGTCTCTGCTTGCGGTGTCTGCGAAGGTCTCGTTAAGTACGGTATCGAGAGCCACATAAATCATGGCGCTCTCAAGGGAGTTCGGCGCAAGTGCATCGAAAATAATCGAGCCCTCGCGCTTATCAAGGCTTGACGCTACGCGGGCGAGCTTCTCTTGAAGAATCGCCTCATAGGTTTTATCCTCATACATCGGTCTCCACCTCCAAATTGCCGAAAATGCTATGCACGGTAAAGGTGACGTGCACGGTCTTTTTTCCGGTCTCAAACTCGAAGCCGTCTACCGCGGTGATTCGGTCGTCCTGCAGTAGGGCCTCTGTAATGCAACGCTTAATCTCTGGAAGCGCATACTCTTTCGGCTGGCCGATAAGCTCGACGAGCTCAACGCCGTAGTTCCATGAGTAAATGAGATAGGCGTACCGCTCCGTGCTGAGAATCAGGTAAATAGCTTGCCTCAGCGACTCGAGCTCGTCTACCATGCCGCGAATGCGCCCATGCTCAATATCCAGAGCGTAAGTAAGACTCGGTTGAGTCTCGACCTCAAGCGTCAGGAGGTCATTGTCTACTTTCGGTATCATGTAGGCGCCTCCACTCTGTCTATGATAATAAACTTCTGCCCGCCGTCGGTACGGAGAAGCAGCACTTGCTCACCGGCTTTCAGTCCGAGGTGGACCTTGAAGGCCTTCTTGCCCTTATAGGCATGCTTGTGGCTCGCAAATGAAGCGTCTCCGCTTCCGCCCGCGGTGTTTTCGGTCTGATGGTCTACCGTCATATAAACGGTGAAGTCTCGCACCGCATTCGTCAAGATGAGCTGACTTGCGGTGAGCTCAAGCTTTTGGTCGACCTGCACCTTGAGCGGCGATACGCTCGTCACCTTGCCGAGAACGAAGGCGAAGGGCTTTGCAGCGTTGACCGCCTCGAGCGCGGCGCGTTTTACATTTTCTAAAAAGCCGTTCATATCAAGTGACAAATGTACCACCTCGCAATTTCAGGTCCATCAGGTGCTGCTCTTGCTTGAACTTGTGCGTCACCGACTCGACCAGTAGATAGCTCTGGACATTGATGTCCCCGAGCCCCAGCTTAACAATAACGGACGAGCCTGCCCGGACTCTTGTATCGCCGAGCGCGTCGGAGATAGAGAGCGAGCGGGTCTTTGTGTTGTAGAGTTTCAAGAGTGCCTCTGCCTTCGCCGCGCCGCTCGAGGAGAGCTCGACGGTATCGGTGTATTGCAGAAGACCCCACTTGTTGATATTCGAGCTGTCCTTCGCAATGAAGATTTCGCGCTTGCCCGAATCCTTGTTCTCAAAGGTAATCTTGATTTGGTTGTAGGTCTGCTTGTCGATGGTGCTCGAGTAGGAGTACTCGCCGACGGTGTCGGCGTCGATAAGCAGATTCAGCTTCATGCTCTCGATGTCCTGCAGCGTCAGCTTGCCGACTTTATCGTAGAGCACATAGAGCTTAGTTTTCGCCCGGAGCGTCTCGTCAAGCGCATTCTGGGCGATGTCAAAGAGCGTAGCGTTGTCCTCGGTCCTCGAGCCGATAACGTACCCTGTGTCCTCAAGAGTTCCCACGCTGAGGCCAAAGTCCTCAGCTATCATCTTGATAACGTCACTCGCTTTCTTGTTCGAGTAGACGTAGGTGTCCTTATTCTTGAAGTAGCGGAGCTGGTCGTAGGCGGTAACCTCGATAACATTCGGCATGCGTCCCGAGCGGCTCTTTGTAAAGACAAAGCCGTAAAACATATCCGTCCCATCGACGGATAGCTTTACGGCGTCTCCTTCCTGAAAAGACAAGACGGAATCCTTTACCACGGAAAACTTGAGCTTTCCGGGAGAGCCCTTGCGGTCCCACGAAAGGCTGATACCTTCCTCAACGATGGGGTAGAGAATCGTGCTGCCGCTCTGAATGATTAAATCTACTTTACTCATGGAATCGTCAACACCTGCCCCGGGTAAATAAGGTTAGGATTTTTTATCTTGCCCTTATTCGCGTTATAGATTTTTGTGTACTGCGCCCCGTTGCCGTAATACTTCTTAGCAATGTTCCAAAGGCAATCGCCCTTCTTTACGGTATAGGATTTCGTCTTAGGCTTGCTCGAAGTCTCGCGCTTCTTCTTCTCCTTGATGGTAGGCTTGCTTGCGGCTGCGGCGGGTTTCGTTACCGTGACGGTCTTCGTCGCGTAGTCGATATACTGCTTGAGCGTTACCGAAACGGTCACGTCAGGACCTTTTGTGGCGTCCTCTGTGATGTTGTAGCTCTCAAGGCTTACTTTCATATTCGTGTCGAACAGAAGTCTCCCAGAGGGCGACACACGGCTCACGATGAAGCGGAACGGAGTCTTGCTTGTCATGTAGTTCTCGAAAAGGCTGAGGTAGTAATCAGGTCTGCGGAAGGTGCCCGCAAAAGAATACTGCCCCAGCATAGGGAGAACAACGTCAAAGCTGATTTCGGTCAAGCCGGGAGCGCGCAGGAAGTTTATATCACCCTCGTTGACAAGGGTAAGCGTTTTGTTGTTCCCCTTGATTTTGGTCGTCAGCTTCTGCGGCGTAACCGGTAAAAGCAGACTTCCGAAGTAAAAGCTATACACTATTCATGCACCCCCTCAGCAGCGACCTCGAGCGCTTCCGCGAAGCCCTCGGTCAGAGTATTCAGCACGCCGTCAAGGTCCATATCGGAGTCAATGCGGTTAGTCATGCCGGTCATATCGATTTTGACCTCAGCGGTTGTGAAGCGGTTGATTGCTTCCTGTTCCGCAAGGTCTCTCATATACTTCAGGTCCTCGGTCGTTTCCTTCAAGGACGCGGCCGCGCTTCCCGCGCTGTCGTTAATGCCAGCAGTGTCCGCGCCGATACTGTCGAGAGCGGTCTGCTCTGCGGAACTGTCCGCCGCAGCGTCAGCCTTTGCCTGAGCGTAAGCAGCCTGCAAAGCGTCGACAGAAGAATTGAGCTCGGCTTTCAGAGAGTCAATATGCGCGTCTCTTCCGACCTTTGCACTGGCGAGCTCGCCCTCATACGCAGCAAGGTCTGCCGCACGAGCGGACTTCGCAGCCTCGTTTTCTGCGGCCGCAGTCGTTGCAAAGGTCACATGCTCAATGGCGTCAATACTCACACCGGGGATTTTATTCAGCACCCCGATGAACTTATTGATAATATCGATAGCGCCGTTAATCATGTTTTGGAGAATCGTCAGTACAGAGACCTTCATATCCCCCATGAAGTTCGCGATTGCGACGCCGGCTTTCTGCCAGCAGAGCTTGAGCTTGTCTACGAGGTCAATGACCCAGTAGACGCCGGTAAAGAATGCGAGCTTGACCGCATTCCAGCCAACGATAAGCGCGAGCTTGCAAATCTCCCACGCATTTTTAACGCCGCCGATAGACTGAATCCACCGATACATGGCCGCAACAAGTACGCCGATGATAAGGGCAATCCAGAGAATCGGATTCGAGAGGAGCGAAACAATAAGGGCCTGATTTGCCGCGACTGCCAGCCACTGGGCCGCGGCATGGACGACCCACGCGACGGCGAGAATGCCGACCGTAGTAGCCAGCCCTACGAGTACTGCGCTGACCATATCTGCGTTCTCCGTGAGGAAGGCGACGATATTATTCAGCCACGAGACGATGGTCGTAAGGACCGGCAGAAGTTGTTCAGCCATAACGCCGGTAAACTCGAGCCAGCTCTCGGAGAGAAGCCGGGTCTGGTTGGCGTAGCTATCCTGCGTGCGAGCGAAGTCTCCCTGCGCATCGGCGGTCGTGCTCATAAGGTAATTGTACCGGAGCATGACCTGCTCGGCCTGAGACATTTCGTTGTAGGCCGTCGTGATACCCTGCGAGAGCGCATAAGCCTCGAGGTTGGCGACCGACATGTTAATGCCAAGCTGCTTCAAGGGCTCTGTCTCGCCGGAGATACCGGAACGGATTTTCTCGAAGGCGGTCTCAAGGTCAAGGTTGTAGAACGACGCCATGTCGCCGGCAAGGCCGACCATATCTTTCGACATATCTACAATGGCGTCACCAGCAAGACCGGAAGACTTGAGCATGGCGCCGATGGTGCCGGCGTACCGCTTTGCGCTTACTTCGTTCATGCCGTAGGCCGCAAGACACTCTTTCGACCACGAGTTGATAGCCTCCGTAGCACTTCCGAAAGTAACGTCGACGACGTTCTGAACTTCGGCAAGGTCGGAGGCATAATCAATTCCGGTCTTGATAGTATCAAGCGCCTTGCGGGCAATCATCACAAGCCCGATAGCTTTCGCAAGGCGGCTGAAGGCGTCGGTTGATTTATTCGTGTGGTCTTCCAACTGGTCCAGCGCGGCGCTCGCTCTCGCGAGCTCTTCGCGGGCCTCTTGAATGGAGGCGGTGTCGATAGCCCGTCCGGACGCGTCCTGCATAGCCTCAAAGCTATTAAGCACAATATTCATCGCCTTATTGATACTCTTGAGCGGGCCGGTCATGCCGTCCGTAAGTACGAGCTGCGACTTGATAAGGGCCATAGGCCTCCTCCTTTCCGGGAGTAGGCACCGAGGCTTGACCCGGCTTTACCTCAGCGCTTTTTCCCGTGTTTTGCTTTGGCCGCTTCTTTCTTCTCCTGCTCGACCTTTATATCGATAGCGGCGATAATGAACGCCTGCGTATAAGGGTCCATGTCAAGGAAGACATTCGGCGGCCACTTGAACTTGTGGAGACAGTAATAGACGTAGTTCGCCTCCGGGTCGTCTCCGAGTATTAGTTTTTTGCTTCTTCCACCATTTCGTCGCCGGACTGGAAGCCGTTGACCTGCAGGACCTTAGTGGAGTAGTCCTCGAACTCGGCGGGAGTCAGCATAGTGGTGATAAGCTGCTCCGCGCCCATAACGCCATAGCTCTGCTGCAGCTCGGCGTCGTTCAGATTCGGGAACACCGTGCAGCGGACTGCTACCTTCGCGAGGTATGCGTTCGCGTCGAAGTCCTGCGTAAACTGACCCTTGCGGCCGGGTACCGGGACGGTACGCATGCAGGCCTTTCTCAGACCCGCGTTCTCCGCCGCGGTAATGCAGCAGATTTCCCACGGCATAGCCTCGCCGGTATCGGGGTCGACGAAACGGTCGGAAGCGATAAAGGTAACGTTGTCGATTTTCTTCGCGTTCTGAGCAAGGAACGCAGTCAGATTCTTAGCCATAATAAAATACCTCCTGTTTTATGTTGGTTTACTGCATGCCGTTCAGCAAGCTAAAGGTCTCGGGCATTTCCCAGTCGTCGAAGGTGCCCTCGAGTTCCTCATCGAGAGTCTCGGCATCGGCGTCAAACTTCGCCAGAATGCCGCCCTTAGTGAGGCAGTTCTTCAAGATGATAGTCTGACGACCAACGGAAGCGGTCGGGTCTTCGTTCGCGACCTGAATATCGAACGTAGGCATAAAGCCGGTACGCTTATACTCGAGGAGCATTTTGCGGAAAACGGACTGGTTATAGTGGGCGGTGCCGCTCCACGTACCGGACCAGCCGGTCGGCTTATTGCCCTTGCCGGACTTGCCGAGGATAGGCACCTCGGCTACGGAGATGTCCATTTTGGACTCGAAGGAATAGAGCTGCATGAAGCAGTATCTATTGCCGTCGGCCAGTGTGATATATGCGGAAGCCTGAGAGCCCGCAATCGCGTCAAGCGCGTTCATAATAGGCTGAGCCATAATTCAAACCTCCTTACATGATGATAACGCTCATATAGAGCTGAGCCATAGCGTTCACGACATTCAGGTCCTTCACAGTGCAAAGGACGGCCTTCTTCGTGTCGCCCTGCTCCACGGTTACGCTGTCGGGGTCGAAGTCCTCGATGGCGCGAATAGACTCGAGGTCCTGATGGAGCTTGCAAATATCGTTCCAGAGAGCGATTCTGCCCGCCGCATCGTTCGGCACGGTGCCGAGGTAGCGCGTGTTGAAGAGGACTGCCGTATCGTTCGCAATCTGGTCGCAGACGCGGATAGTCTGGTTCGACTTGAAGACGTCGCCCTTTGTGTCGGAGACGGTAATCAGGGAGTCGATGTCCTCGAGAATGCGGACGTCGCCGTTGACGTTGTGGAACATCAAGCGGCCGGCCTTAATTGCCGCCTCGAGCTCGGCCTGCGTTCTGTCTACGTCGACGGTGAGCTCGCCGTCGTACTTCTTGTTCGTGTTGGACTTGTTCACGGCGCAGCCCGCAGACGCGCCGGTCATCCAGTACACGAGACCGTACTGACCGAGGCCGGAAATGCCGGAATCGTAGTCCGTCACCTTGCTGCCGATTTCGATAACGCCCTCGTAGTCTGCGAGCTTCTCGTTGGAATCGAGGTTGAAAATAACGGTCTGGAACTTCGCGCCGACCTCGTCGCGGAGGCGCTTTGTGTAGTTGATATACAGCTTGATAGTGGTCGAGTCGTCGGACGGGCAGCCGAGAGTATTGAAGCTGTAGCTTTCAAACTTATCGAGCGCCGCCTGATGAGCCGTCGCGTTTGCCGTGCCGTTCGTGCCACCAGTGAGCGGAGTCTTCGCAGTTGCGGCGAGAGACGCGGTAGTCTTCCACGTTACGAAGTCGTTATCCTTGAGCGCGGTAGCCGCAGCCACGGTCTGCGTATCGAGGAGAGTCGTATCGTAGTAGAGGCTGACGTCGAAGAGGCTGGAGTTATCGGCGTTCGCCGCGATAACCACATAGAGCTTGTTGCCAGCAACGCCGGAATACTTCGCCGTGCAGTAAGTGCAAGCGGCCTTAGCGCCTCCGCCGTTCAGGCGATAGGCGTAGAGGGTCTGCGTATACTGGAAGAGCTCGCGCAGAGGCAGCAAAGCGTCGTCGGTGTACGCATGACCGAAAATCTTGAGGCTGTTCTTCTGGAAGTCGCCGCTCGTCACGGTAAAGACCGTGCTGTCGGGACCCCAGTCCAGCATAAGAGGCATGGCCGCATAACCTCTGTCGGAGAGAGTAGCGGACGCCTTAGCCACGCTGGAAAAGTTGATATACGTGCCGGGGAGTACCTTGTTCTGTACTGCCCAGATTCCACCGCCAAGGGCCATATTATTTCACCTTGCCTTTCATAAAGTTTTCGATAGCGGTATCAACCTCTTCGAGGGTGTACCACTTACCGTCCTCCAAAAGCGCGCCCAGAAGGTCACGGCGCTTAGCGTAGCGCTGAGACCTCAAAAGCTGCTCTTTGGAGTGAGTAGGAGCGGCGGACTTTGCCGCCGCAGTAGCTTTCGCCATATCAGTTTCCTCCTTGTTCAATTTTAAGAGTTCCCATCTTGACCTCCTCAGCCGTCTTATACGTGAAGTGGTTATAGGAGACGAGGAAGTGAAGCACTCCGTCCGTCACCTGAAAACTTATATCCGTACCGCGCAGCTTATCGCCACCGGGCAGGTCAATCACTTCAAGCACCTCGGTGAGGGTATCTGCTACGCCGTAGCAGTCCTCGCGTCCGGCCTTTGGAAAATAGAGAACATCGAAACGAGGAAGACGTTTCTTGCGCTGGGCCGGGTAGTCCGTGACCTCGGCGTTAACCAAAAGCACAATAAAAGCAGGTTGCCGAAGCCCCTGCTTTACTGCGTTTGATTCGATATGACTGCCGGGAAAAGCGGACCGCAAGGCCAGCGTGATTCCGTCTAAGATAATGTTTGTACTAATTTCCGCCATTGCAGACCTCCTTCAGCTTTCGGAGCGCCATCTTCTCAAGCACAGACGGGGCGATTCGTTTCAGCTTTTCCTCGGAGATAGTCAGCATGTACCGGCCCTCGACCCAGCCGCCGCTTACGGTACGGTGACCGAACTCGACATACGAGGCGTACTCGACCGGATTTATGATTTCGACCATATACGTATTCCCGGACTTTGTTACGGTCAGGGATTGCGCATACTCGCGCCCCGCTTTGCCGTTCTTAGCGCCCCAGCCTCGGCGGAGGGTACCGCCTTTCTTGCCGGAGCCTTTCGGGTACTTGCCGACCGGGGTAGCCGGAATAACGAGAGCCAGAAGCCTTGCGGCGAGCTCTTTGCTGCAAGCCACGCAGAGGTCGTCTATCTCAGAGTCGCTCAGCTTTTCAAAGCCTTTCGCAAACTCCCTGAACTGAGAGAAGTCGCAGCGTCCCCAGCGGGACATTAGGCGTACTCCTTGAACGGGACGAGCGGTATCTCCTGATGACAGCTATAGACCGCAGGCTCGCCGGACCTCGCGTAGGCGGTAGTCCGGCCTTCCTGCGTTACGACTATCTTAGAGCCCGCCGGGATTTCTACGGTCTTCGAGACGAAGAGCTTGACAGACTGCTGAATCAACGGCGCGCTGTCCTGCTCGGTCGTGCTTGAGATACTTGAGAAGGACAAACGGCAGGGCTCGCCGTGGAGCTTCTGGACCTCCATGGGCTCATCCCGGCCGTTTGCCTTATTTACAGCTGTCTCGAGGACATAAACGTCACAGAGGCCGTCCCAGAGCCTCCGTAGAGCGTCCTGATAGCTTTTCACCATACCAACCTCCTGAACGCTGCGATAAGCTCCGCGTCGGGGTTTACCATCTTCGCGAGCATTGCGTCGAACTGGTCCTCGAAAGAGCCGGTATCTGCAATCGCGAAGGTGACGGAGGTGTCGCCTTCAGAAATGCTCTTAGCCGGCGCGTCGAAGTCGTAGACCTCGGAGAGCGCGCCGGAATCCTTCTTGTCTGTGAGGAACATGCCCGCAGCCATATCCGCCCAGACATAGAAAAGACCCTCGGGCACTTCGAGCTGATTCGTTCGTACCTTTAGGGTCGTCTCGGCTTTCTTAATATTGTAATCAAGCGCCGCGCTGTCGGTCTCGGTCACGGTATAACCGAGGGCCGACAGTCGGGCGGTTACTGCCGCGAGTATCTCCATAGGCCTTAACCTCTGGAGAAGATACGCGCGATAGGAATGGCCTTGTGGTTGATGTAGGAACGCTGAGACGCGGTAGTCTCACCGGAATGCACCAATGCCCAGTTCGCGCCGTTCTTGAGCTCGGTATCGGTAGGAGACAGAGAAGTCTGAGAAGCCTTCTCATAAGAGATACCGTAAGGAGCGAAGACCTTGCGCTGACGAGTGTACAGAGTGTCCTCACCGCCGTTGGTCTTCGGGTCGCGGCTCATCTCATAAGGCACCTTCGCGCCGATGTCCTCGTAGGAGATAGCGCCTTCGCCGAGAACATAGGTCGTATACTGAGTGCCGGCAACAACGTAGTCGTTCGCAGCCAGAGTCTTGCTGCCGAAGTACGGAGTTACCTTAGGCAGAAGAATCTCACCTGCGGCAGGAGTGCCGGAAGCGACAATCTTCAATGCGCCGTCAGTGTTGGCGTCGGCGTCGAAGTAGCCATCAGAAGCCGGCATGTCGTCATCAACGACAACGAGCTTACCATTCCACGTGCCGAGCTCGAGGTCGCGGGTAATGCCGTCCTTATCGGTATACTTGAGACGCTCAATCAGGTTGAGATTCTCAAGACCGGTAGAAACGTCAGAGTGCATGAACACGAGCTTGAACTTCTTCTTGTTCGCGCCGCAAGCCTTGTTCGCTGCGGAGTTCAAAGTAGAAGCCGCCATAACGCCAGTACCGACGCCGGTCACGTCGAGAGTGTGCTTAGTGACGAACTCCTTGCTCTTCGTGTCGGTCATAGCGAAAATGCCGGCGAGAATAGCGAGAATCGTGTTCTGGTCCAGATGGTCCTTGTACTCGGCCACCTGCTGGCTGATGTTGCCCATGAAGTCAACGCCGCCAGTAATGTCATAGGAAAAGTCCCTCTCAGTCCAAGCCTTCGCACGGCCGATGACAACGACGCCCTGCTCGAAGGTCTTAGTGGAGGTTGCGGTGATGTTGGTCTGGCCGTCGTAGTTAACGGCGTCGCCGTCAATCAGACCGCGCATAGCCAGACGAGCATACGCGGTACCGTTCTGGGCGGTAAACACGCCGCGGATGTCGGGGTTGCCCGCAAGGGCACGAGACTTCTTGAGCTCGTTCAGGTTGAGGTTAGGAACACGGTCCACCATGTACTTGAACGCCTCAGCATTGAAGCTCTTAGAATCAAACTTGCTGTTTGCCATAGTAAAATCGTCCTTTCATATTAAAGTTTTGCGTCAGGATTTTCAGCGAGGTATGCGCAGAGCTCGTCGTAGGTCATAGTCTCCGGCTTTTTATCGCCGGAAGGTGCCGGGTCTCCGCTCTCGCCGGGCTTGAAGCCCTTAAAGCCATTCTTCGGTTTCGTAGTGTCGAACATAAAGCCACTGTCGGGTGCCTCGGCCAGCTTCTTAATCTGGTCGGCCAGACCCTTAACGGTGCCGTCCGCGTCGAGCTCAGCCTTATCAAGGTCGAGCAGCGCCTTCACGGCCTTTACGTTCTTCGCTTTGGCAGCAGACAGAGCCAGCTCAACGGCGGTATCGATTTTGAGGCGCTTGATTTCTGCCTCGTGGGCCTTCGTCGCTGCAGTGTTCTCAGTCTGGAGAGTAGCGATTTGCGTCTTGAGCGCCTCGACGTCGCCGGTAGAGGCCTTGAGGGTCTCAAGCTGCTTGTCGCGCTCCTTGACGGTATCGGCGAGAGCTTTCTTCTCGGTGTTCAGAGTGTTGAAGTCTGCACGCGCCACGAAGTTCTTGCCGATTTCCTCAGAGACCTTCTTATCAATCTCCTCGGAGTACGCTTCTCCCAAAATAGTTTTCAGCCAGTCCAACATTTTGTCCTCCTGTCTCCCGCTGTCCTTTTTATCCGGCCAGTCCCGGTATTGCGGGTACGCTATTTGTTGTCCGCCGCGTAAGGCGGTAATTTTTGTATGAAAAAAGCGCCTCCTGCTAAAAAGCAGGGACGCTCTAATCAACTATTGCTTCTGTGGGGCTCCACGGTCTCCCGTATCGCGTTTTAACTGAGGGGCCCTTAGATTTACCCTCTGAAAAAATCGGGCTCGAATCAGGAGCCTTCTGGCTCGCTCGAATATCGACCGCACTTCTTACATACCTCGAGAGCCTTATCCCAGTCGGGAACGGTATCGCCCTCAAGAAGAATATCGTCGGTAGCGATATTGCAAAGCTCCCAGCAATAGCCCCAGTCAATTTCCTTATTCAGTAAAGGGCACTTGACCTTATTTTGCTCGGACATGTTTCATCACCTCGTCATATAGCAGCTTGCCGCGTTCGTCCAGTTGGCCGGCGGTACCAATCTCGCCGTTATTATCAAGGACTGCAAAGCCCTCGCTTGTGTAAAAGGCGTATTGCGTACCCTTGCGCTGTTTGAGCGCGAAGTCTGCGTTATCAATAATATTCTGAGTCCATTCTAAGGTTATACCGCGAGAAGCAAACCGTTTTTCGGCGTGCTCGTTCGCTTTGATGGCGACTCGACCCAGAGGCGGAGCGACCAGAGTTCCGGTCGTTCGGACTTTGCCCTCGTCGTGGAGAGCCTTAACCGCTTTATGCGCAGTCCAAAAGCGCCTATCGCTTGTAGGATTCGCACCCTTGTATCGATAGTAACCGGTAAGGTCCTTGTAGTTCTCAGAATTATACTTTAACTGCTGAAAAGCTGCAAAGCTCTTAGGCGCGTCTGCGCCGAGTCGGGCCTTGTAGTTTTCATACTGCTTTTTGTCAGCAGATTCATTATACCACATATTTTTGAACTTTTCTACGGTACCAGCGCCATAGGCAGCGTCTTGTCTCGCTTTCCAGTCCTTATATGTCATATCCTTAGGAATATCGAAGCTCTCGCCGGTCTTTACGTCTCTCGCAAAGCGGTCTCCGAGCCCCTGCATATCCTCATAGTAAGGGGCTGTCGTGCCACGGCACCACGGATGAAAAGGCGGTGCGGTAACGCCGACTTGATACTCACTCATAGGATAGACCTTGCCGTCGAGCTGCGCGCAAAGGCCGCAAGTCTCGTTGTCAAGGGTTTCCACAATAACGTACTTCTCGACGCCGAGGTCTTTGAAGCAGTCCTTGCGGGCCTCGTTCGCGAAGGCGGCGCTCTCGGTCATAACCAGACGCCCGGCCTGCGACTTAGAGACCTGAAAACGGTCGGAGATAGCCTTGATGACTTTATCCGGAGCCGCACCTCGCATTATCATCTGAGTAAGCTGCGTGTTGACGCTGTTGACGAGCGCCTGCTTGTTCGCCCAGATTCTATCGCTGAAGGTCTGGCTGTCTAAGGTCCACGGCCGCGAGAGTACTTTGCTGATAGCTTCATCGGTCAGCCCGTGAAGCGTCCAGCCGACCCCCATGCCCTTTTGGAGCTCAAAGGCGGTATGATAATAGCCTCGCTGGTAAACCTCGCTCAGGGACGAATTAAGGGCCTCCGTCTGCGCCCCGTGTAAGGCCTCGGCCTGCTCCTGTAGCTGGAGCTTCAAGCTGTCAAGCCTTGACACGTGGACGCGGGCAGAAGCATTCTTAAGCTGCTTGAGCCACGCCTGAGAGACTGCGTTCTCTTGACCGTGTTTTATGTACTCTTCAACGGTCCACCGGAACTCGTCAAGCTCCTGCGTGGTAAGCAGCTTATTCGCCTCGGCGAGCGTTATGCCGTTTTCGGCCGCAAACCGCTGATACCATCTCGCGATTTGCGATTCTATATCCTGAATAGCGGTTGCATATTGCCGCTCGAGGTTTTTAACGTAGTCGTACCCTTTATCAAGCAGGGACTCCTCAAGAATCCGCATTCGGTTGGCCCAGTACTTATCATTCCTCATTTACCGGGTCACCGCCTTCGGGGTTACGCAAAGCCCGCGCCTGCTCAAAAGCCGCGCGGTAGGGGTCAGTTTCCTCTTTCTGCTTTTCGAGCCGTTCAAGCTCGGCTGCAGGGTCATCGACCCACGGGTGCATAGCGACGATGGTCTCGTCGGAGATAATGCCGACGGACTTAGAGCAGTTATCGATAGCCTCAGACTCGTTGATAAGAATGTCGCGGTTGAAGATAACCGTAATATCTTCGCTCTCATACGAGCCCTTGCCGGTGTTGGCAAGGTAGGTGTTCACAAACCAGAGAATCTCTTCAAAAGAGGCTTGCAGCTCGGTCTCCATCGCGTTCGCGTCGAGGTCGATGTCGCAGTACATGCTCTGAATGTTCATCTGGTTAGGCGTACCAGAGAGGCGGTCGTCCTTCGCGTCGTAGCTGCGGAGGTTTTCAATGAGCGCCTTTTTCAGAAGCTCGAGGACGGTCTTATAGTTCTCAGAGTTTACCGAGATTTCAAGGCTGTCCACGCCGCCGTCAGTACCCTCGACCGTGCGGACCTTGATAGCTCCGTAGGTCGTCAGGTTACGCCGGAACTCCCCGAGGTCCTGTCCATCGTAGTTCTTGAGGACAAGGACAGTATTACGGACGTCTTCCTCCATGTTGTTCACGAAGTCGGATTGCAGGAGGTTGATAGCGTCCTGCAAGGAGCGGCCCCGACGAATGAGAGGGACTTCCTTCGGGTTGTACTTGATAGGGATAAGGGGGAAGCGTTCCCAGTTCAGGGGCTGCTCGTTACCCTTGCTGTCCTTCACCTTAACATAGGCCTGCTTCTCAGTGTCCGGCGTGAGTACGCCGTTCTCAAAGATGTAGGTCGTGGCGCCTTCCAGCGTGAAGAGGTCGACCTTCTTAACGATTTTCTTCTCGGTACCGTAGTAGACCTCGACCGGATAAAGGCGAAGAGCGGAGTCAAGCTCGGTGTGAGCTGCGTCCGCCCAGAACGGCATAATCTCGTAGCCGGGGAATACCCGGAATGCGAGCTCGCCGTTTTTATTGTAATAGGGATAAAGCCACGAGATACCCGCATTGAGGCACTCGACTCCCGCGCTCTTGAGAGTACGCATAAACCTCATGCCGAGTACCTTCTTGACCTCGGCTGCGTAATCGTCATTCTCGCAGGAGAAGGAAATAGGCTGACCGAGAAGGTAGTTTGCCTTCTGGTCAACGTGTTTCGCATACTGGTTATCCACAATGCGGTTGTTCGGGAGATTCTCAATCACAATCAGCTTACCGTCAGGGCCGATAGCCGTGCGCTGGCGTTTGAGAATGTCATGGTCTCCGGTATAGTACCGGTCGCCGTCAATCATCTCGCGCCGTTCAGGAGAAGTCTCCCAGTCGGTAAGCTCTCGCGCGTAGAACTCAAGCTCGGTCATAGGCCTGCCGGCGCGGAGGCGCAAACTGAAAAACTCCTGCTCGATAGGCTTCTTGAATAAGGGCATTTATCGCACCTCCTTAAAAACTGAATCTCGACGGTTGGAACGCGGCGCGAACGAAGTATCTCGTATCGTCCATAGCGTGGTCGTCGGTTTTTAGCGGCCGGTCTTCGGCGGCTTTTTCGTCCCACCGATATAAACCGAACTCTCTTATACAGTCCGTGCAGCAGTCGCAAAAGAAAATGTCGCCGGCGTTCAGCCGGGTAGCAACATCGCGAATACCGTCAAGGACTCGGTTGCTTGCCTGCTCGACCATGAAGCGGTCGTGCCGGCGTATGACCTCGATAAACGAGGCGGCGGAAGGGTCAACGATGATTTTCCGAATCGAGAGGTCTCCCGCAAGCTCTTCAATAGCTGCGTAATGCTCCTCGTCCGTTCGCTGATACCGTTCCTTGCGTCCGTCGTAGTAGTACTCTCGAACGCGGTACCATTTTCCCTCACAGAGGCCCCAGAGCCCGGCCGAGGTCGGGTTTAAGGTGCCGTAGTCGCAAGAGATAAGGTACTCCTCGTAATCGCGAGGCTCGGAAGGGACTACATGATAGTCCTTATTAAACATTGTATATATCAAGCCCTCCGCGACGGTCCAGAGACCACGGATATACCGGTCGTAGAACACGCCGGAATACATACCCTCGTATCGGGCTTTGATTTTCTCATCAAGGCTGAGGTTGTCGTCCATCGTAAAATGCAGGTAGAGCATATTGCGCTCTGCTGCTTTACGAATCCACTCTTTATAAAACCAGTGGCCCGGGGACTCGGGGTTGCAGTTAAACCAGAACTTAGACCCGGAGACCGAACAACGCGCCATAGCCTGCTCTACGAAAGAGCGGGGCATAAGCGCGACCTCATCGAAGAGGACTCCGGCCAGAGTAATGCCCTGAATAAGGGTGTAGCTGGACTCGTCCCGACCTCCGAAGAGGTAGTAGGTATTAGAGCGATTGCCGATGGTGACAACCATTTTATTCTCGCTGCGGCGCTCAGTAACCTCGAACATACCCTCAAGCCACGTGGGAATATGTACGATAACGTTACGCCGGAGCGCTTCAATCGTGCGGCCGCAGATAGCGAAGTTCTGTTTATCGAAGCTCGCCATGCTCCACATGATAAAGCCGATAGCCATTGAGACCGTCTTGCCGGAACGAATTGACCCGTCGCAGATAAGCCCGTCTCTATTCTGGTGTTCTGGTTTCGTCCACCAGAAGAGGGTCGCGTTCTGCCGAGGACTGAAGCTCTGGTATTGCACTCAGGTCAACCTCCTTTCCGGCAGCGTGAATCGCCTCGAAGAAGTTGTTTTCCGTCTGCTCCTGCGCCGGGCCTCCATCGAAAGTACCAAGGTACTTACCAAGCAGCTCAAGAGCTTTTACCTTATCGTGAAGCTTGACTTCAACGCCATATTGATTCGCCTTAATACCCGCGATGGCGGGAAGCTTCTCCGGAGGAAGCTCTTCGGTCGGAATCATCTCGGCCGTAGGCATCAGGCCGCTGTTTACGACCTTCGCATAATCGGCTCCATTCGCAAACGCGATTGCCGCGAGCTCCTGGAGCACCCGTTCCTGCGTAATCTCCAGTTTATTTTGCAGCCGATTTCGGCGTTTCTGGATTTCAGCCTGGATTATAGGCTTCGATAGGTTTTCAGCAGCTATCGGGCCTGCGGTCTTCTTGCTGTACCCCGCGCGGATAGCCGCCTGCGTGGCGTTCAAGTCAATCAGGTATTCGTCGATAAATCGCTGCTGCTTCGGCGTTAGTTTATTTGCCACGTTCACCACCCTTTGCGAGTAAAAATAAGCAGAGCGCCGTACCGGAGGCCCACACGACGCCCTGCTCCCGAAAACTCGGCTTTCATCATCCAAGTTTTCTAATTATATATTTTATCGCGAGCGCCGCATGAATTAGAGCGCTTTCGAGGAAAATTCTTCTAACGCGCGCCGATGAAGCGTCATCGTCCAGCGGAAAGTGATGTCGAGTCGTACCGCGATTTCCTCCCACTTGAGGTACTTAAGATACCTCATCTCTAACAAGGCGTTAAGGGTAGGGTCGGTAACTGCCTGATTGATGGCTCTGCCGATTTCAAGCTCAATAGCCGCAAGCTCGTAAATCTCAGACTTGATTTCCGACTGCAAATCGACGATAGCGCAAGCGGCATCCTCGACCTTCTTCGACGGGGTAGAAGAGAACGCGGCAACCGGCTTAATCTCAGCCGTAATAGATTCGGCCCTGCGAATCCACTCATCGATACGCTCCTCCTTAACCTTTATTCGTTCTCTGGACCTATATCCTCTGTTGAGGAAGTCCTTTGCTTCCTGTACTGTCATTTTGATACCTCCTTGATTCTGGCTTTCAAAGCCTCGAGGCAAGCGTTCTGCCTTACCTCCTTCGGCGCGAGTATGTCATCTAAAACACGGTAGTCATAGGTGTCCTTCATCAGGATATGGTGAATCAGGACCGTTTTCTTTTGTCCCGGACGGTGCAGTCGCTTGTTTGCCTGCTGGTAAAGCTCCAGACTGGTAGGAAGGCCGTACCATATCGCGATATGGCCTCCTGCCTGCAAGTTCAGGCCATGCCCAGCGCTTGCGGGGTGAGCGAGCATAATCGGAATCTTGCCCTCATTCCAACGGATGACCGCACCGTCGTCTTTAATGTCTACCGCTTCCGGGTACCGCTCCATAATTCTGTCGCGCTCATGCCGAAAGGCGTAAAACACCAAAACGGGTTGACCGTTCGCCTCTTCGATAAGTTGGTCTAAAGCCTCGAGCTTGCAGTCGTGCAGGACCTTGACGTTACCGTTCTCGTCATAGGCCGCGCCGCCTGCAGCCTGCAAGAGCTTATTCGTCAGGACCGCTGCGGTCGGCGCATCGATGTCGCCGTCAGCAAACGGAAGAAGAGTGTCACGCTCAAGAGTCTTATAAAGCTCCATCGCCTCCGGGGTAAGCTCAAACTCACGACGGAGAAAAAGCCGGTCCGGTAGCTGTAAGTAGTCCGCCGCGTTCATACTGATACAGAGCTTTCCGATTTTCTCATAGATAAGCTCCTCCGCGCCGTCTTTCGGTTTCCATGAGAAAATAGTCGTGGCGTTCCGCTTATCCGGGACGAAGTAAGTATCGCGGTATCCCGTCATGGTTTTGCCGAGAGCCTTACCTTCGTCAAGCAAGTACATCTCCGGCCAGAGGTCAAGCAGTCCGTTCGGCGACGGCGTGCCGGTAAGACCGACAATCCGCTTAATATATTTCCGTACCTTTTTCAGAGCTCGGAAGCGCTGCGCCTTACTGGACTTGAAACTCGAGAGCTCGTCGATGATAACCATATCGAAAGGCCACTTGCTTTTGAAGTAGTCTACAAGCCAGACGACATTCTCGCGGTTGACGATATAAATATCCGCCTCCCGCTCACAAGCCGCGATACGTTCAGCCTTCGACCCGAGAATCAGCGAGAGCTTCAGGTGTTTCAGGTGGTCCCACTTCTTGACCTCAGGCGGCCACGTTTCCTTTGCCGGTTTCAGCGGGGCGATAACAAGGACCTTGCTCACGGCAAAATAGTCGTTTAGGAGCTTGTCCGCGGCGCTCAAGCTCGTTACCGTTTTCCCCATACCCATATCCAGTAAGAGCCCCGCCTCGGGGTTATCGAGAATGAACTTCTCCGCGAAGTCCTGATAATAGTAAGGTTTATATTCCATCGGCTTTTAGCCTCGCTTTCAAATCCTCCATATCGGAGATACGCCAAACGGTGCAGCCGAGCCCCTCTAATGTCGCGATGACCTTTTTCTGCCTGATACTCAAACCGTCACTCAGCCCCGGCCGCTTGACCTCTATAAAAATTATTCGTCCCCCCGGCAATATCGCGATTCGGTCAGGCACCCCCGGAGCTCCCGGGGACACCCACTTGTACGCTTTACCGCCGAGGGACTTGATATACTCACAGAGCTTTCGCTCAAAAGTGCTTTCATACATAAAAAACCTCCTTTAGGTAGTCGAGTAGCGCGTGTAACAAAGATTCCCTATATATACATGTAATGCGAGGGGGCGACGGAATTGCGTCGAGTGCCCCTTTACTTTTTCAAAAAATGTTTTTAAGATTTTTCAACTACCAGTACTACCAAGTAGCCAAAAGCATTGATATATAAGGCTTTTTCGAGGTAGCAGAGTAGGTAGCACTTTGTTGCAAGTAGTTCTCAAAGTGCTACCTTTGTTGCAAGTACGCTTGTACGACCTACCCTCTAACGAAAAAAGTTGGCCTTTCAAGTGCTACCTTTGCTACCTCAGACCTCTTTCACGAAGCCCCTCTGCCTGCCGTAAATTGCTCCGCAGTTGACGGAGGTGGACAACCGCCAGCCCGGAATCATGCGCAGGAGTCCGATAATCTCGCGAGCCTGCGTCTGCGAGTAGCTCTTCGGGTCGCCTTTGAAAAGCTCCTGCCAGACTTCAAGCGCGCAGACCTTTGTTCTCGGTACGGTACCGTTACGCTCCTCGCCGAAGCCGCCGCTCCAGAACATGAGACGCTTTTCGAGGTCCCAATCGTCCCAGCCCTCGGGCAGCAGGACTTCAAGGAAGTTCTCGATAAGGCCGAGCTTGCCGTTCGCCTCGGTATGGTCGGCCTGCACCTTGCGGGCCATCTCCTCGACCGCGCCGTCAAGGTACCAAGTCTCGCCGGCCTCATAGTAGGTCACAGCCTCGGCCCATATCTGGTCCACGATAGAAGCGGTCAGCTTATCCCCGAGAGTCTTGCCCGCATCGGTAACGACGACCGGCCAGAAACGGCGGGCACCGGTAGGGTCTCTCAGGAACTCCTCGTCGTTCGTGGTGCCGAAGAAGGCGCATTGTCTCGGATGGCACTGCGTGCGGCGAGCGTATGCCGCGCGGTAGTTGTCCTCTTGTTTGGAAACAAACTGCTTAATCTGCTCAACCTCGGCCTTACGGGTCGCAGCCATTTCAGAGAGCTCGATTATCCAAAAGCCTTGAAGCTGCTCGTAGGCGTCCTTGCCTGACATGGTATAGAGCGAGTCTGAAAACCACTCCTTGCCGAGCTTCTTCAAGGTCGTGCTCTTGCGGCAGCCCTGAGGACCGATAAGGACAAGCATGTGGTCGTGCTTGCAGCCGGGAGATAAGATTCTCGCAGCCGCGCCGATAAGCGCCTTGCGGGTTACCGTTCTCGTGTACCGGGAGTCCTCGGCGCCGAGGTAATCGATGAAGAGTGTCTCGCAGCGTTTCTCCCCGTCCCAGATAAGGCTCCGCAGGTACTCGCGTACCGGGTGCCTCGTGATGTCGGCGAGCGCAAGGTCAACGCCTTCCCGGGTCTTCGGCATGGAGTCGATTTTGTAGTCCTTCTCAAGGACATTGTGAACGCCGGCGTCGTCGGTGTCGTCCCATGAGCGGGGCTTTGCGTCAGCCTTTCTCCAAGGAAGGTCCCCGCAGACCATAGGCCGCTCCATGAACTCGTCCCAGTAAAATGTACCCTTAAACCGAGGGTCATTCTTCACGATAATACGGATATTCTCGACCGTGGTCGCTGCGTGTCCTGTCTTCGGGTTTACCTCAAGCTGAGAGACCCAGTTCATATCAGGAGCCTCGTCGCCCTCGCCGAAGAGCTGGACAATGTAGTCGAGCTGCTTGCTTTGCAGCTCCTTCATAACGCTCTCGCAGTTGGTCTCAATCCACTTACACATATTCTTATAGGAGGGAAGGTTGTTTGCCGCGGTGTTCGCGGGTTTCCCTTCGTCGTCCTTGCCGAACATGTGAATGCGGACGAGGTCGAACGCGTTGCAGAGCTTGCCGCAAGTCGGGTCTGTGCTGTGGTGGCTGTACGCAAAGCGGCCGTCCTCATAGATAACGAGACCACCGGAGGTCGAGCCGCCTTTGTAGGTATAGCGGCCATTTTCGCCCTTGATGTAGACGTCAGGCAGAAAGGCCTCGATTGCGTCCTCTACAGAGTAAGTGCGGCAGAACGCGCCGACGATACCGTCTTTCGCGGTCGGGTCTCCCTGCTTGTCAGCGAGACGCCGAATCGTGCCGGACTTCCTGCTTGAGACAGGCCACTGAGTCGGGTCTTTCCAGTCTGCGTACCTCGCGAGCTGCTCGTCGGCGTCCAGCCATGGGCCGTCCTGCACTTCATAGCGAAACTCGCCGTCAGAGGAAGCGCTCGCCCAGTACATGAGCCGATGGGGCTCGTAGGTGGTATCGTCGCACATGTCAATACCGATGTCGCCTGCAATCCTGCGGGCGATAGCCTCGTACTCCTCAGGAGACACAGGCCTCGAGAGAGGAAGCACAAGGCGAAGCCTCGGAGCTTTCGCTGTATGGCTGTGCGTGCTATAGAGCACCGCAGCGCAGCCCAGAATCAGCTCGACCGTAGGCCACGGGTCTTCGCCGGCCGTGATAGAGTCCATGTCAAGGGTGATAAGCCTGCGCTGCAGTACGGCGTCGATTTTACGGCGGCCGCCCTTTAAGGTACCGCCGACAAAACCGCCGACGTCCTTCGCGTTATCGCGCTCTTCCTTCGGCATACGGAAGTACTCTTGCTGGGTCTCCTGCGTCCGGGTCACACGGCCGAGCTTATCAACGAACTCAGACCAAAGCATTTCTTTAGTTTTCCAGCTTGCCGAACGCCGCGAGCTACCCGTCGCAATCGTTATCAAGCCGTCGTATTGAAGAGTCGGCATTAAAAGGTACCGGCTCTCGTTACCACTCTCGTGATACCCGCGTTCTTAATCATGCGGTCGCAGATATTACACGGAGCGGGGTCAATGGTTTCATCGAGGCATGCGAGGTAAAGGGTAGCACCTCGCATTGACCGCCTCGGCGCGCTGATAATCGCATTCTGCTCGGCGTGAACGGCGACACAGGTCCCGTACTGGTCTCCATGGCGAGCCGCATGCTCGTCGATAGGAGTGGAATGCTCTCGGCAATAGCACTTCCCGACGTCGCAGCAGTTGGCCTCGCCTCTGGGCGCACCGTTGTAGCCGGTCGCAATGATTTCGTCGTCTGCGACAATCACGGCCCCATACTGCCTGCGAAGGCAGGTAGAACGGGCCGCGACGGCTTTTGCGATATTCAGATAGTAGTTGTCTTTGTCTATTCTCATAGTCTTACCTCCCGCTACTTCCGAAAGCTCCGGTACCACGCTCGGCAGACTCTGCATAGGTGAACTCAGGGATAACGACCGGCATAATCACGAGCTGGCCGATACGGTCGCCCTTCTTGATGTCGTAACCGTCGCCCCCGACATTCGAGACGATAGCGTGGACCTCTCCGCGATAGCCGGAATCAATGGGCGGAAGCTCGCATACGATACCGCGAGCGCTCAAGCTGCTGCGAGGAAATATGTACCCCACATAGCCGTCAGGCAGTTCCAGACCGAAGCCGAGAGGCAGCTTATATACTTGCCCGGGGTAGATGGTCTGGTCTCTGGGGCTGAACACGTCCGCGCCGGCGTCGTTGTCATGCGCTCGTACAGGAGCGGGGCCGTTGAAGTCAATCAGTTTAATCTTCATCTCGCACCTCCTGCAATAGAATTTTAATCAAGGCGTGAATACCGCGGGCACTATCATGGCCTTGAATTTTTCCTGTCCCAGCGTAAAATTGAAAAAGTTTATCGTCAGCTTTGCGTCGGCAATGAAAATGCCCGGTAGCTTCATTTTTTAAGGCGTACTCAATATCGTACTTCTCAAATTGAGATATAGCATATTGAATACGGCCCGGCGTCTTAGCGATTCTGGCTTTATGATTCTCATTAGCTAAATCGCGTAAGCCGTCCCATAAAGGGTCGCGTTCACTCATTCTCACACCTCCATACAGAGCGGAAAATCACGCTCGAGAATATCGTGCGGCGTAAGGTCGGACGCCAGCGGAGCGCCACAGGCCATCTTGCCTTCAAGGCACTTACCCTTCATGCAGAAGGGACCGGTCGTTTCAGGAGAGAAGAGAGCCGGAGCCAGCTCGTAAAGCTCTTCCCAAAGGCGAAGCATAACGTAACGAGTCTCGGCGGTATTGCGCCGGCAAGTTCTCTGGCTTATCATGTGCTTCCACTGGTAAGGCGTTGCACTGATAATCAGAACGTTTCTCAGACCTTGCGGAGCCAGATAGCCGGCAGAGTCATTGTCCACACCGTACTCGATAAGGAGCTTGTACTTCCGCATAGCGTCCTGACACTGAGAAAGGTAGGAGAAACGCATTTGACTGTCTAGCAGCTCATAAGGGACAACGAAGTCGGCCTCGTTCGAGTAGTCGCTGTACTGCAAGGACGCAGACATGAACTTGACCTCGTTCTGGTGTCTCGTAATCTGGGCGAGGAATCTTCTCGACGCTCCGACAATTACGGCGTTGATGACTGCGAACTTCTGAATCGTAGGGTGCGGAAGCTGGGTCATAGCCTTAGCCGTTTTCTCGGTGTACTCTTTATCGTAGAGAGCAAGGAAGTCGGAGAGGTCTTTGACCGTGTGCCCGCGCTGTGTCAAGCGTGCGGCGCATACCATCATCTTCTCGGCCTCGCTGATTGCGGTCGGATTGAGGACCGCGACTTTGATTTTATCCATTGCCGTTCGCCTCCTCTTCGACCAGAGCTTTGAGCAGAAGCAGGTAGTTAATGCTATCCGTGATTTTCTCGGTCCAGCGGTCAAGAGAGTAGCTGCGGCCGTCAGTACACATATCCGAGATAGAAACGAGGTGCTTTGTCAGCATACCGAGCAACGCCTCTTTCGGGGTGCCGTCGATAATCGCAGCCGCCTTCTTGAAGTGCGCGAGGCGGTCGATATTGCTCTCGTCTACAGCGTCAGGCGCATACTCGTGGCCTTTGCCGGTAAGCAGGTGCTCGCAGACAAGAAGCTGCTCTTTGACGACCTTATTAAATACATCTATCTTCATAGCGGTTAGTCCTTTCTATAGTATTCGCACTCGTAGGCGTCGGCCTTTAGCGGTAGCCCCGGTGCCCACTCGATAGGGGCGGACATGATTTCGCTGATTTCTTTCGCGGAGCTTACGCCGTTCGGCACCTCGCAGATAACTTCGTCATGGACGTGGAACACTACGGGAAAACCCGCGCGCTCCAGACGGTCGATTGCTACCGCGAGGCAATCGCGGGCCGTCGCCTGAACGATATTCTCTACAAGCTTCGGGCCGTAGGACTCGATACGGCCCCAGCTGCCCGAACTCTGAATCGTGCCCTCATAGGTAATACTGTCATCGTCGATACGCGGCTTTACGTAGCTCAACTCGCGGCCGTTCGGCAAACGCAGTTTCAGCAGAGGCCCCTGTTTGTAAAAGCCCATACCGAGGGGGAGCTTTGTGGGCGTCTTCGTCTGGATGGTCTTACGCGCGGCGGCGTCCGTGTCCCACCAAAACTTGGTGATTGCAGGATTCGCCGCTCGCCAGCTATTGACGAGGGGCTTTAACTCAACCTCCTCCAAGCCCATCTCAAGGGCGCCCATCGACTTTAACGCGCCTACGCTGCCGCCATAGCCAAGAGCGAGCTCGGCGATTTTTCCCTTTTGCCGCATAGGGTCGCCCTTTTTGACCGAGCCCTTCGGCAAGTGGAACATCTGCTCGGCAGAGGCCTCGTAGATTTTGCCGTGCGTATTGAAAACTTCCATACGCCATTCTTCACTCGCCAGCCAGGCGATAACGCGCGCCTCGATAGCGCTAAAGTCGGCGACTATGAAACGACTGCCTTTCCTGGGAATAAACGCGGTGCGGATAAGCTGAGACAGGGTCCCCGAAATATCGTCAAAGAGAAGCTCCAGGGTCTCAAGGTCTCCCGCGGCTACAAGCTGTCGCGCGGTATCGAGGTCGCGGTCCGGCATTTTATTTTGCGGAAGATTTTGCATTTGCACCAGTCGGCCGGCCCAGCGTCCCGTCCGCGCGGCGCCGTAGAACTGGGTCAGTCCTCGAATACGCCCATCGGGGCACGCGGTCCGCAGCATCGCGCTGTATTTCTCGGTAGAGGTTTTTGAAAGGCCCGCTCGAATGTCGAGCATTTGGTCTACCTCCGCGCAATCTGCGTCCGCGCGCACGCCGGCGATACTCTTCTTGTTGAGACTCTCGACCTCAATACCGGCGGTATCTTCAATCCAGCCCTTTAGCTGCGAAGTGCTCTTTGGATTCTCAAGCCCCGTCAGCGCCTTCGCCTTCTCCAGCAGACGGCTTTTGATAACGCCGTCAATCTCAACCGCTTTCTCTGCAAGCGCCAAATCGACGCCCACGCCGCGGTCGTTGATATGCTGGTCATGGACCCACAAGGGCCGCTCCCGTTCGTAAATCGGAAAGCGGGAAAGCTTTTTACGAATCGCGCGCTCGGCCTCAACGTCTTGCCTGTTATACTCGACATAAAGCGCCCAGCGGTCGGGGTCGTGCGCCGGAAGATTCCGCGTCCTCTGTCCGTTCGTTTTTGTCGGCTTGCAGGGAATAGAGAAGTACCGAATCAGCGCGCGGCCGGTCTTTGACTTCTGCTTGTCCTCAGGCAAGCCGATAACCTCGCCGACCGCCTCCAGGCTACCGGGCAAGCCCAGTTCGCGAGCCATAACGGCCGTACAGCTCCATTGTTCCGGCGGCGTTATTTGGCCCATAAACGCGCTCAGGCAAGTCCGTTCAAAAGACGCATTGAATGCCGTCTTTAGGATTTCAGGGTCATACAGAGCGTCCTGGAGCTCCTGGGGAAGCTTCTGGCCTCGGGCAAGGTCAATAACCTCAACCGGCCCATCGTCCCAGGCGTACCCGAACAAAAGAATCTCGAAATCGGGACTTTGCGCATAAGCGTATACGCCGCACTTTTGCAGAGAGACCGAGCTGTAGGTCTCTATATCGATTGCAAGTGTTCTCACAAATGGTCTCCCTTCTTTCTACGGGGACATAGCCCAAGGGCGTGCGCCCGGCGGGTATTCTCCGCAATCGTACACCACTCGAGCTGACTGGCGCGGTTATCGTGCTTGTCGCCCCGTTTATGGTCTACTACGGGAAAGCCGTGCGGATTCGGTACAAACATTTTGGCAATGATAATATGCACTTTCACATTTTTACCGTTCAGGCTAACTCGCAGATAACCGCGCCTGTCGTCAAAAGGCTTCAGCACCTTCCCCGTACTTGCCCGCCTGATTTGCCCCAGGCGATTCGCTTCATAGCCTGGAAAGTCGGGAATCGAGTGTCACGCTATCCTCATGCTCAACCGAGGAGGTCGTCGTCCTCGTCCTCCCAGCCGTCGTCCCAATCAGAGTCGGTAACTACGCCGCCGCCGAGAGGCTCGCCGTCGTAGAGCTTCATAATACCGTTCAGGCCAGCAGAGATACCCTTGTTGCCCTGCGTGTCATACACGTAGAAGTTGATGATTGCGCGGCCGTAGCAGCCGGAGTAGAGCGCCTGAGGGTCAGTCAGCGGAGTCTTGTCCGCGTGGACGAGAACGGGCTTGTTGTTGGAGCTGACGGTGATAACGTAGCAGCCCTTGCACTCTTCGCCGAATTCGCCGCCGTTCGGGCGTTCGCCGTCGCCGTCGTGCAGCGTGCTCTTGAGGTTAGTAGGCAGCTTCTTGCCGCTATTGCTTGCCATGAACTTCTGCTTAGCCTCGTCCATAGCGGCCTTGATTTTCTGCATGGTGGCCTTGTCGCTCTTCGGAATCAGGAGGGTAACGCTGTACTTCGGCGTAGCGCCTTCCTGAACGGCGCGAGGAGTGAAGAGGTTGCAGTAGGAAAAACGGACCTTACCAGTAGTGATTTGAGTAGACATAGTATCAATCTCCTTTAATATAAATAGTTTTCATCTGAACGCCGTACTCGACGGCGAGCTCATGTGAGTCAAAGTAAATGCCGATAACGTTGCCGTTCACGGCGCCGCCGGTATCCTCCGCCACGTATTCATGGCCGTCAATAAGCAGTACCGGGCCGAATGGAATCACATCAGGGTCAACCGCTACCGTCCGGCCCGCCGTGGGAATCGTACCGCTGGCCGTTTTTTGTACGTAGTCGGTGCCGACTCTGGATGGGTGCTCCTGGCTCCAAATACCGCAGCACTTGACGCAGGTACAATAGGCGGTCGTCTTAAATTCGCCGAGCTCAATCGGCACGGGCGTTTCCGGCTCCTTGACCGCAGGCTCGCTTACCTCAGGCGCAGGCGTCGTAACGGGCGGCGACTCAACAGCCTCCTGCGATACCGCGCGCGGCCTCGTAGCAAGCGAGACGATAAGAGCAGCCGCAAGAGCCAGAATAATCAGCCATTGTATTCGAATCACGCGAGCCCTCATACGGGCGCGCCGTCTAACGGCGTCCGTCATACTTCGGCCCTCCTTACTCGTCGAAAGCTTTGACGATTTGCTCGTCAAACTTGTATTCGGGCTTCTTATCGCTGGCGGGCGCGAGAGTAGGCTTGCCGCGCGGCTTCTCAATCAGGCTTCCGAGCACTTCGGCGACGGCTTTCTTTCCGAAGTCCTTTTCCATTTGCGTTAAGGTAATCAACTCGCGCTTGTAGAGGAGGGCTTCGTCATAGCCGGCCGCCTTCATCGCCTCGGCGACTTTCAGTTCGTCGGTAAATTTGCGGTTGCTGCGGCCCTCCACAAGTTTCCAGCCTGTGACGGGAGTACCGTTCAGCAGCGTAGTGGAAACAAGCTTTTCCAGGTCTTCCAGCCAAACACGAATATCTTTAGCCCTTTCCAAAATCTGGCCGGCCTCTTCCGGCGTAATGAGCAGCGCGTCGGGGGCCTCGTCGAAGAGCTTCAAATTGTGCTCGGCGCGGGCCTTGCACTGTTCTTTCGCGCGGCAAAACTTACAGGTTTCTTCGGAAGGGGCGAACTCGCCCTCGCCCTTATAGGCGAGCTTAGCGCGAGGCTTGATAAACTTCTCGGCCCACTCGGTAAGCTCGTCGACCGTGATTTCATCGGAAGACTGTTCGCCGGGCAAACGGGGCTGGAAAATCGTCATGCGGACGGTATCAATATCGAAGAGCGCGTCATACTTGAGAAGCGCGCCAATCGCGTAGAGCTTCATCTGTGGATTACCGGCGGCCTCGACTCGGACGCCCTTGCCGTACTTAAAATCGATGATTTCAAGCGTCTTGTCCGCAACGATAATACAGTCGCCGGTGCCGAATCCGTCTTTGACGTACTTCGAGAAATCGACGCGGGCCTCCAGCTCGACGAAAGCGTCTTCGCTGCGCTCCTGCGCGGCCTTAAAGGTCTCAAGGACCAGACGGCCGTAATCGTTGGCGCATTCCTGCATTTCCGCGTTGTAGTAAGTACCTTTAGCGAGCTCGTCGCGCCGGTTTTCATAGTCCATCTCGGAAAGCTCGCCGAGATAGTACCTCGCGACAAGCTCGGCCAGCGCGTGGGCCGCAGTGCCTTCCTCGGCGTATTCGCTCGTTTTCTTCGGGAATTTTTCTTCCAGCCTGGCGCTCGGGGTGCAGACAGACCACCGGTGAGCGCCGCTTGCAGACAACAAAGCGTGCTTACTCATTCGCGCTCACCAGCTCTTTCATAAGGGCGGGATAATCGCCGGGCCGGTCGTCGAAATCAGAGAGCTTCTTAGCTCCGAACTTCGCGAAGATAGCGGCGAGCTCCTTCTGCTTACCTGCTTTAGAAAGCTTCAAAGCGACCGTGCGAATATCGGTCTTTGTGATTTGCTGCTCTTCCTCTTGAGACGCCGGCACGGGGTCTTTTTTAATCTCAGGCGGAGACTGTTCGACCGTACCCTCGGAGGGGGAATCGAACTCGGACGGCTGAGAAACGACCTGCGCGTCAGGGAGCAGGGCCCTCAGCTTGTCCAGGTTTTCGCTGGTCAAGTCCATCGTGACAGTGATTTTCATATTGTGCCTCCTTGTTTTTCTTCCAGGCCTCATAGGCTTTTATGTTTTTCGGGTCTTCATAAAACGCTTTGACCGCTGCGCATAATCGGTCAAGCATAAAAGCTTCTCTTGCAAGAGCGGTGTCGGCAAGCTCTTGACGCATTTTGTCCTTTAGGACAAATCAGCCGCAAAAAAAATTGCGTTGGTAGTAGGCGGGTCGAGCGCCAAGAGCTCTTTGCAAATCTGCACTTCCGGTACCGTGAAGGCAGTCTCGCCCTTAATTTTGCGGTAAGCGTTCCTTACGCTCCAGCCCTGCGCGTCCGCAAGGTCTTTTGTAGTAACG